>Ga0194128_10000012_pt1 | contig 310661 bp, 266 predicted proteins | sample TA2KigCa65mmetaG_FD_148650 | JGI IMG/M metagenome (GOLD analysis project Ga0194128, IMG submission 148650) | Freshwater microbial communities from Lake Tanganyika, Tanzania - TA2015037 Kigoma Deep Cast 65m | ecosystem: Environmental > Aquatic > Freshwater > Lake | place: Tanzania: Lake...
CGTTGTTGGTATTTTCCATCGCGCAACACATGTTGCAAACTGGTGTCTACTGATCCAAATTTTCCGTAGCTATCTTCTAGTTCAGGATATTTTTCCACTAATGGGCCGTTATCAGAATGAATAATTATGAGTGTATTTTTTTCGAGACCAACTTGTTTGAGATAACCCATTAAAACGCCCACGGTATAATCAATGTAGGCTACCGCATCACCATAGGCACCATAGTTAGAACGCCCATCAAAGCCTTTTGGAATAAAATAAGGTGTATGTGTTTCAATATTGGAATACTGCAAATAAAAGGGTTGTTTGCTATCCGCTTTTTCTTTGATAAACGCACAAGCTTCTCTAATAAACTGAGCAGGAATTTCTGCGAGTTCGTTATTATTTAAATCTTTGACTTTTTCACTACCTCGCACCAGCGGAATGGGCGGATAGCCTCTAGATCCTGTATTACCAAGCCTTTCAGGGCCATGGTCGTTGGGGTAAGGGATACCCACATAGCGATCAAAGCCATGCGCGGGTGGTAAAAATTTTGGTAAGTGACCTAAATGCCATTTACCCACAAGCGCCGTTGCGTATCCAACTTTTTGTAGCTGTTTTGTAAACGTAATTTCCTTACTGCTATCAAGTCCGTTGGTATCGGTCGGAAATAAAACACCCAATCCGGTTCTATCATTTACACGTGGGCTATACCTGCCGGTCATAATGGCTGCGCGCGTAGGTGTGCAAGTACCATGTGGTGCGTAAAAATTAGTTAAGATGGTGCCTTCTTTTGCAAGCGCATCTATATGCGGTGTTTTATAATACAAAGATCCGTAACTAGAAAAATCATCGTAGCCAATGTCATCAATAATAATATGAATAATATTGGGCTTAGCGCCAAGGCTTGTTTTTGCATTTATTTGCGCGTTCGTTTGGGCATCAGCGCTCAATTGCGCCAAACAAATAGCGCACCGCATAAAATAAAAAATGATTCTATTATTAGAAAGCAGTTTCAAGTGTCAATTATTTTTTTGCGGGTAATTTTCCATCCATGAATTCCCAGTCTGAAATATGTGGATGCCTATGATTTGCTTTTACAATTTTTTCCATTTGCGCCACTAATGCTGGATGCTCAGCAGCAACATCGAATTTTTCTTGTGGATCATTTTTTAAATTATATATTTCCCAAGGCGCTTGTTTATTTTTTCTGATATCCGATTTTACACCTTTCCAATCACCCATCATAACTGCTACCTGTCCTGTTTTTTCGGGATATTCAAAATACAAAAACTCACGTGGAGCTTGTGTTTGAGGGTTTCCCAATAAAGTAGGTAGTAACGATATGCCGTCAGTTATTGGCGTTTTTTGGTGTGTTAATTGTGCTAGCGTTGCCATCATATCATATTGCACTGATGGTACATCAGAAACCGTTCCTGCTTTTATTTTTGAAGGCCAGCGTGCAATAAATGGAACACGAATTCCGCCTTCATATAAATCCATTTTTCTTCCTCTAAAACCAGCAACGCTATTAAAAAATTCTGTTTGTACACCACCCACATCAAAGGTTGCGCCATTGTCACTCGAAAATAATACAAGCGTGTTTTGGTCTAAGTGTAAGTCTTTTAAAAGTTTAAATATTTCACCTACCTGCGTATCAATGTACGTTATCATGGCAGCGTAAGTAGCTAGCGGATATTTATTAGGGGCGTAACCTCCTTTATAGCCTAGGTAAGGTACTTCCGGAAACTGTCCCAAGTATTTCGCAACTTCTTCTTTTGGCGCTTGTAATGAAACGTGCGGACCCGTATAAGGCAGGTATAAAAAAAATGGCTTGTCTTTATTTTTACTGATAAATGCTTTTGTTTTTTGTGCCATTTTAGTGAGGGCATAATCCGTTCCTATAAATTTTTCAAATGCCGAATCTGCGGTTGTGCCAAGTGGTAATTTTTGATGCACGTAAATAAATGGATTGCGTAAACTATCCCATTTTCCATTTTCCCATAAATGCGTTGGATACAAATTATGTGCTTGCTTTTGACAGTAATAGCCATAAAAATAATCGAAACCCTGTTCGTTGGGGTTACCCGTATTATCATACATCCCTAATCCCCATTTACCAATGGCACCAGTTGTGTAACCCGCTCCCTGCATGAGTTTGGCAATGGTAAACGTATTTTCCGGTAATGGCATTTGGCCCCCTTCTGTGCTATCTTCAACGCCTCCTAATTCATAATTGCCCCTTATATAGGAATGCCCCGTGTGCTTCCCTGTCATCAAACAAGCGCGTGCTGGTGCACAAACCGGGGCCGATGAATAATGTCTTGTAAAACGCATCCCTTCGGCGGCCATTTTATCGAGGGTGGGCGTTTTTATTTTTTGTTGTCCGTAAGATCCTAATTCGCCATAACCCATATCATCTAAATAGATATAAATAACATTGGGTAATGAAGAAGTTTTGAATTTTTGCGCAATTAATGGCGCAATAGCGGCGACCCACAAAGCACATAATAAAAACAAGCGGCGTTTCATAAATTATGCATCTTATCCTTAAAAGTAAATGAATTCCGCTACATTATTTATAAATAAAAGAAGCCCGATATCAAATAAATTATTACCTTAAAAAAAATAATTGCGATGCCTGAAAACAAAAAACCAAACAGAAGCGATTTTATGAAAACTTCTGTACAAGGTGCCATTGGTGTTGGACGTATTTCTAGAGAACACGATATGTTTGAAACCCTCACCTACCACCATGCTAATATCATGGCGGTAGGTGATGTAGATAGTAAAAGATTACAAGAAGGCAAGCAATATGTAAACGATTACTACACCAAAAAATGGAAAACATATTCTTGCAATTCGCAAAATAAAGCTACACGTAGTTAAGCCCTGTATTTAGTGCGAGGACTTGCATTCATGGGACAACCTTCTCTGGGTGCCACACAGGATGCTATTGTTCCTGTAAGAATCAACAGGCCTAAAAACAAAGGGAAAAATCTGCGCATCATTTAAAGTTTGAACGCAAAGCTAACAATTTTGGAATAGCAACTTGACAGCAGTGATTGGAGAGAATAAATTTAGGGGAAATCACCCATCTAAATACTACCTTTACTTCTATGTTACAGCTTATCAAGCCATTGGCTTTCATTGATCTGGAAACAACAGGTGTCAACCCGGGAACCGATCGTATCATTGAAATTGCAATTGTAAAAGTCCTGACCGATGGAACAAAAACAACTAAACGAAAATTGATCAACCCGGGTATGCCAATTCCAAAAGCATCCAGTGAGGTGCATGGAATTACCGATGAAATGGTCATGGATGCGCCATCATTTGCACAAGTGGCCCAGGAGTTAAAGCAAATGCTGGATGGTTGTGATCTGGCAGGCTACAATTCAAATAGGTTTGATATCCCCTTGCTCGTGGAAGAGTTTCTTCGTGCCCAAGTTGAATTTGATATGAAAGGTCGCAGGTTATTAGACGTGCAGCAAATCTTTTACAAGATGGAGCCTCGCACACTTTCTGCCGCCTATCAATTCTACTGTAAAAAGTCATTGGAAAATGCACATAGTGCCGAAGCGGATGTAATGGCAACGGTGGAGATTTTGGAAGCACAGGTAAACCGCTATCCTGAGTTGGGTAGCTCTGTGGATGCCATTTTAAAACTAATCGGCGAGGAGCCAATTATTGATTTTGCGCGGAGATTTATATGGGACAATGGTGTAGAGGTGTTTAACTTCGGTAAATATAAAGGCAAGCCTGTTGCCGAGGTCTTACGGGCGGAGCCGCAGTATTACGATTGGATGATGAAAGGTGATTTCCCACAGCATACTAAAAGTAAGCTCACGGAACTATACACTCGCTCTATGCTTCGAAAAAATGGATAAGCTTGTTATTATACCAACATATAACGAAAAGCCGAATATTGTTTCAATTATCGAGGCTGTATTGTCTTTGCCAGGTGATTTTCATGTATTAGTGGTGGATGATTCTTCTCCTGATCAAACGGCTACATTAGTAAAAGAGTTATGTAGTACTTATCCAACCCGTTTGTTTTTGGAAGAGCGAAAAGGGAAAGGGGGGCTTGGTACGGCTTATATTCATGGGTTTCGGTGGGCACTTGAAAAGAAGTATGCTTTCATTTTCGAAATGGATGCCGATTTTTCACACAACCCCAACGATTTGATTCGGTTGCATCAAGCATGCACCGTTGGACAGGCTGATGTTGCCATTGGGTCCAGGTATGTTAAGGGAGGAGGCATAATGAATTGGCCATTTTCTCGGATCTTATTATCAAAAGGGGCTTCTCTTTATACGCGTTTACTTACAAAAATGAAGATGAAAGATCCTACGGCAGGTTTTGTTTGCTACCGGGCAGCCGTACTTGCTGCAATTAACTTGAATCTAATCCGATTTGTAGGGTATGCATTTCAAATTGAGATGAAATATGCTGTTTGGAAACTAGGATTTAGTATAAAAGAAGTTCCCATTGTTTTTCAGGACCGTACTCGTGGAAGTTCAAAGATGAATAAAGGAATTATCAAAGAGGGAGTAGTGGGGGTTTGGCTACTTAGCAACTATGCTCCATCAACGGATTACCGATCTGCCCAATCCTTGCATTGAAATATGCGAAAAGCCTACTTGCAGCTGCATGGAGCAGTCCTATTAGCCGGAATGACCGGAATCCTGGGACGGCTCATTACGCTCAATGAGCTTATGCTTGTTTGCTATCGTTTGTTATTGACTGCAATCACCATGTGGGTTATTTTCAGTTGGAGAAAAGCTATTCATTCAATTTCCGGATCAATTCGAGCTAAAATAATAATGGCAGCAGTTTTTGCGGCTAGCCATTGGATAACTTTTTATGGCGCTATAAAGTATTCAAATGTTTCTATCGCGTTAGTGTGCTTTGCTTTGGTTAGTTGTTTTACTGCCTTGCTAGAACCATTGATACTTCGCAAAAAGTTAAATCTGATAGAACTTGGTTTAGGAGTAGTAACCTTGTTTGGCGTTTACTTAATTTTTCACTTTGATACTCGATATAAGTGGGGCATTATATTAGGGGTCTTTTCTGCTTTTTTTGCTGCGCTTTTTCCTATAATCAATAGAGAAGTGCTCAAAAAGACAAATGTGGAAACCCTCCTGCTATGGCAACAGAGCTTTGGTTTTATTTTTGTGCTTTTAATTATTCCTTTTTACAATTTGTCAGTTGGAACCATTCGATGGATCCCAAGTTGGTCAGATATCGGGTGGCTGTTAGTCTTGTCCTGGTTCTGCTCTGTGTGGGCCTTTCAGCTTTCGGGCGCCGCACTACAAAAACTATCCGCCTTCACCATTAATCTGGCCTTTAACTTGGAACCCGTGTACGGGATTTTATTGGCCTTTCTGGTGTATCGGGAGGATCAATTGCTTACTAAGTGGTTTTATATTGGCTTTTGTTTGATCTTGGCTGCCCTGCTTATGCATTTATTGCTAGCGCAACAACTGAAAAAGAAGTTTGAAGTAACTTCAGGTCTTAATTAGTGATATGAAGCAATTTTCGATAGTACTACTTTTTGGACTTTTTCTTTTAACCGATGCTGCTGCCCAAAAAAAATCACTGGATCATACAGTCTATGACAGCTGGCAAAGAATTGGAGAGCGTTTAATCAGTCCTGATGGTAATTGGGCCGTATATGTAATAGAGGTGCAGGAGGGAGACGCTACACTGGTGATCCGTTCGTTAATTGATAATAAAGAAATACATTATCCAAGAGGAACATCGCCTCAACTGAGTTATAATGGACGTTTTTTGGTTTTTAAGATAAGGCCTTATTATTCCTCCATCCGCGAAGCGAAAGTTAAGAAGCAAAAACCAGAGGAGTTGCCAAAAGACTCTCTTTGCATTTTTGAGTTGGGAGTCGGAGAAAGAAAAAAGATTCCACAAGTAAGGCATTTTAAAATGCCTGCAGAAGAAGAGGGTCTACTAGCCGTTCATGCAGAGCCTACTGAAAAAGGACAAGATAATACCAAAATACCATCATCCTTATTGCTATTGCAGCTGGATAAGGCGATCGAAAAAACTATTCCACGCGTAACTGAATTTGAGGTTGCTGATAAGGGTGGTGTTGTTGCCGGCGAACAAGCAAAAAACCCTAAAGACTCATTGGGGGCCAATCAGGTTTTTATAGTTAAAATGGATCAATCCGCTCCAGTTATTATTGCTAAAGGCGGAAATGATTTCCGCTCTTTTGTATTTTCTAGCGATGGCCAACAATTAGTTTTTATCGCAGAACGAGACGCTCGCCCTAAGGAATTGCTGAAGTATTTCAAATTATACCATTATAAGATCGATGCAGACAGTGCTACGCTTTTGGTAGATCGCTATTCCCATGGGATGAAGTTAGGATTTACTGTAAGTGAGTTTGGGAAACCACGCTTTAGTAAATCTGGGCAACGACTCTATTTTGGAACTGCACCGATACGAGCAGCGGTGGATACCAGTCTGCCTGAAATTGATCAGGTTAAATTGGACATTTGGCACTATAATGATGATTATTTGCAAACCCAGCAGTTGTATAATTTGAAAAGGGATCTTGAAAAAAATTATCTGGCTGTTTTTGATTTTTCAACTCAGCATATAGTTCAGCTGGAATCGCCTGAACTTTCGCAAGCATTGATTCCCGGGGAGGGTGATGGAAAGTATGGGTATATTATTTCAGATTGGGGGTACCGCGTTTCCTCTCAATGGACAGGGTTGACCAAAAAAGATATATTTCGCATTCAACTAAGCACGGGCGATACGCAGCTGATAAAAAGAGGAGTTTTGGGCGTCATTACACCTTCCGCTGTTTCGCCAAGTGGTGAAGGGTTCATTTGGTATGATTTTTCGTTAAAACAGTATATAGCTTGGTACGATGGCAAATCCACGGTTGTTACTAAAACAATTCCTTTCCCATTATACGATGAAAAACACGATTCTCCCGGACCTGCTGACCCGTATGGCATTGCGGGTTGGCTACCTGGCGATACCAGCTTGTTGGTATATGATCGGTATGATGCATGGAAAGTAGATGTTCGTGCAAAAGGGATGGCTGTGAATATGACAAAGATTGGGAGGACCAAAAAAGAAAACTATCGATATATAAAGTTAGATCCTAAAGAAAAATATGTGCTAGAGTCTGCAGTAAGTTGCTGGAGATTTCAGCAGCAATTGAACAAATCTGCAGGAATTGCCATGGCTACGTCCACTGATGAAAAACTCAATTGGAAATTTCGAGAAGCTGGCGCTTTTAGTTTTGGTCAACCGCTGAAGGCAAAACAGACAGCGGCACTTTTATTCACAAAAGAGCGCTTTGAGCTATCTCCTGATCTTTATGTATGGAAATGGGAAGACGCATCTCCATTGACTAAACTAACCTCATTAAACCCACAACAAAAAGATTATTGGTGGGGTAATGCAACCCTGTACCATTGGAAAGCGTTGAACGGATCACCGGCAAGTGGAGTGCTATACCTTCCAGAAAATTTCGATCGAACTAAAAAATATCCCCTTTTACTTTATTTCTATGAAACACACACGAATACTTTGCATAGTTATATTCCTCCGGCACCCACTGGAAGCCGCTTGAATATTTCGTTTTTTGTGAGTAGAGGATATGTTGTATTGAGCCCAGACATTCATTACACAATTGGTTATCCTGCGAGGAGTTGTTATAATTATGTGGTCAGTGCTGCCCAACAATTAGCTACTGAGCCTTGGATTGACGCTGCCAATATAGGAATACAAGGCCAGAGTTGGGGAGGTATACAAGTGGCGCAGTTGGTGACTATGACAACTCTTTTTAAAGCGGCATGGGCGGGGGCGCCTGTGGCTAACATGACAAGTGCCTATGGGGGTATTCGTTGGGAAAGTGGATTGAACAGACAGTTTCAATATGAAATGACACAAAGCAGAATTGGAGCAACCTTATGGCAGCGGCAGGATTTATACCTAAAGAATTCACCTCTTTTTGGTGTACCCAAGATTTCCACCCCTTTGGTTATTATGGCCAATGATGCGGATGGAGCCGTTCCTTGGTATCAAGGAATTGAGTTATTTACGGCTATGAGACGGCTGGGTAAAAAGGTATGGATGCTTAACTACAATGGAGAAGCCCATAATCTTCGTGAAAGAAAAAATCAAAAGGATATTTCCATTCGCCAGCAACAATATTTTGATTGGCTTTTAAAAGGGGAAAGACCTGCACGATGGCTTACCGAGGGAGTACCTGCAATAAATAAAGGAAAGGATCTAGGACTGGATCTTGTTGATTAGAGTTGACGATCCGCATCAAAGCTTTCCAGTTCTTTGGCAACAGCAGTTAGGAAAGTGGCACCAAGGCTTCCATCCACTATACGGTGGTCATAGCTCATGCTCAGGTACATCATGTGTCTGATAGCAATACTGTCTCCTGCAGGAGTTTCCACTACTACGGGCCTTTTCTTTATGGCACCCACTGCTAAAATGGCTACCTGAGGTTGATTGATAATGGGCGTACCCATCAGTGATCCAAATGTTCCTACGTTAGTAAGTGTGAATGTTCCGTTTTGTGTATCGTCTGGTCTTAATTTTCCCTGTCTAGCCGCTTCGGCAAGTTGATTGACTTGCTTAGCAAGCCCCACCATATTATATTGATCTGCATTTCGAATAACGGGGGCAATTAAATTACCGGATGGCAATGCTGTAGCCATTCCAATATTGATATCTTTTTTTAGAATGATGTTATTGCCCTCAAGTGAGCAATTGATCAAGGGAAACTTCTTGATACACCGTACAATTGCTTCAATAAAGAGAGGGGTGTAAGTAATTTTGGTTCCTTCTCTTTTTTCAAAATCTTTTTTTACTTTCTCACGCCAAAGGACAAGATTTGTAACATCTGCTTCAGTAAAACTGGTCACATGCGGGCTGGTTTGCTTGCTCTTGACCATATGGTCTGCAATGAGCTTTCGCATTCGATCCATTTCTATTATTTCAACGTTCCCGCTTACCATTGGAGCGGGCATTGAAAGGACCGGGGCAACAGGTACTGGAACAGCTACTTCCTGCTTGATCATAACGGGAGACTGTGCCCTTGAAGCCACATACTCCAGAATATCTTTTTTGGTTATACGTCCCTCACTTCCACTTCCCGGAATATTTTCAAGCTCGGTCATTGATATGCCCTCGCTTGCAGCAATATTCAAGACAAGTGGGGAATAAAACCGATTTGTTCCAATAGTAATTGGTTGTTGATTGACAGTAGCAGAAACGGGAGCTAAAGGCTGCGTAGTTACTGGTGGAGTGGGGGGTGCAGGGGAATTTGTAGTTACGGGCTGCGACATCGTTGTTTGGATACGGGCTATCACCGTGCCAATTGGAACAACCTCATTAACTGGGAAAAGAATTTCCTGAATCACTCCTGCTGCAGTACTTGGCACTTCGCTGTCTACTTTGTCGGTAGCGATCTCTAAAACAGTTTCATCCAGCGCCACGGTGTCGCCAGATTGTTTACGCCATTTTAAGATCGTGGCTTCCATTATACTTTCGCCAAGCTTTGGCATTACCAAATCAACTATTGCCATAGTAACGGTTTAAACGCAGCAATTGAGAGGCAAAGGTACAAGTTTGCTATTAATCCAACGACTTGGTTAGAATAAACTGGCGCAGCATATCCAATGCGATGATAGCAGCTTGCTGCGTGTTTCGTATGCGGTCAAAACCCAACTGCACGCGACGAGTTTTAATGGTATTATTATTGGCTATTGCTATCCAGACCGTACCCACAGGTTTATCAGGAGTGCTTCCTGTTGGCCCCATAATGCCCGACACAGCAATTGAATAGGTAGTAGTAAGTTGTTCTAAAACGCCCTTTGCCATTTCCCGAACAGTTTCTTCACTCACTGCCCCGTGAGTGGATAGAGTAGAGTGCTTTACTCCCAGTAGACTTTCCTTTGCTTCATTGGCATATGCCACAACGCCACCCTTAAAATAATTGGACGAACCGGGCATAGCGGTTAGCATGCTCGCTATCCTGCCACCCGTGCAACTTTCTGCAGTACTAAGCGTGGATTGTTTTTCCAGTAGCAGTCTGGCTATCACCTCTTCTAATTTTTCATCTTTATCTGAAACTAAATATTCGGAAACCAGTGCTTTTAATTGGTTGAATGAAGTTTCGATTTGCTGACTTAGTGTGGGTTGATCTTCACCAGTGGCAGTTATCCTAAGTTTAACCATCCCGTATTGGGGTAAATAAGCCAGCTTAAGACTTCGATCCAAGGTTTCTTCAAAATCCACCAGCTTTTCTGCAAGCATAGATTCGCCAATTCCTGCGGTTAGCATTGTCTTGTGAATGAAGAATGGAGTCTTACAGTTTTTTTGTAAAAATGGGATAACGGATCCGATAAAAATGTCTTTCATTTCCTGGGGTACGCCAGGAAGGGATATATAAATGCGGTTTTCTTTTTGAAACAGCATTCCCGGAGCCGTACCTCTTGGGTTAGGTAAAATAGTACAATTGTCGGGTACCTCCGCTTGCTGTTGATTGCGTGGCAGCAAGGCTCCGGGACGTTTGTAGACCTCATTGAAAAGCCATTCAATATGATCTGCTGTAGCCTGATCTCTTCTAAGCTTGCCGCCAAAATAGTTGCATAGAAGCGGTTTAGTGATATCGTCTGCTGTTGGCCCTAATCCTCCCGTTAGTATGATAAGGTCTGCCAATGCGGATTCTTCATCCAGGGCTTTGCGAATTTCAGATTCCTGATCACCAACGGCCACTCTTCTGGCCACACGGACACCAATACCATTCAATTGCTGAGCAATAAAAGCACTGTTGGTGTCAATGGTCTGTCCAATCAGTAATTCATCTCCGATAGTTATTACAGATGCTATAATTTCCTTCACACTGATTGATTGATTAACTGTAAAATTACCGGAAGGACTACTGCCGTCAGGCTTAAACATGAAAAAATAATATAGGCATTGCTGATTCTGCCTTCTTCGCCCCAATAAACTTGGTTTAATAACTGTCCCCCATCTACTGGATATACAGGAAGGAGGTTCACCCCATTTAGCACAACCATCAACCATCCTATTTGTACCCAGCTGATAGTGTGGTTAGGAATTAATGGGGTATGACTGCCCACTTGAAAGAACAACCACCCCAACAAAAAACCAGGAAGGAGCCCTGCCAAAATAATCAGCGCGGATTGTGATTCGGATAAATTCCGTTTTGAGCCAGTAACCATGGCCCCCAAGAACGGGACAAAAAAAATAGCTGTATCCTGATAATTGAAAGAACGCATGGCCAGCCAATGCCCCAAAAAAAGATAAATAATCAAACTAACAAAAATGGGGGTTGGCGTATTTTTTTTCGAAGGGGTTGCAGGGAACTTATAAAGCATAAGCAATGTTACACTCAATTGCCTAACATACGATCCACGCTAACTTTTCCAGGTCCTGCAACGAGTAACACCAAAAAACCTGCGAGATAAAGCGTGGCAATCTCTGCCTCGCCAAAAAAGTCACTGTTAAGCACCATAAATACGGCAACACCCATAGTGATAATTAATGGAATCACTACCAAGCGGGTCATCAGCCCTGCTACTAACAATACCGCACAAAAAAACTCTGCAAATATTACCAAGGAAAGCGAAACAGTTGCACCTAAGTGAAGTGGGTCAGGAAATTCTTTGACAACCGTTGTAAATTTTGTGAGTTTGGCAAATCCATGGGGAATCATTAAGCTTCCAAGTGTCAGGCGTAACAACAATAGAGAAAAAGCAATGCTATTTTCTGTATAGCGTGTGCTGAATAGTTTTTTCATTTTTGGCTGTTTTCAAAGCTAACTTACGTATTTTTTGTTAAAAGCCTCCTAATACGCCACTTATCCACAGGTGTTTGCAATGATTCCTTGGCACCCCTGAAAATAAAACTCAAATTCGCCCGTTAATTGAACTTGTTATGCGACCATTCTTGCTTATTGGGCTTGTATTGATTAATTTCTTGATTTCCCATGCTCAACATAGCCTGGTTTTTATTGAGCAGGATTCACCAGCAGCTTGGGCTATGCAAGCTTTTAAACAAGGTCAAAAAAACCTTTCCTGCTTACTACTGACTAGTGTACGGGGTCAATCGACAGCTAATGAAAGCAGTGCGGTTTCTTCAGTGGCCCTTGATTATTATTCAATTTCTTGCAGATTATCACAAAAGGAGTCTGTTGCGGTGCCGGAAGCACTTCGATTTTTGTTCACTACTGGCGTACCTGCATGGCGGGCCCGAATGCATTTGGAATTAGCTCATTACTTTTTTGAGGAGAAACGCTGGCAGGATGCATTGGAACATTTTCGTGCAGGCGGCATTTCACATTTGACCAATGAAGAAATAGCGGCCAGTCAATTTGGTCAAGCCTATGCGCTCTTTTCCTTAAAACGTTATGCGGAAGCACTCCCGTTTTTCAACAGTATTCGGCAATTGGGCAATAGTCCATTTCAACACGCAGCGTTGTATTACACTGGCCTATTGTATTTGAGTGAAACAAAATGGGGGCAGGCCGAAAAGTGTTTTCAACCATTGGCGTCGCATCCACTTTATGGTCGGTTGGCCGTATTTCATTTGGGTCAGCTGCTTGTCAAAAAAGGTGATTTACCCGCCGCCGTAAGTTATCTGGAGGAGAATCGATCGCTTTATACGGATTCTCTTTATCCTTCTATACCATTCAAACAGCTGCTGGGCCATGCTTATTATGTGCAAGAAGATTTTCAGCGCGCATTACCATTGCTCACTTCTTATGCAACATTATCCAAGGGGTTGGATAGGCAGGAGCAGTATGAATTATCTTTTACGCAATTACGCGTGGGTCAGTTAGATGAAGCAATTAATGGATTCACTACTTTATTAGGTGTAAAAGATTCTCTTGCAAATTATGCGATGTTCCAGCTGGCTGAATCACGATTGCGTCAGGGTGATCGTGTTGGCGCAAAAAATGCCTTCTTTTACTCTTCGCTTAATAATCAACATCAACTCCTGAAAAGCCTTTCTCATTTTTTGTACGGCAAGTTGAGTTATGAATTGGGGAATTTTGATGAAGCTTCCAGGGTGTTTGAGTTGTACAATAAAGAAAACACCTCCTCTCCTTACCTGGAAGAGTCTCGCGAGCTATTGTTCTCCTCATTAGCGGCTAGTGCCAATTTCAGAAGGGCTATGGAGGTACTAGAACAAGTGAAGCAACCATCAGCCTTGGTCGCTCGCTCTCTTCCCATGGTGCGTTATGGTCGAGCAGTGGAATTGATCTACGATGGAGAGCTTTCTCTTGCACGTCAATTATTACTACAAGCGTTAAAGGAACAACCCGGTAAAGCACTGCAACCCCTTCTTCATTTTTGGTTAGGAGAAACTTGCTACCGGCAAAAGGACTTTGTTGATGCCGTTTTTCAGTTTAGTAAATATTTAAGCATGGGTGGGCCAACAGCAGGAGAGGCCTCCCGTATTCATGCCTTTTATAATATAGGGTATGCTTATTATGAGCTTAATCAATTCAAGTTAGCGTTACCTTATTTCGAGAAAGTTAGTTATGGATCTGTTGCCGGTAATACATCTCTTGAACAAGATGCCCGATTACGGGTTGCAGATTGTCAATATATGTTAAAGCAATATAAACTTGCAAAAACAGGGTATCAACGCATAGTAGATTTAGAGGTAGCGGCGTCCCCCTATGCACTTTTTCAACTGGCCGCTGTGGCTGGTGTAACTAATGCTAATGAAAAAATTAATTTGCTTCGACAACTGTTAGCAAAATATCCCACTGGGGAATATGTAGCCGAAGCGAACATGGCATTGGCAGATACCTATATGGCTGAAGAGCGTTTCATAGATGCCATTCCGGTACTGGAACGTCTTTTGAGTGACGCTACAACTGAAGCGCAACCTGTAGCGCTCTTAAAATTAGGAGTTACTTATTACAATATCAATGAGAACGAAAAAGCCTTACAGCAGTTTCAGCAACTCATTGAAAAATATCCATCCTCTCCAGAGGCCAGTGATGCGTTGGAGGAGTTAAAGTCAGTTTATGTGGAATTGGGATTAACTACCGAATATGCTACCTATTTGAAAAAGCAGGGATTTGCTGTTTCGGTCCAATTGGAGGATTCGCTTCAATATATAGCGGCTGCACAACTTTACGATGAAAATGATTTTGATAAAGCTGTGCCGGCTTTTGTAAAATATCTTGAGCAATTTCCAAAAGGTGGCTATTGGGCAGCTGCTTCGTTCTTGCTAGGAACCTGTTATCAGCAGCAGCAATTGTGGGTAGAGGCGTTGAGTAAGTTTGAACAGATCATACAAAATACCCAGGGGCGTTATTTAAAAGAGGCGATTCTAGCTGCTGCACGGATCAGTTTTTTTGAACAGAAAAATTATAGCGCTGCTGCGAATTACTATCTTCAGTTTTTAAACACCGGAGTAACGGAGGCTGATCGGTTGGAAGCTTACAGAGGGCTACTACGTTCAAATTACCACCAAAAAAATTGGAGCGAGGCTAGCCGGTATGGCGATTCTTTAGTACTGTTAAAAGAAAAGACAGCAGAAGACCAAGCCCTGCAAGCTTTAGTTGCTGCTAAATTTCAAATTGAAGTAGGGAAGGACCTGGTGGCGTTCCAACACTTACAGCGAGTTTTTCAATTTAATAAAGCCGGGTTGGCGGCAGAGGCTCGTTATGAAATGGCTGCTTCCTATTACAGGCAACAGCAGTTTAGGTCAGCGGAGCAATACGCATTTGAAACAATTAATCGCTCGGGTAGTTATGCATTCTGGGTTACGAAAGCCTATTTATTGCTTGGGGATATTTATACTGCTCAAAAAGACCTGTTTAACGCAAAAGCTACTTATCAGAGCGTGCTTGAAAATGCTGTTGATCCTCAACTCCAGAAAGAAGCAGAAGAAAAACTGGCGCGAATAGAAAATAATAAATCTGGAAATTAATGATGCAGGTACTTCCCATTAACAATTGGTATGTGTACAGAACATGTTGTGTTAGTATTGGATTCCTTGTGATCTTTTTTTCTATTGAAGGGTGGGCACAGCCTGCTCAGGGAGTTACAAGTGTAGATATCGTCTCTGCTTATAAGCCCAGTGTTAGGAAGGTCTCCAAATTCCAGTTCTTTCCCAATTTGCCAAACCCAGACAGTTCCAGAGTTTCGCTGCGTTATGCAATTCCAACCCAAGGCTGGCAGTCGGATTTTAAATTGAAACCCGTAATGCCGTTGGCTTATCAAACAGATTCATTCAAAACGTACACCACAGTGTATATAAAGGCAGGGTATGGAAATTTGAGCTCTCCTTATTTCCGTGCTCATTTCTCGAAAGCCATCGATCAATATACAGGATATGCTATCAGCGCTTATCATCAAGCAGCTAAGGGAAATCAAGTTTTCCAACAATTTGCACATACAGGAATGTTTATTAATGGGGTTAAGAAATTGTCAAATAGGCCATTTACTGTAGATGGCAACATTGAATTCAATAGGCAAGCCGTATACAAATACGGTTTTCCAATTGGAACCACTATCCCTGCGATAGACGCGATAAAAAATATAGTTACAAAAGCAGGAGGCAGGATAGGGTTTAGTCGCTCCGTATTGACCGATTTTGGTTTGAGCTACCAGGGGGATCTCTTTTTCCATTCCTTTTCCGATCAAGCAGGAGGACGCGAACTTGCCGTACGACTTCGTTTCCCTCTTCAAAAATTCATTGGGGAAAGTTGGTCAATTGGGCTAGCAGTTGACCTGCAGACCATTCAACTTAAACGAGTATCTACTATTTCCCAGAATAATACAATGGGGCTTTTACTTGGGCTGAAACATACCAATGGCCGATTGAATTTTAATGCGGGTATCAACCCGGTTTGGGATAGAATCGGGGGGCAATTACTTCCTCAAGTTTCAGTTACGTATAAGCTTGATAGCAGCCGCTTGTTGTTGGTTGCTGGTTGGGAAGGAAAATTTGTAGTGAATACCTATCAACAATTATTTTCTACCAACAATTGGGTCAATACCCCTTTACAATTGTTAAATACAAAAACCAGAGAGGCCTATATGGGATTGAATGGGGCATTAAGTCCTTATTTTACTTATGCCGTTCGGGGTTCTGGTTCGACTCATCAAAACATGCCTTTGTTTGTGAATGATACTAGCCAGTTGTTGAAAAATGCTTTCAAGGTAGTAGTTGAGCCTCGAATGGTGCAACTACAGATAAAAGGGGAAATCAATTATCAAATTGGCCAGCGCATTCATCTTTATTCTGTGCTCCAGCTAAATAAGTTCAGCGCTTTGGTGGAACAAAAAAAAGCCTGGGGTTTACTTCCCATTGAATGGAAAAGCGGAAGTCGGATGCTGTTGGGAAGTAATTTTAGTTGGCAAACCGATTTGTTCATCTGGAGAGGGGCACAATTTTTACAGGCAGATAGGAAACCGGATCGGTTAAAGGGCGCTGTTGACCTGAGTACCCAATTGGAATTTCAATTTGCTAAATCTTGGCAACTTTGGGCAAGGGTAGGCAACATATTCAATCAGTCCTACCAACGTTGGGCACAGTATCCTGTTTATGGATTTAATTTCATGGCCGGTGTTGTATTTTCGCCAGATCCAAAAAGAAAACCTTGATACCCGTATTTAGAGAATACCTGGCTCTTACCAATCAGCTTCCCCTGGATGGGTTGGGATATATTCGTGTTCGCAACATTCCAGCACAGCTGGATATCGCGTCCAGAGTGATTGTGTCTCCTCGGCAGGAGTTTTATTTTGAGCCAACCAACGAGGTAGGGGCGCAGGACTTTTTAAATTGGCTTTCCTCCCGGGATAATCTTCCTGTAGCTGTGGTTCATCAACAGTACCTAACGGTATTGAAGCATCTTAATTCCCACCAGAGCGAAAATGAGTGCTTATCGTGGAAAGGTATTGGCGATTGGAAACTTGACACTAATCGCTCATTACAATTCACGGCCACCAATGAGTGCTTTGCCGCTCCGATGGCTGTAAAAGCAGAGAAGGTCATTCGTGAAAATGTGGCGCATGCGATACAGGTTGGTGAATCTTCTATAGATTCCATAACCATGGCAAAGAACTTGCAACAGCAAAAAGGCAAGTTCATATTGAAGAATGGGTGGCTGCTGTTACTGTTTATTGTTGTAGGGGTAGTTTCAACATGGATTTTACTTAGTAAGCGACTTACTCCTGTTATGTTTTCTAATCCTGCAAAAATCATTCCTGAACAGGCAACCCCAACTTACAGCTCTTGGTAACCAGCAATTCGATAACAACTCTTTGTCCGGCCTGCGGATCCAATTCATGGAAATTGGTTTTTGATGTGATTGATCATTCCATCACTAAAGAACAATTCCGATTGTGTGAGTGCAATCAGTGCACGCTGCGTGTTACAATGAATGCACCTGAGGCAGCGTCAATCAGCCGTTATTATCAATCAGCCGCATATATTTCCCACTCCAGTTCTCGCAAAGGAATTATTAATCGCCTGTACCAAGAGGTTCGTAAGATCACCCTTGCGCAAAAAAGTAAATTGGTCCGTGGGCATGGGAGTGGGGGTGTTGGGAATTTATTGGACTACGGTAGCGGAACGGGTGCTTTTGTGGCGTATATGCAAAAAAATAACTGGAATGCAATTGGAATAGAGCCGGCCGCCAACGCTCGCTCTATTGCCAAAAATCAATTTGACGTTGAGTTATTGGATCTTACTGCCTTTAAGACCTTATCCGCTGCGCATTTTGATGTAATAACTCTATGGCATGTATTAGAGCATGTGCATGAACTTAACGAAACGGTACAACAATTGCGTCGGTTATTGAAACCCGAAGGCCGGATATATATTGCTGCACCAAACTATACTTCATTGGATGCTGCCTATTTTGGTAGGTTTTGGGCTGCTTATGATGTTCCCCGTCATCTTTACCATTTTTCACCCCCGGCTATGCGCCAGTTGATGAGTAGCAATCAATTGAAGGTTCATGCGATAAAACCAATGTGGTTTGACTCGTTCTATGTAGCCATGCTAAGCACGCAATATCAGGGGGGGCGTGTTAACTATATGAAAAGTATCTGGCAGGGGATACAAACTTCGGTCCAAACCTTGCAGGATGTAGAACGATCCAGTTCGTTGATCTATGAAATAGGTCATTGACCCAGTGCGATTTCAAAAAGTACGGGCCACCACTTACCGGTAACGTAAAATCGTTTTGTGGCTGCATTGTAAGCAATTCCATTGGGAGCTTCTGCTCCGTTGTACAATTGTTTTGCTTGTTCCCAAAGCGAGGATAAATCTAATTTCGCAACCACCTCTCCATTGGCAGGATTGATTTTTAAAATATATGGGGTGGTGTATTGATTGGCATATAGAAACCCGTCTACAAACTCTAGCTCATTAAGATTGTAAGTTGGGCTTCCATTCTCGGTTACCAATTGGCTTTTGATTAATTGCATCCCCTTTGGGTTATAAAAGAAGAGTTCTCCACTTCCGTTTGTTAACAGTAGGTCCTTCCCGTTATTGGAGAGTCCCCAGCCATCCTTATCAATAGCAAACTCATTGATTTTTTTAAAATCTAATGTGTATTGAAATACTTTTTTCTCTCGCCAGGTTAATTGATAAATAGTATCTCTTAAAAGGGTAATGCCTTCTCCAAAAAATTTCTCCTCCAGCTTAATGGCCTTCATGATTTTTCCATTAGTCAGGTTGGTCAACAGTAGCCGGGAACTTCCATATTGACCAGTTCCCTCATATAATCCTTCATGCCCAAGCTGAAGCCCCTGGGTATAAGAGGTTGTATCGTGAGGGTGGATAGCCACAACGGAATAGCTTAGAGGCAGGACTGAGTTAGTAATTTTTTGTTCTTCCTCGGCTGTTTTTGGCTGACAGCTTTGCACCAATAGCAGCAAAAGTCCAACCAGGGGTTTTAAAAAATACCTCATTTGTTTAAAAATATTCATGCTGATGCAGCAAAATGCCACATCCGGCTGTCTCTATGATGTTGGGTTTACAGGTCGCAACTTCAATTATGCTTATGAAAAGGGCACCCGTTTTCGGGAGCCCTTCTTTCTTTTAAAGATGTATAGCTTCCCCGTAAGCCACTTCAATGGCATCTTTCACGCTCTCGCTGATGGTCGGGTGGGGGTGAATGGAGTTCAACACCTCATGGTAAGATGTTTCAAGCTTTCTGGCTGTTACGGTTTGGGCAATTATCTCTGTTACGTTGTATCCAATCATGTGCGTGCCCAACCACTCTCCATACTTTGCATCAAAAACTACTTTTACAAATCCTTCGGTGTGACCCGCAGCAGATGCTTTACCGCTGGCACTTAGCGGAAATTTGCCCACTTTAATTTCATAACCTGCCTCCTTGGCTTGTTTTTCTGTATATCCCACAGAGGCAATTTCTGGTACGCAATAAGTGCATCCTGGGACATTATTATAATCTATTGGCTCAGGTTGATGATTATACTTTTTTTCCTGATAGGCTATTGCTTCTACACAAATGATCCCTTCTTTACTTGCCACATGTGCAAGAGTTTGGCCAGGGGCGCAATCTCCAATAGCATAAATACCCGGAATCGTTGTCTGACCAAACTTGTCAACTACTATTCTGCCTTTTTCTGTTTTTACTCCTGTTTCCTCCAAACCAATCCCTTCGATGTTTGCCGCTACCCCTACCGCGCTCAACAAAACATCTGCTTTTAACATCTTTTCGCCAGCTGCTGTTTTGATAGTTGCTTTAACACCAGCTCCAGTTGTGTCTACAGCTGTTACTTGGCTGCTGGTAAGAATTTCAATACCATTTTTCTTGTACTGCTTCTCCAACTCTTTAGAGATATCCTCGTCCTCAACCGGAACAATTCTGGGCAGGTATTCTACGATGGTAACCTTTGTGCCCATGCTATTGTAGAAATAGGCAAACTCTACCCCAATGGCCCCGCTGCCCACAATGATCATGGTTTTTGGCATCGTTGGTAACACCATTGCTTCGCGATAACCCAGGATTTTTGTACCGTCTATGGGCATGGTGGGTAATTGACGGCTTCGGCCTCCTGTAGCTATAATAATGTGCTTGGCTTCCACCAGTTGCTTTTTACCATCTTTGCCCGTAACCTCCAGTCTTCCTTTTCCTAAGATCTTCCCAAAACCCATAATCACATCGATTTTGTTCTTCCTCATCAAGAATTGAACACCCTTACTCATTTTATCCGCCACCCCGCGACTTCTTCTTATTACGGCATTAAACTGAGGTTGTCCAGTGGCTTCGATCCCAAAATCTTTGGCATGTTTGATATACTCGTTTACCTGTGCGCTTTTCAAAAGAGCTTTAGTGGGAATGCACCCCCAATTTAGGCAAACGCCTCCCAGGCTTTCCTTTTCTATCACTGCGGTTTTAAGCCCCAATTGTGAGGCTCTTATTGCGGCCACATAGCCGCCAGGTCCGCTTCCCAGTACCAGTACATCGTATGCCATAGCTTTATTTTTTTTGTGAGTTAACTGTCAGGCTTTTAGGGTGCCGAACAGGCAGCGAAGTTACCTCAAAAGCAAATTCAATCAAAAGTGTAATCTGCCAAGCTTGAACTTGGAGTATAAAAAAAAGGGCTTGCTGTCTTTTAAATCACTGATTTCCCATAACTTTGCCGTCCCAAATTTGTGTTATATGGCTAGAGTATGTCAGGTCACCGGAAAGACGCCTGTTGGCGGTAATAAAGTGTCCCACTCCAATATTAAGACCAAGCGTCGTTTTCTACCCAACTTGCAGCAAAAGTGCTTCTACTTGGCAGAAGAAGATAAATGGATAACGCTCAAATTATCCACTGAGGCTATCCGTACGATCAATAAAAACGGACTTTTTAGTGTTGTGAAGCAATTGAGAGCACAAGGAGAAAAAATTTAACGATTAAACCGTTTCAATCATGGCAAAAAAAGGCAACCGCGTCCAGGTGATTTTAGAGTGTACTGAACATAAGGCAAGTGGCCAACCTGGTACCAGCCGTTACATTACGGTAAAAAATAAAAAGAACAACCCTGAGCGCATGGAGTTAAAGAAATTTAATCCCATTCTCAAGAAAGTCACTTTACACAAAGAAATCAAGTAATCAAATCCTCTAACTGTATTTAACGCTCTCGTATGGCAAAAGCAGCAAAAACAGCGATTAAGAAAGATCTTAAGCAAGCCGCAGAAGCAAAAAACTATTCTAAGGTTATTAAGGCCGTACGCAGTCCAAAAACTGGTGCTTACACCTTTAAAGAACAAATGGTGCACAAAGACAGGGTGAAGGAGTTTTTAGCACAGAAATAAAATGAAATTTATTTAGGGGAAACCCCTTTACAGCTGTCTCACTTCGGTCTGGCAGCTTTTTTTTTAACTTTCCAACATGAGTTTTTTCAGTAAACTGTTTGATAAAAAAGAAAAAGAAACACTCTACCATGGCTTGAAAAAAACCAGGGAAGGGTTCTTTACCCGTTTGGTGGGAATAGTAACGGGCAAAACCAATCTGGATGAAGAACTTTTAACTCAATTAGAGGAAGCGCTTCTTGGTGCTGATGTGGGAGTAGAAACCACGGTGCTAATTTTAGAGCGCGTGGAACAAGCAGGTGCTAAACAGAAGGTTCCAACAACTGAGGCCTTGCAAGACATGATTCGAAAAGAAATTGAAGCTGTCTTATTAGAGACATCAAAATCAGCAAGTTATGATTTTACTTCCGACCTGCCAAGCAGGCCTTATGTAATATTGGTGATGGGAGTAAATGGAGTTGGCAAGACTACCACGATCGGCAAGTTAGCGTATAATTTCAAAGTTGCAGGCAAGACTGTTTTACTTGGGGCTGCTGATACTTTCCGGGCAGCGGCCGTTGAACAGCTTACCATTTGGAGTGAGAGGATTGGAGTTCCCATCGTAAAGCAAAAAACCGGAAGTGATCCTGCGGCTGTTGCTTTTGATACGGTACAAAGCGCACGTTCAAAAAATACGGATGTTGTCCTGATCGATACAGCGGGTCGGCTGCACAATAAAGCGCATTTAATGGAAGAGCTAAGTAAAATTAAACGTGTCATACAAAAATCCATTCCTAATGCGCCACATGAAATTCTCTTGGTGCTGGATGGCTCTACAGGACAAAATGCGCTTGAACAAGCTCGTCATTTTGCGGCAGTTACGCCTATCACGGCTTTGGCCGTTACAAAATTAGATGGCACGGCAAAGGGAGGAATAGTACTGGCCATCGCGCATCAATTAAAGATCCCGGTAAAATTTATTGGGGTGGGCGAACAAGCCGCTGATCTTTTGATCTTTGATCAGCATTCTTTTGTGGAGAGTTTGTTTGCGATTCCTTCAAACACAGCTTGATGAGAACACGTCAGTTATATCCCCGAAAAGTAAATATCATCACCTTAGGTTGTAGCAAGAATATGGTGGACAGTGAGGTGTTGAGCGGTCAACTTATTGCTAATAGCATCGACGTTGTTCATGAAAATACAAAATTAGATCACCAAATTGTAGTGGTAAATACCTGTGGATTTATTGATAAGGCCAAGGAAGAAAGCGTGCAAACAATATTGGAGCAAGTGGAATTAAAGAAAAGAGGAAAGCTTGAAAAAGTTTATGTGACCGGTTGTTTGAGTGAACGGTATAAGTCTAATTTAGAATCGGAGATCCCAGAGGTTGACGCTTATTTTGGTACCATGGAGTTGCCACTACTACTGAAAACGCTGGAGGCTGATTACAAAGCAGAGTTGATTGGAGAACGTTTGCTAGCAACGCCCAGTCATTATGCCTACTTAAAAATTTCTGAAGGGTGTAACAGAACCTGCTCATTTTGTGCCATACCACTTATGCGCGGCGGACATGTAAGCCGGAGTATGGAATCTTTGATTGCCGAGGCAGAATCGTTGGTGAGTCGTGGGGTCAAGGAAATTATGTTGATTGCACAGGAACTGACTTACTATGGACTGGATCTGTATAAGCGAAGAGCATTGCCTGAATTACTCAACCGGCTTGCCGATGTAAAAGGGCTTGAATGGATTCGTTTGCATTATGCATATCCTTCAAAATTCCCATTAGAAGTACTGGATGTAATCAGGGATCATCCCAATATATGCAAATACCTCGATATGCCGCTGCAACATGCTTCTAACAGCATGCTGCAGGCCATGAAACGACAAATTACACGATCTGAGGTGGAAGAGTTGCTTTCCACCATTCGAAATACTATACCTGGGATTTGCCTTCGAACAACCCTGATTGTTGGTTTTCCCGGGGAAACAAGAGAGGATATTGAAGAATTAAAGGATTTTTTAACTCAGCAGCAATTTGACCGCGTGGGGGTATTTACTTACTCGCATGAAGAGGACACGGCTGGCTTTGCATTAGCAGATACGCTTACACAAGAGGAGAAGGAATCCAGAGCACAGGAAATAATGGAGTGGCAACAGGATATTTCCTATGCACTCAATCAGAAAAAACTGGGGCAGGAGTTTCGTGTTATTGTCGACAAAAAAGAGGCCGGACGTTACCTTGCCCGTTCTGCATTTGATTCAGCAGAAGTGGATAATGAAATTATCATCCATACACAGAAAAAGCTATCGCCAGGTCAGTTCGTTACCGTTCGTATTACCAAGGCATATGACTACGATTTAGAAGGTGAACTAATCGATTAAGGTCTCTTTAGGTTTATTATCTTCACAAAAACATCGTCTATGCTAGTAAAATGGCAGGGAGTTTATCCCGCATTACTCACGCCCTTCACCAATGAGGATAAGCTGGATATTCCCTTATTTGAAAAGAATTTAGAGGTGCAGTGCAAAGCTGGGGTACATGGGGTCATTATTGGGGGTTCCTTAGGAGAGGCAAGTACATTACAGGTTGCGGAAAAGAAAGCATTGCTACAAGTTGCAAAAGCTAATGTGGGCGATAAGATTCCTGTTATTCTCAACATTGCTGAGGCTTCAACCGCTGATGCAGTTGCCCAAGCCAAGCTGGCAGCAACATGGGGTGCAGCAGGATTAATGTTACTGCCGCCCATGCGTTATAAGTCTGATGATCGTGAAACAGCTACCTATTTTAAATCTGTTGCGCAAGCATCAGACTTGCCTATTATGATTTACAATAACCCTGTTGATTACAAAATTGATTTTCATCCGGCATTATTTGATCAGTTAGTTGAATACCCCACCATTCAGGCGCTAAAAGAAAGTTCCAGAGATGTTACCAATCTCACTCGCATGTTGAATCGGTTTGGAGATCGTTTTAAAATTCTTTGCGGTGTTGATACGCTTGCCCTTGAGGAAATTTGTTTGGGTGCACACGGTTGGGTGGCAGGGTTAGTGGATGCTTTTCCCAATGAAACTGTAGCTATTTGGGAGTTGGCGCAAGCAGGTAAAATAGCAGAGGCCCGCAACATTTACCAATGGTTTATGCCTTTGCTTGAACTCGATATTCATCCCAAATTAGTTCAGTACATTAAATTGGCGGCCCAAGAAACTGGAATTGGAAGTGAATTTGTTCGTGCTCCCCGGTTAACGCTAGTGGGAGAAGAGCGTGACCAAGTGCTGACCATTATCCGTAAAGCAATTGCCAACAGACCGGTTATTTAAATTATTGCTATGAACCCAATTGATGCCAGTCAAGCTCAGGTTGATCAGGTGCTTAATCAATCTATAGAGGCCTTCTTTATTTATCGACATACGGCTCCATCGGAGCGAATGAAATTTCTTTCAACTATTGCCCATCAGCTTGAACAATACCGTGCTCAGTTGGTAGTGGCCGCTGCTCAGGAAACGCATCTGCCGGAAACTCGATTGAACAATGAGTTGAACCGCACTATCTATCAATTGGAAAGTTATGGGGCAGCTTGTCAGAAAGGATATTTCTTGGAAGCATCTCTCGATCATGATGCCTTGACCCAGCCTGCAAAACCTGATATACGAAAGCTATTGATGCCGCTTGGTCCGGTGGTAGTTTTTGGGTCAAGCAATTTTCCATTTGCTTACTCAACAGCAGGGGGGGATACAGCAAGTGCTCTTGCTGCCGGATGTTCAGTTGTAGTCAAAGCGCATCCTGCCCATCCTGAAACGTCCACCATTATGGCTAATTGTATATCAGCTGCTGTGGCTTTATGTGGATTGCCTGCTGGTGTTTTTCAGCACGTTTATGGAGCATCATTTGAAGTTGGTCAATGGTTAGTTCAACATTCACACACAGCAGCAGTGGGTTTTACTGGATCATTTACAGGAGGGAAACAATTAGTTGAATGGGCGGCTGCAAGACATAACCCAATTCCGGTATTTGCAGAAATGGGGAGTTTAAATCCTGTTTTTGTTCTTCCAGAAAAATTAAATCTCTCACATGCTGAGATTGCCGGTCAACTGGTGAGCTCTTATACACTTGGGGTAGGACAGTTTTGTACAAAACCAGGGTTGATTATTGGAGTTAAGAGTAATGCCTGGGATAATTTTTTAGCAGCGCTATCTGCACTTACCTCATCCATTAATCCTGCTCCACTTCTTCATAACGGTATTGCCAGCGCCTATAAAAAAAATACAGAGCTGGTATTGCAACAGCCGGGGGTTAGTGTGCTAGCCCAAGGCAGTACTCCATCCAAACAGGGGGAGGGGAATCCGCTAATCGTTCAAGTAACTGCTGAAGATTGGTTATCCAATCAATTGTTGCAAATGGAAAATTTTGGCCCCTTCACTATGGCCATCCAATGCAATGATACTGCTGAGCTATTAGCAGTTGCCAAGCATTTAGCGGGACAGCTTACTGGAACAATTTTTGCAAGTGAGCAGGAATTAGTGGAGTATCGATCACTGATCTCGATGCTTGAGATTCGATGTGGGCGTTTAATCTTTAATGGTGTTCCTACTGGAGTTGAAGTTTGTAAAAGTATGCAACAGGGGGGGCCATTCCCAGCAACCAGCGATGCAAGATTTGGCGCCGTGGGTGAGGATGCTATCAGAAGATTCTTAAGGCCGATTGCCTATCAAAATTGGCCTGATGCATTATTGCCGCTGCCATTGCAGGATAAAAACCCGCTTGCCATTCCTCGATTTAAAAACGGGATGCTGCAACCTTAGTGCTTTGCAAAAAGCAATTCATCTTCCCTCCGGTGTTTCAGGTAGAACCAAGTACTGGTGACTATTGAGAACAAAAAATAACCGGTTACAATCATGGATGCCTGTGAAAAGTAGGTGGTCAGTCCAAACCAATCTTGTTGCCAAATAATAAGTCCAAGCCCCAAACTGAACTTTAAAATTTCCCAACTGACAGCCATTTTATTCCTATCCATCAACTCGGTTAGGGCAAAGACATAAATGAAAATGAATGCGCCATACCAGTAAATAAAGGACTGATTCAGTGCATTAATAGTTGCAATCGATCCAAATAAATACGAAATAAATAGTAGCAGAAAAATCAGCTGCGTCCAAGCCCAGGCTGTAAATAGGGGCGAGGATCGGGTATTATATTTTTCAAACTGGTATACATTTTCAATTTTATAAACGGGGTAAGCTGTTGCTACATCTGCTGGTCTGTATCCGGTGGGTTTGAACCAAAGTGAAAGTTTCTCGCTCCATTTTTTTGTTCGCCAGCTATCTGTTATTAGTAGCCAGAGATGTTGAAAGTTAATGCGAATGGGGTTCCACGTGCGGGCAGGTCTTGTAATACCATAAATGGGAGGCACCTCTTTTAATTCTTCCTGGAAAGTTCCAAACAGCTTATCCCAGATAATAAATATCTGAGAAAGATTCTTGTCCATGTATTCAGGATTGATGGCATGATGAACACGGTGATGTGAAGGAGTAACTAATATCTTTTCCAGCCACCCTAACTTATTAATATGACGGGTATGATACCAGAACTGCGCAAATAAATGTAGGGGGGCAACTGTACTAATTACAGCTTGCGGAATGCCCAGTAATGCGGCAGGAAGTAAGAGTACAGTAAATAAATTAAAGAACTCCGATATGCTTTGTCGTAGCGCACAAGCCAAATTAAATTCCTCGCTGCTGTGATGTATCACGTGAAGATTCCAGAATAAATTAATCTTGTGACTCCAGCGGTGGATCCAGTAGCCATTAAAATCAAGTATGAGCAAGGTGAGAAAGTAGACCAGGACAGAATTGTCAATTTTTGTCAGTGCAAAATGGTGTAACAAAAAAGGATAGATAGCAATTATAATGGTTAGTTCCAGCACACTCTTGGTAACGTTTGTTATACCGGAACTCAAAGAGGATATCATATCTATTTGACGAACCGTATCGAAGCCTTTTGCCTTTCCATAGAGTTTTTCCACTAACACAAGGAGCAGAAAAACTGGCATGGCTATAAGTAATATTTTACCGTAGGTCTCCATTTGCATATTTGGTACAAAATTACCTTGATAAGTTGATATCTTTATACTCTACCTGTATTGCCATGAAGCATATCTTTCAATGTATTGATGCCCATACTTGTGGCAACCCAGTTCGGTTGGTCAAAGAGGGTGGTCCCGTATTATCGGGCAACAGTATGCGTGAAAAACGCATTCAATTTATTGAACAATACGATTGGATCCGCAAGGGCTTAATGTTTGAACCCCGTGGACACGACATGATGAGTGGCAGTATTCTGTATCCCCCTCAAGATCCGGCAAACGATGTGGCCGTTCTTTTTATTGAAACCAGTGGATGTCTCCCCATGTGTGGACATGGCACAATTGGTACTATAACCATTGCCATTGAGGAAGGATTAGTAATACCAAAGACTCCTGGTTTTCTAAAGATGGAAGCGCCAGCGGGGTTAGTAGAAATCCGGTATGCATACCGAGAGGAAAACGGACGAACTCGTGTAGACTGGGTAGCTTTAACGAATGTTCCCTCTTTCTTATACCAGGAAGGCATATCTGTAAACTGTCCTGGATTGGGGAAACTTCAAGTGGATATTGCTTACGGAGGAAATTTTTATGCAATAGTGGATCCGCAAGAGAATTTTAAAGGCTTGGAACATTTCACCGCTGCTGAGTTGGTCGGCTATGCACGTGTGTTACGGGAAGAGATTAATAAAATAATTGAAGTGGTGCATCCGCTGGATTCCTATATCAAGGGTTGTTCGCATGTATTGTGGACTGGCAGTGTGCTAAATCCTACTTCCACTGCTCGAAATGCAGTTTTTTATGGGGGTAAAGCAATAGATCGTTCGCCCTGTGGCACGGGAACCAGTGCTAGAATGGCTCAATGGGCTGCCAAGGGAAAATTGAAAATGGGTGATAGTTTTATTCACGAGAGTATTATTGGTAGCACTTTTGAAGGAAAGGTAGAAGCACTCACTACTGTTGGTGCATTTCCTGCAATTATTCCTAGTATAAAGGGCTGGGCTCGTATTTATGGGTATAATACTATTTGGATTGATACAGCGGATGACCCTTACGGGCATGGATTTCAAGTAATCTAATTTTACCTATGCACATTGTAATTATCGGCGGAGGAATTGTTGGATTGAGTGCTGCTTTTTATTTAAGAAAAGCTGGTCATGCTGTTACCATTATCGATCAAACTGATTTTTCAACTTCCTGCTCCTATGGAAACTCTGGCTATATCTGCCCCAGTCATTTCATACCATTAGCCACACCTGGAATTGTAAAACAAGGGTTGCGTTGGATGCTAAATTCGCAAAGTCCCTTCTATGTACAACCCCGGTTAGACTGGAGTCTACTGCAGTGGGGATGGCATTTTATGCGCGCTGCTACAGCCAAACGCGTTGAGGAAGCTGCCATCCCTTTACGTGATATCTCAATGTTGAGCCGTCAAGAGTATGCAGGGTGGAGTAAAATGGCTGGATTTGATTTTCTCTATCAACAAAAAGGGTTGCTTGAGATTTTTCAAACAGGAGAGAAGGCCGTCCACGCTCAACATACGTTGGAGAAAGCGCATGAGTTGGGATTGCATGATACGAAACTGGTGGACCAATCCGAACTTGCTTTACTAGAGCCCAATCTTCCTATTAATGCTATTGGGGCTCTTTACTTTGGGTGTGATGCGCATTGTTCGCCCAATCAATTAATGCTACGGCTTATTGCTCATTTGCAAGCGGAGGGAGTGCAGTTGCTTCCCAAAGCAACCGTCATTGATTTTGCTCGGGAAGGGAAAAAAATAAAAAAAGTAGTACATAGTGGAGGTGAGTTGATGGCTGATCATGTGGTAGTGGCAACAGGTTCATGGAGCCGGCAATTGTTGTCTACCTTGCGCATTTCCATCCCCATGATGCCAGGGAGAGGGTATTCTATAACACTGGAGGAGCAAGCGCATGGTGTAAACTACCCAGCTATATTAGTGGAGGGGCGTGTTGCCGTTACCCCTTTTAATAGCACTTCTATACGTTTTGGAGGTACCATGGAGATTACTTCTCACGAGACTCCTCCGCGTATGAATCGAGTAGCCGGCATTGTCAAGGCAGTAAAGCAATTCTATCCTACACTTCAGGTGGCTATACCACCTCTTGATAAAGTTTGGTATGGGTATCGTCCTTGTTCAGCAGATGGACTACCCTATATAGGAAAAGTACCATCCATTTCAAACCTTACCGTAGCAACTGGACATGCCATGCTGGGGCTAAGTTTGGGGGCAGGAACCGGTAAATTGGTTCGCGAGATTGTGGATGAATTACGTCCTTCCATTGATTTAAAACCATTTGCAGTGAATCGTTTCTGAACACTTCTTACTTTTATAATCCATGGCTATAACTAGCAAGCATCTTTCATATCGGGAAACAGGATTTTTTAGTCCCTTGGTTCTTGATTACATCGAACAAAAATCTTCGCTATTCACCTTGCCCATATTGTCACCCGATCTATCAGGGTTGAAAAAAGCTATTAAACAACGTCAGCAATTTCCTACCAACCGCTCGGCTCTTGTAACACATCTCAAAGATCAATATGAGGGTATCAAGTTGAGTACTTCCGTGCGTGATAATATCGAGCGCTTATTAGCGCCCTCCACCTTTACTATTACCACTGCTCATCAAAATAATCTTTTTACAGGTCCGCTTTATTTTTTTTATAAGATTCTGCATGCGGTTCGTTTAGCGATGTACTGTAATGAGCAATTTCCTGATCAACATTTTGTTCCTGTATTTTATATCGGAAGTGAGGATGCTGATTTAGAGGAGCTAAATCATATACATGTTGGTGACCATACGCATAGTTGGAATACTACACAAGAGGGTGCTGTAGGTAGAATGAAAGTTGATCAAGCCTTACTTGCGCTAATACAGCAGTTGGAAGAGGAGTGGGGAGTATTGCCACACGGTAAAGAGTGGATTGACGTGCTCAAAGAATCTTATAAAGAACATGATACCATGGCTCGTGCAACCCTTCGAATGGTGAATCGGTTGTTGGGGCGCTTTGGAGTAGTGGTGCTAGACGCCGATGCAAAAGTTTTAAAAGCTCTTTTTAAACCCATTTGCTCCTTTGATTTAGAGGCTGGTCAAACTGAATCAGTACTTAATGCTGCGTTCAATCAAATGAAGGAGTGGGGATATTCCACTCGGGCTTTTGTTCGCCCGATCAATTTATTTCATTTACAGGACGGGCTTCGTCAACGGATCGAAAAAGTAAATGATAATTGGCTGGTTGTAGGCACTGCCATACAATTTAGTCAGCAACAATTAATGCAAGAATTGGAGCAGCACCCAGAACGGTTTAGTCCCAATGTAATTCTAAGGGGTTTGTATCAGTCTCTTATATTACCTGATATTGCATTCATAGGCGGAGGTAGTGAAGTAGCTTATTGGCTACCGCTGATTCCACTATTTAAAAAAATGGGTATTCCGTATCCGGTACTCGTGTTGCGGAATTCTTTTTTGTTGACTTCTGCAGCCCAGTCAGATAAATTAGAAAAGCTTGGGTTGGATTCTACACAATTATTTAAATCAGCAGATAAGTTACTTGAGGGATTCTATTCTGATGCGGATCAATTAAATAGCTCACTGGATGCGGAAATAATCCAGCTCCAAGCATTTTATAAGAAACTGGCTCAAAAAGCTGAAGTAGTAGATTATACGCTAAAAGGTCATGCGGAATCCATTGGAAAAACAGGCGAAAGATTATTAAAGGGGATGGAGAAAAAAATGGCACGTGCCACCCGGCAAAAATATACAACTGCAGCAACGAAACTACGGCCGATAAGAGCGTCTTTATTTCCTTCGGGAAAATTGCAGGAGCGCCATGATAACATGGGATTCTATTATGCTCACTATGGGGAACAGTTATTTGATCATTTACTTGAAGCCTCTCTTCCCCTCGAATCTCGCTTCACGGTTGTGCGTATTGATTAATCAAAGGAGTTTTTCCAGCCTTCCTCTTTCAGCCGGTTTACTTTACTACTTACTTCGGCCTCCATTCCTTTTTTATACGAAGCCAGCTTATCGGAAAGATTTTCATTGCTGGTACTTAGTATGGCTGCTGCTAATATTCCCGCATTTTTTGCTGCATTAAGCGCAACCGTTGCAACGGGAACCCCATTGGGCATCTGTAGTATGGATAGCACGGAATCCCATCCGTCAATGGAGTTGGATGATTTGATAGGAACTCCAACTACGGGAAGTGTTGTTATCGCGGCAACCATTCCCGGAAGGTGAGCCGCTCCACCCGCACCAGCAATAATAACTTTTAGTCCTCTTTCTTTTGCTTTTCCAGCGTAATCCATCATACGTTCTGGTGTACGATGTGCTGAAACAACAGTTAGCTCATAGGGGATATCAAATTGATTCAAGATGTCAGCAGCACTTTGCATCACAGCTAAGTCGCTATCGCTTCCCATGATGATACCTACCAGTGGCTTCATAAATTTGATTTGAATGCAAAGAAAGGACAATTTTTCGAGAGACGCCGTATTAGAGAAGTGCTCCTTTTAACCGGAGTAGTTCAGTTTCAGCTTGTTTTGCCTGAAAGCGAGCGCGAATTAGCCTGGTGAAAGCATCCTGTAGACTTTTTTGTGCTTCTTTTAATTGGATCAGGGTTGTTGAATTAAGCCGATAGACCTCTAAAACTATTTGAACGTTTTCACGCGCCAACAGCATGTTCTCTTCCTCCAAGCGTAAAAGTTGTAGCGCTGCCTGGTATTGATTATAGGCCTGAACCAGGGCAAGATCAATTTGCTGTTTTTGATTATCAAAGACCAATTGTTCTCTTTTGAGATTCAGTTGTGCCTGTTGAATATTACGACGTATTATTCCGTTGTTAAAAAGAGGTATACTGGTTGTTACACCATAGTTGAATCCATTATTTCTACTGAATAAGGGTTGGAAAGGATTCACAACGGCTTTGTTGTCTAGTAAATTAAAATTATAAGTGGAATTGAAGTTGAGGGTAGGCCATCGTTCTGCTTTTTGTTCTTTTAGTGTGGCCTTTGCCAGCGAGATATTTTTTTGTGCCACTAGTAACTGAAGGTTGGTGTTGCCCAGATTTTCTTGTAGCTCCGCAATAGAAAGAGCAGGCTTGAATGGTATTGAATCCGATACATCAAAAGCATCGGTGGTGGTACGTCCCATGATAGTATTCAAATCATTTTTTAGCTGTCGGAGTGTAAAGGATTGTTCTAATTGTGCTGCTTTTTGAGCGTTCAGATCTACTTTGCTTTGCAATAAGTCTGGTTTTGTGCCGGCCCCAATTGATAATTTGTATTCGGCTAATTTCACTCGCTCCTGATTGATTTGAATTTGCTCCTCAATTGCTTTTAATTGTTGTTTTTGTTGCACAATGGCGTAATACCCATTGCTGGCTTGTGCAATTGTATTTAATAAGCTATTCCGGACATTCAATTCGCCTAGTTGTTGAAGTGCGGCAGCTTTTTCACGTGTAGCGTAAACGCGAAGTCCATTAAATAGGGTCCAGTTCAAAGCAACTACCGCGCTAATGTTATCAGATTGAATTCCCTTTCTTTCACGTATGGCCCCGTCGGTGAATTTTTGATACTGGTCATTATTATTGAAAACTAATCCCGTAGTGGTGTTTAGCCTGGGTAGAGAGGCTTCTTTGCTAACTATTTTTTCGATTGCCAAAGCAGCGGAATCATTTCTGGCAATTCTAATACCATAATTATTTGATAATACTTGTTCAATAACATCTTCCAACCGAAGTAATGGTAAACCTTGGTCTGCTGTTTTTTGGCTTGGCAGCTGCCCCTGACAAAGCAATGAAGCCAGTAGTAAGGATACTAGTGCAAATGTTTTCATCCTGTTTAATTAAGCGGGGCTGATTAAAGTTTCAATTTCACTTTTCTTTTTTGGTCGTGATAGGTAAGCATACATTGCCGGGATTACAAAAAGTGTTAGTATCAGGGAGAAAATTATTCCTCCCACAATCACAATTCCCAAGGGGATCCTACTGGTGGCAGCAGCACCCAGTGAGAGCGCAAGGGGAAGGGCCCCTAGTGCCATTGCTAAACTGGTCATTAAAATGGGACGAAGCCGTTGGCCAGCAGCATAGACTACCGCTTCTTGTTTCCTGAGTCCTTTTAATTGGTGCTGGTTGGCAAATTCAACTATTAAAATCCCATTTTTGGTTACGAGTCCAATCAACATTATCATACCAATTTGAGAAAAAATATTAAGTGTATGATCAAATGCCCATAAGGAAATTACGGCTCCCGCAATGGCGAGTGGGACTGTAAACATGATTATAAGTGGATCAGTAAAGCTTTCAAATTGTGCGGCTAATATTAGAAATATCAATACCAGGGCAAGTACAAAAGCATATAAAGTATTACTACTACTTTCTTTGAAGTCTCGGGATGTGCCTGAAAGTGCGGTTGCATACGTGTCGTCCAATACTTTTTTAGCAATCTTTTCCATTTCTTTTATTCCATCTCCAATGGTGTAACCAGGCTGCAAACTTGCAGAGATGGTAGCAGACTTGAATCGATTAAAATGGTATATGGAGGGGGGGCTATTGGTTTCCTCGGTCTTGATGAGGTTATCCAGGCTTACTAACTCTCCACGGTTGTTTCGAACAAACAAGAGTCTAAGGTCCCCCGGGTCGTCTCTTTCCGTTCTGCTTACCTGACCTATCACACTATATTGTTTTCCATCCTTAGTGAAATAGCCCATTCTTCTGTTACTATAGGCCAATTGAAGTGTCTGTGAAACATCAGCTATGCTTACACCTAAGGAAGCAGCTTTTAAACGATCAATTTCCACTCGAATCTCCGGTCTATTAAATTTTAGGTCAACATCCGGGTTTTGGAGGACTTTACTATTGCGCGCTTCTTCCAGCAAAAGAGGGAGTGCTTTTGTTAGTTTCTCGAAATTATTGTGCTGAATCACAAACGCAACAGGTTGTCCACCACGTCTATTCACAGCGATAGTTTGTTCCTCAATTACAAATCCTCTGCCTTCATTGAACTTGCCTAAGTTTTTTGTGATTGATTTTGCAATTGTTGACTGGCTTAAATTACGCTCCGCAGGATCAGTTAGCATAACGCGAACAAATCCGGTGTTGGCATTGCCTGTTCCCATGAATCCAGGTGCCGTCATACTAAAGACCATTTTTCGGTCAGATACAGAGTCAATAACCATTTCGGTAATGTTTGATACATACCGATCCATGGCATCAAATGCGGTTCCCTCAGGTGCTGTCAGTTGAATTCGGAATTGACTACGATCCTCAAGTGGAGCTAATTCAGACTGAAGGGTTGAGCCAACGAAATAGATGGATGCCAAACAGGTAACGATGATCAGGAACGCTAACCATTTCACCCGCATGAAGCCTAGCAATAACTGTTGATATTCATTTTCCATTCCCCTGAAAAAGGGTTCTGTCCATGTATAAAAACGGGTATGATCAGAAGGGTTTTTTCTTGTCAATTTTACATTTAGGACCGGCGTAAGCGTTAAAGAAACAAAAGCGGAGATCAATACGGCTCCTGAAACTACTACACCAAATTCACGGAACAGCCTGCCCACAAATCCCTCTAAGAAAATAATGGGTAGAAATACTACGGCCAGCGTGATGGAGGTGGCGATAACGGCAAAGTAAATTTCTTTAGAACCTTCCAGCGCTGCTTGCCACTTATTCATTCCCTTTTCGATCCGTTTATAAATATTCTCTGTTACAACAATTCCGTCATCCACGACAAGTCCTGTGGCCAGTACTATGGCAAGTAAGGAGAGAACATTGATGGTAAATCCCATCAGATACATGATAAAAAAAGCACCAATTAAGGAAACAGGGATATCGATTAAGGGTCGTAGCGCGATAATCCAATCCCTGAAAAATGCATAAATGATCATCACTACCAGTAGGAAAGAAATCATTAAGGTTTCCCTTACTTCTAAAATGGATTTTTTAATAAATCGGGTTTGGTCCATGCCCACATTAAGCCGTATATCTTCGGGCATGTCTTTTTTGATCTGTTCCAGTCTTTTGTAAAATTCATCTGCAATAGCAACATAATTGGAGCCAGGCTGGGGAATCAGCGCTATAGATATCATGGGAATCCCATTACCGCGCAGTAATGTTTCCTCATTCTCTGGACCTAAGGTGGCCTCCCCCACATCACTTAGGCGAATTTCATTACCGTCCGTATTTTTTACAATTAGATTATTGAAATCATCTTCTGTCTCAAGCCTTCCGAATGTTCTTACCGATAATTCTATAGCACTGCCATATATTTTTCCGGCAGGAAGCTCGGTATTTTCTCTGGCCAATGCATTTTGAACATCGTTCACTGTAATTGAACGTGCCGTCATTTTATTAGGGTCCAGCCAGATACGCATGGCGTACTTTTTTTCACCCCAAATTTGAACACCACTTACGCCAGGGATCGTTTGTAAGCGTTCAACCAGCACATTGGTAGCAAATTCAGTGATCTGTAATGGATTTCTGATTTCACTTTGTACAGCCATCGAGATAATAGACTCTGCACTGGCATCGGCTTTTGATACCACAGGAGGGGCATCTAGATCAGCTGGTAAGGAACGAACGGTCTGCGATACTTTATCTCGTACATCATTTGCTGCTGCTTCAAGGTCTATCTCCAGCTCGAACTCTACATTAATATTACTAGTTCCATTACTACTGGAAGAAGTGATGTTTCGAATTCCGGCAATTCCATTAATGGCCTTTTCCAGCGGCTCGGTAATTTGTGTTTCTACGATATCGGGATTTGCGCCAGGGTAGGAGGTTCTTACGCTGATATTGGGGGGGTCGGTTGCGGGATAATCCCTGACACCTAAGAATTGAAATCCTATTACCCCAAATAGAACAATTATAATGTTCATGACCACGGCCAGCACAGGCCTTCGAAGACTGAGCTCAGCAATATTCATGGTTGAGGGGTAATGATTTTTTGAATCGTTATTTTGCTATCAGGGCGAACACTCATTAAGCCAGTTACCAAAACAGTGTCCCCAATCTTAACGCCGTCAATGACTTGAATTTTGTCTGCATTTCTTACCCCCGTAATCACATCCTGAAATACAGCCGTCCCATTTTTGTATAGAACAACCTTCTTGCCTCTTGCTTGTGGTAATATTGCCTGGGCAGGAATCATTCTAGCTCCAGGATCTGGATCAAAGTTGATACTGATCTTTGCAAAACTGCCAGGCAGCACCGGTGTGGGTGGTTTACTTAGTTGTGCTCTTACCAATAAGCTTCTACTGTTCTCAAGGATGGATGGGGCAACTGCTATTATTCGCCCAGTTAAGTTCTTTGTATTACCTGCCGTTAATAAAGAAACTGTTTGACCTATATGAATACGAGCTACATATTTTTCCGGCACAGAAAAATCTACTTTTAAAATAGTTGTTTGATTAAGCTGCGTAATTATCGTGCCGGGTGTGACGTAGGCCCCGACACTAATATTTTTTAACCCAATTTGTCCACTGAATGGAGCTTTGATCTCAGTTTTTTCAAGTAGGGTCTTAATGATTTCAATATCCGCTTTTAAGCTATTGACCTGAAGCAAGCTGATGTCATAATCTTGTTGGCTGATCCCTTGAACCTTTAAAAGCTGTGCTTGTCTTTCTTCTGTCTTTTGAGCTAGTTGTAATTGGACCTCTGTTTTTTTTAACTGTGTTATGATGTCTCCATCATAAATTTTTGCAAGTAGAGCGCCTTTTTCTACCACTTTCCCCTCCGGCAATTGCAAGAATACTATACGGCCGGCTATTTCGGGGTGTATTTCTACTGATTCATTGGCAATGACTGAACCAGGCACTTCTATTGTTTCAGCAAAAGATTCGGCACGTACAATATAACCTTGTACACTAACTGATTTATTTTTTTCTTGGGGTCCCTTTTCAGTGCTATTACTTTTCTTGTCCTTATTTGCACAGGAAAGGAGAAAAATCGAAAGGGAGATCAGGGTTATTTGGTAGTGTTTTATCATGTTTGGTAGTAGTTACGGTCATTCCGACAAACCTAGCCCTTAGACGAAGCTGCCTTTATTTTCTTTTGTATCACTGAGGCAGCGGATACTATTTTTTAAGAGATGGGCGGTTTCAGTTGCTCTTTCCGGGTTAATACTTAAACGGGTAACATGACCCATTTTTCTGCCGGGTCTGGTGGTCTCCTTGCCATACCAGTGAATGAAAGTGTCTTGATCGGAAATTAAATCTGCTCCTTCCAGCTTAGCTGTTCCCAGATAGTTTGGGGCTCCAATGATATTGACCATGATAGACGGCTTTAGTACATGGGTGGGGCCCAACGGTTCTTGTAAAAGGATCTGCCATAGCATCTCAAATTGGGATGTGGCTATGGCCTCAATACTATGGTGCCCACTATTATGCACTCGCGGAGCTGTTTCATTTACCCAAATCTTAGCTGATTGATCAATAAAAAGCTCTACTGCAAATAATCCGGGGGATTGGAATGAGTTGACCAGTTTGGTTGCTATTTCGATTGCTTTTTTTTGCACGCTTGGAGACAAACGGGCTGGACAAATTTGAAAGTCAAGCAAATTAAGCGTTGGGTCAAATACCATTTCTACGGGAGGAAATATAGCTATGTTTTTCGCTTGGTCAACTGCTATCTGAACAGCTATTTCATGCTTGATCTCTGTCATTTTTTCCAAGACAGCAGGAGTGTCAAACCCCTTTTGGATATCGTTTATATCGTAGAGTAATTCCACTCCTTTTCCATCATAGCCGCCAAGGCCCACTTTATGTACCGCTGGTAAAAAGTCAATAAGTGTATTTAGTTCTTCTCTGGTGTGGGTGATATAAAAGTCAGGTGTGGGTATGAAGTGTTGTTGATAATATTCTTTTTGAGAAATTTTATTGCTGATCATTTTCAGCACCGAAGGTTTAGGTATTACAGTTACTCCTTCTTCTTCAAGCTTTTCTAGAGCTTCTACACAAACCTGCTCAATTTCAATGGTAATGCAGTCCAGTTTTTTGCCAAAGGCGTATACCGTATCATAATCCTTGATATCGCCTAAAAGGAAATGATCGCAAAACTGACGAGCCGGGGAGTTTTCTTGATTTTCAAGAACATATGTTTCTACCTTAAATTTTGCAGCTGATTCCAACAGCATGCGTCCCAACTGGCCCCCACCAAGTATTCCGACTTTGGTCATCTGACAAAGATAGCTGAGCGGATAAAATAATTTACTTTTGCTTTATGAAAACAACGATTACCAGCCCATTATCCACCTCTGCGACTACCGACTTTTTGCCTTTGGAAGGAACGGACTATGTTGAGTTTTATGTCGGAAATGCAAAACAGGCCGCTCATTATTACATGAGTGCTTTCGGATTCCAAGCATTAGCCTATGCTGGTCCTGAAACAGGTATCAGAGATCGAGTCAGCTATGCTGTTCGGCAGCACAAATTAATTTTTGTACTTACAACACCATTGAAAACCGATAATCCGATCGCTGATCATATTTATAAACATGGCGATGGAGTAAAAGCACTTTCACTTCGTGTATCGGATGCAACCCGAGCATGGGAGGAGACCACAAAACGCGGAGCTTGGTCTTATATGGAGCCCCAAAAAATGCAGGACAAAGACGGAGAGGTAGTGCTGAGTGGGATTCACACCTATGGGGATACGGTTCATTTGTTTATTGAACGAAAGAATTATAGGGGAGCTTTCATGCCGGGCTACCGCCCATGGGCAAATCCCCATTTTCAACCAACTGATTGTGGATTGCTCTATGTTGACCATTGTGTGGGAAATGTTGGATGGAATCAGATGAATAAGTGGGTTTCCTTTTATGAACAGGTCCTTGGTTTCAAGAATATTTTATCCTTTGATGACAAAGACATTTCCACTGAGTACTCCGCATTGATGAGCAAGGTCATGAGCAGCGGCAATGGATACGTTAAGTTCCCTATAAATGAGCCGGCTGAGGGGAAGAAAAAAAGTCAGGTTGAGGAATACCTGGAATTTTATAATGGAGAAGGGTGTCAACATGTAGCCATGGCAACAAATGATATTATTCAAACCGTGACCGAACTCAAGAAAAGAGGCGTGGAATTTTTGCAAGTTCCAACCACTTACTATGATACCTTACTTGATCGTGTGGGTGCCATCGATGAAGACTTGACACCCCTTAAGGAATTAGGTGTTCTGGTTGATCGGGATAATGAAGGGTATTTACTCCAGCAATTTACTAAGCCAGTAGAAGATCGTCCTACACTATTTTTTGAAATTATTCAGCGTAAAGGAGCTGTTAGCTTTGGTAAGGGTAATTTCAAAGCATTATTTGAGGCTATTGAAAGAGAGCAGGAAGCCAGGGGAAACCTATAGTTGATTGCTCCTTAACCGATATCCCCTTCGTACATTCGTGGTATGCAACGCTGCAAGCTTTTGCTGCTTTTGTTTTTTTATTGTTCAATACGGGGTTGGGCGCAATCTGGATATAATCTTGGCGCTGACCCATCTGCACCTTATCTTTCCTTTGTCGATTATCAAAGAAGCTTTACTCGTCCACAGGAAGCGATGCAGCGAAAGTTAGACACATTAAAAAAAGAGTTTGTTGCAAAAAAATTGAAGTGGCCAGTTGCACAAATTTATATTCGTTCTTTCAAGTACGACAGTCAACTTGAAGTGTGGGTAAGGCAAACTTCTGAATCTGTTTTTAGTTTATTTAAAACATATCCTGTATGCGCGCTGGCTGGTTCATTGGGTCCAAAGCGTGTACAAGGAGATTACCAGGTTCCAGAAGGATTTTACTATATCAATGAGTTTAACCCGTTCAGTAATTACTATCTATCACTTGGTTTAAATTATCCCAATGCCAGTGATCGTATTTTGAGCGATTCCAGTAAGCCCGGTGGGGATATTTATATTCATGGTGGTTGTGTAACGGTGGGGTGTATTCCAATTACTGACCAGCAAATAGATGAACTATATATTCTGGCCGCATTTGCCCGAGATGCGGGACAAGACTTTATACCGGTTCATATCTTCCCCTGTCGGTTTGATGTGCCAAGAAGTAAGGCCTACTTGGATGAGTGGACTAAAGATGATCCTGTTTTGAATAAGTTTGCTGAAAAACTAGCGGATGCCTATTGCTATTTTGAAAAAAATAAAAAACTACCCATTGTATTGATCACAGGGGATGGGCAATATCATATTAATGACGCCCCGCGTACTGCTACCGCTGTACGCTCCGCTATTTCTGCCTCATTACCCACTGGAGAGATTACTGCCTCCTTGCCGCGGTCATTGCCCTCCAAGCGCGTTAGAACTATTGTCAAACTTGCTGAAGTAGTAGACCAATGGCCCCAATTCCCGGGAGGGATAACTGCGTTTAACGACTATTTGGATCAGGTTTCCTCCAGTATGCGGAACTTTTTACCTTCCGGTTTTGTAAAAGTTTATATCCAGTTTGAATTTGTAGTAGATCAGGATGGTACCCCTGTTAATTTCAAAATAATAAAGGGACTAGCGGATAATCTCAAATTACAGGCTTTGCTGATAGAGCGACTAGAGCAAATGCCATTTTGGAAACCTGCAAAACTTAATGGGATCTCTGTGGCAAAAAAACTCACTCAAACACTTACTCTTCAAAAATAATGATCATGCCAGTCAATCGTAATGTACAGACCTTGGATGAGTTTACCATACAACAGCTGCGTGATTTTCCTCATGCAACAGGTGAACTGTCAAACCTGCTGCGCAATATTGGTTTGGCGGCAAAGCGTGTGCATGTTGAGGTTAATAAGGCTGGTTTGGTAGACATTTTAGGGGATGCAGGCACCGTAAATGTGCAGGGAGAGAAAGTGAAAAAACTCGATGTTTTCGCAAATGGTCAGTTTATTAAAGTGCTACAGCATGGAATTAGTTGTGCGGGTATTGCCAGTGAAGAACTAGAAGATTTTGTAGCCTTTGATGACGAGAAAAGTATTCATTCTAAATACGTATGCTTGTTTGACCCTCTTGACGGGAGTGGCAATATTGATGTAAATGTTTCTATTGGTTCCATTTTTAGCGTGTATAGACGTGTAACTCCTAAAGGTACAGTGGTAACCAAAGAGGATTTTTTGCAGGCGGGAAGCCAGCAAGTTGCGGCTGGCTATATTGTATATGGTTCTTCAACCATGCTCGTGTATGCTACCCGAAGAAGTGTAAATGGCTTTACACTGGATCCCTCTGTTGGGGAGTGGACGCTAAGTCATCCTGATATTCGTTGTCCGGAACGGGGAAAGATTTATTCTGTTAATCATGGAAATTATTTTGAATTTGAGAAAGGCGTTCAAGCATATATTAAAGCCTGTCAAACCAGAGAATCAGTAGCGGGAGGACCATTGCGTCAGCGATATGTTGGAAGTATGGTTGCCGATGTGCATCGAAATTTAATCAAGGGGGGGATTTTCATGTATCCTGGCACCAGTTCTCGTCCTGAGGGGAAACTTCGATTGCTATATGAGTGTAATCCTTTTGCCTTTATTGTAACGGTGGCAGGTGGAAGGGCTACCAATGGGCTTATCCGAACCTTAGATATTATACCCGGCTCCTTACATGAGCGTTGTCCATTTTTTGTTGGAAGTGTAGGTATGATGGACGACCTTGAAAAAAAATTAGCAGATGAACGAACCAATTATTGAAGTACTAGATCTTCAGCAACGTTACGGAAATGTTGATGCGGTCAATGGAATTAGTTTTTCCATTCATCACGACGGGATATTTGGGCTACTGGGTCCTAATGGTGCAGGAAAAACCACAACGCTGGAGATCGTCGAAACAATAAAGGAATAAACAAGTGGGTCCGTTAAAGTGTAGGGGTACAACATAGACAGGGCTGCGGAGGCCATTAAACAAATAATTGAGGTACAGTTGCAAGGCAGTGGTTATTATCCAGGTTTGAATTTGGAGTAATAATTGGATCTGTTTCCTGGTCTTTATAATACTCAAATCAATCCTTTGCAAATGCTTTCTTTGGTCAGTCTGGCGGATAAAGCAAAAACCAAAGTAAAGGAATTAAGTGGTGGCCGGCGCCAACGTTTTTCCACCGGTCTTGATCTACAAGTGCGCAGGAGCCTGCGCTATAAGGCTAAGTTGGCCCAGCGTTTCCGGTCAACCTCGGCCACTAAAAAAATACTGCCGCAAACTACCAGTAAATCATTAGGCGTTGCGCATTGCAAAGCAGCTGCTATAGCGTCGTTGACATGCTCATGTGTGGTTCCCCGCATTTGTTTTTTTGTTGCCAATGCAGCTAACACTGTTGCCGGCATGGCTCTTGGAAGATGAGCTTGTGTGAAGTAAAAGGCAGCTTGCTTAGGAAGTAAATCAAGCACGCGCTCGCAATCCTTATCTTTTACCATTCCTAGGATCAAATGCAATTTATCAAAGTTGATGTGTTGAAGGTGGAGCAGTACTTGTTCTATGCCCTCAGCATTGTGTGCCACATCCAGTACCAGCTTTGGATGCGTTCTAATTTCCTCCCACCTGCCCAGTAACCCGGTATTCTTCTTGGTGTGGCTTAACCCAGCGTATAATGCAAGTGGAGAAATCGAAAACCCTGCCCTTATTAATTGCTCCACTGCCGATAAAACCGTTATTAAATTATTGCACTGGTAAATCCCATTGAGATCTAGTTCAAAGAGTGTCTGGGATTTTAATGAATTGACTTTTATGAATAGCTTGCCTTTTTCCCAATGAAAATGATCAACGGTATGGGTATTTTCAGCCAACTCTATGGGCGCGTTTACCTGTGTTGCCTTTTCAAGAAAAACAGGCCAAGACTCTTCTTGCATTTTTCCAACCACCACAGGGACTTGGTTTTTTATGATACCTGCTTTTTCAACGGCAATTTTTTCGAGACTATCTCCTAATACATGCATATGATCCCATCCAATGTTGGTAATGATGGACAGTATGGGCGTAATGATGTTTGTGCTGTCTAAACGTCCGCCTAAGCCTGTTTCGATAACCGCAATATCAACTTGTTGCTGCGCAAAATAATCATAGGCCATAGCTACGGTTACCTCAAAGAAACTGGGATTGATGGAATCGATAAGTGGCTGCATGCTTTGCGTGAATTCAACTACATCCTGCTGGCTGATCAGTTTCCCGTTGATCTTTATGCGCTCTCTGAAATCATATAAGTGAGGGGAGGTGTAAAGTCCGGTTTTAAACCCGGCTTCTTGTAAAATGGAAGCCAGCATATGGCTTACGGAGCCTTTTCCATTAGTGCCTGCAACGTGAATGGACTTGAAATTGAGCTGAGGATTATTCAGCGCATTGCAAAGTGCCACTGTGTTATGAATATCTTTTTTATATGCAGGCTCACCAATACGAGAAAATTCAGGGAGTTTCTCATACAAAAACTGCAACGTCTCTTGATAATTCATAGGTAAACCTGAAACTTGCTAGTTTATTCTGAAATTAAATTGCACGGTTACCATGGATTCATGGTCGCTGATATCAAAACGAATTTTTTCTAAGTACTGTACTATTGCCTGCCGATAGGTGGATCCAGTTGCAGTAGATCCTTTGGCAAAGCTGACAAATCTCCCGATTCCATCTGGCGACACGGCAATAGTAACATATAGTGTGGCCTTGTTTAGTTCGCCCTCAAAGGCGTAACTTCTTACGATTCTTCGATCGCCACGTGTTACTTGAGGTCCGTTTCCTGCACCAATTCCTGACGCACTGCCTCCTCCGGATCCTTCACTAGCCCCACCACCTGTACCATTTCCTTTGCCGGTTCCCCATCCATTTCCAGCTCCCCCTGATCTCTCGAAATCAACAGCTTCATTTCCCCCTGCTCCAATTCTCTGATTGGTTTTCCCCATTACTGCTTTTGGTTGTGGGGGAGAAGGGGGCTCAATATTAGGTTTAGGTTTAGTTTTTGGATTGTTGGATGTCAGGCTTCTAGCGTTTTTATTTTTTATGGACGAACTGGAAATAGCTGCTTGATTGCTCAACGGATCGGTTTCTCCTTCTTTAGATAATTGTTGCTCACCGGGGTCTTGAGAAGCGGGTTGGGCAATGTCAGGCTGTTCTGGTGAGGCCAGGTCTTGGCCACCTCCTCCGCCACCATCCTGAAAAGGAGCTGGAGGATCCGGGGGCCAGTTTACTTCCACATCCACCCCATTGAGGGGTGCATCTTTTTCAAAGGAGGGTAGTTTCCACTTTAACAGGAAAAGCATTAGGATGAACAACAAAACAACAAGGCCTGTATAGCTGAATGCTTTTGTTGAGTATGAATTTTGCCGCTTTAGCATGAACAACCGGGAGGTTAAGCGAAAATAAGTGATATGTCAGAAACCTTTATGAATCAGTTTTCAATGGTATTGGTCAAACGAATACACCCTATACGAAACAATATTACTTACTTTAAAATTTGGTTAAAATATCAATGGGCAAAGTCCAACTGGAAATTTCCCTTGATCCTTTCAATAGGCGGATTAAGATAACCAAACTGCAAGGTTGGGCATTCTTCCCGTAAGTGTTGCTGCATATTTTTAATACCAATGGCTTCACCTGTATCTGTTACGCCCATTTTTCCTAAATACCAATCCGAATCAATTTTCTCAATGCTTCCACTTCTTTTATCGAATCAGTCATGCCTGGAAAAACAAATTTGGCAGCAGTTTTCCATTAAATGCTTGACCAACCGATTATGGGAATAGGATTGCAGTAGTGAGTGGGATCCTTGTTTTATTTTTTGTCATCATATCCATCACCGTCTTGTCTTATAGCTGATTCAATTCCAATGGCAGGAACCCAGCAATGATCTTCTTGCCAACCTGCCTGTATAACAGATTAGCGGTATTTAACTTGTCCAAATCGGGAAAAGCAAAATTGATTGAATTCAGCTGTGTTAAAATTATCTGGCAGGTCCACAGGATGTTGAATAAAGCGGTTATTACAAAAATTTAAGGTGAGTATAGTATCTCTAAGGACTACCTGTTCCAATTCTTTCCACGAATAAGTATAGGCAGGAAACGTATTGAATTTGATATTGGTCGTGGAAAACAAAATGGTTATGGGGCGAATTGCCTGGACAAACAAATAGGTAAGGCCAATCATTCCTATTCCAGGCAACCAATAATAATTTGCCAGCCAATTGGCAGCAAAAGAGAGCCCAAGGATCATGAGCAACCTGGATAGCTTGTCAATGGGAGTTTGATTTTTTCTTTCCCAGATAAAAGGGAAAACCACTAACAATAAAAAAGGAGCAATCAATTGAACAATTTTACTGAATTGGTCAGCTGTTAGTAAAAGGTAAAGAAGAAACAAGGCATTGACGGCTAACAACAATAACTGCAGTCCCTTGATCAGCCGTTTGCTTTCGGCTTGTATGGAAAGTGTAAATAAAATTGGGTCTTTCACGGGCGTCTAGGTTTCAGTTAAGATCAAATCGTGTAAACTACGCAATCCTATGGTTTTGCTACAGGTGAAACCTTCTGCATAATCAACGCCGATTCGCTTGCCTAATAGTTTTGCTCTGGCTGCGATTGCATCGAGAAAACCCTTTTTGGCGATATAGGTTTCAGGCTCTTCATCACAGTTGGCCGGATTGTAAAATTGTGTTTCGTAGGCTTGAATAGCACTCATGCGTTGCTCAAAAACTGAACTGATGTCCACGATAAAATCTGGCTCCCGAAAGCGATCTTGAATATAATGTAGTATATAAGAAGGACGCCAACGGGGTTGTGGGTTATTGTTGTGGTCAACTGTTTTAATTTTCTTAAGACCTGCTAAAAAGCAACTGTCGGCAACTAGTTGGCCAGCTTTGCCGTGGTCAGGATGCCTGTCCTGGGTAGCATTAGCCAATACTATGGTGGGTTGGTATTTGCGAATGGTACGGATCAATTGCAGTTGATGCGCTTCATCATTCATGATAAAGCCGTCTCTCATACGAAGATTTTCACGTGCGTGTACGCCCATAATCATTGCTGCCTTGGCCGCCTCTTCGTATCGGGAGTGAACAGTTCCGCGCGTTCCCAATTCGCCTTCAGTTAAATCAACTATGGCCACTCTTTTGCCCGATTTGATTTCCTGAATTAACGTACCAGAACAGCTCAACTCTACATCATCTGGGTGTACGCCTACAGCTAGGATATCAACTTTCATTAAAATTAGTTTAGTGTCTGTAAGGATTATTAAACCAAGTTCCATCAATTTCTCGAACAATGCTTTCGATATCTCTATCGGTCCTGTTATTAGCCAGATCCCAATCTTGCTTTAGGTTTGCTCCAAAGAAAAATGCTACGGTTTGATAAAGTCGGGCATTGAGACTCCCTTTGAATTCTTGAAGGATCTCATAGCAATTATTGCCTGTTTGTCGGTTAATCAACTTCATTAATATTTTTCCCTGATATACCGATAGATTGGTCAGGGGTTCGGTGAATTGATTGCGAAGTTCCTTCTCTCTTTCTTTTATCAGCTCTTTTCTTTTTCTTTTAGTCTCAACACCCTCCAGTTGAGCATTGATTTGATTGATGGTAGTTCCTGCAACACGGGCGTAGGGGTAAGTGACATATACTGCATTTCGTAATCGATTCCAGGCTTTGATGTGCTTACGTAGCTGTTCCGGAGAAAGGTTGGAGATCCAAACCATATCTTCCTCTCGATAGCTCATTATTTCATTTCGGTACCAAATAGCAGGAACTAATATTGTGTCATTGGGGCCCCATCTTTTCATGATCTCAGTTAATGGTGGTATGGGTTTTATGGAGTCCGTTTCTGGAAAAGATGGATATTGTTGACCAATCAGGCAGTTTTGAAAAAGGATACCTGATCCAAAAAGCACTATTAATAATAGTTTTTGTAGCATGTAATTACGAGATTATAGTGACTGTTCGATTTTTTCTTATTCGATTGACCATGCTCAACAATAATCCAATGGCTGTTAACCAAACGCCATACCATAGCACTTTAACAAAGGGATATCGGTAGGCTTTCAGCGTGACGTATTTTAATAGGGCGTCACTTTCTTTTATTCCCAAACGAACGGTACCTTTTGGGCTGGCTTCTTGCAGTTGCAGGATCAAACCCTCCGAGACCAGGGTGTCTGATAAGCTGATCCATTGGCCCTTTACAAAAGCAGCGCGGCCTGTTACTAAATAACTGGTGCCGGTCTTAGATCTAACCCGAATGGGCACTTCAAATAACTTCCCTTCTTCTCCAAACAGTTCTTTGGGCAGATTATCTCTGATTTGAATGGAATCTATTGTCATGAAGCCATTCGAATAGAAAAGTGTATCTCCTTGTTGTTGCAGATATGATTTGAATACAGCCGTATCTTTTTGATTTTCCGGATCGGGTATTGAGGTAATGTAGGTAAATACATCATGATCCCAATAATGCCTGGCATCAGGATTAGCCATGAGGCCCTGATTTCCCTTGTAGTTCACAAAGGCGTTGGGCGTTAGAATAAAATCCTCTTTTTCCTTTTGATTCTTGAATTGTATTTTATAGAACCATAATGGTTTTTTGGGATGAGCGGAGTCTTTTAGGTAAGTTAATGTGTAATTACCCATTGTAACAGGGAGTCCTTGTACCAGCGTTAAATTTTCTTGAGGATTTTCGCCTTCACCAAGAGGGGCGGGGATGCCATTAATATTGGTGGAGATGATTTCTTTATTTGCGGACGATAAAAGGATCCCGGTTAGTACCATTCCAAAGCCAACATGCGCTATAGGTCCGCCTGCTTTTCTGATTTTTCCCTTTACGCCCACCCAAATGTAGCTTGCATTAGCAATGACCGTGTAAAAGCTGAAAAGAATGGTAAGCGTGATAGAATAGTGAAAAACAGCACCCTTTTTATGGTAATTAACCTCTCCAAAAATTAGAAACAAAGCGCCTGCTACTGCTGAAATTAGCGCTGGGGTCAGCATTTTTTTCCAGAAGTAAGACCTTGAAGTTGATTGATACTTCAGGTAGTGGCTGATAGCGGTAAGCACAGCTAGGATTAGGGCTACATAAAGCTGAATGCTATTGTAAGAAAACTCAACATCCGCTGGTGGAGCCAGGGTGGTTCCAAAGATTTTATTGAAAACGGGCAATGAAGTTTGACTGCTTATTACCAAAGCGGAAAGAAAAATAACCAGAGAGCCAATAAACATCCAGAATTCGCGGCTATTGATTTCTTCTTCTTGTTGGATGGTAGGAATTTTATTAAAGGAGCGGAAAAAGAAAAAAAGTGAGGGTAGAGCGAACACAAGTAAAAAGACAAGCAGTTGCCAGTTCATGCCAAGCTCCGTAAAGGCATGAACAGATGTTTCACCCAATATCCCGCTCCTTGTTAAAAAAGTAGAGTAGAGAATGAACAGAAAAGTGAGCATAAAGAACAAGTAGGTTGCTCGCAATGAATGACCCGTAGCCCGATAGATCAGCAAGGTATGCAGCCCTGCCACACCGGTCATCCAGGGCACCAACGAAGCGTTCTCTACAGGATCCCATGCCCAATAACCTCCAAAGCTGAGCGATTCATAAGCCCACATCCCACCCATCATTATACCAACTCCAAATACGGCTGTAGAGAATAGAGACCAGGGGAGAGCAGGTGTGGTCCAGTGGCCATACTTTTTTGTCCATAGACCTGCAATAGCATAGGCGAATGGTACCAGTGTTGAGGCAAAGCCCATGAACAGTACTGGTGGATGAATCACCATCCAATAATTCTGTAAGAGTGGATTTAAGTCATTGCCATCCTTTATGGAGGAAAGGTAGTCAGGTAGAAGTGGTTGTGAAATATCAAAGTTGATATGTAGTGCCGGTGCATTGTCCAGCACACCACTATCTCGTAATAGGATAAATGGATGGGATCCCATTCTCCAGCCGGCAATATATAAGCCCATCACCATTGTGGAAAGAGCAAATTGAGCAAAGCTAACTGTAGTCATGACGGGTGATTCCCAGCTACCGGCTTTTCGTATCAATACTAATCCAAGTATAGCTTGACAAAGATTCCATAATAGGAAACTTCCCTCCTGGCCTTCCCAAAAACAAGCCAGCAAATATTTGAATTCCAGCGAGCGGCTACTATGTTTCCAGGCATAGTGATATTCGAAAAGGTGATTTTGAATAATAAAAAAGAGCAGGCTAAAGATGGCGGTTACGGAAAGTGCTTGGATAACAAATGAAATTCTTCCTAATTTCTTCCACTCTTTACTTTCCTGGGACTCAGGTTGTCTGGCAGCAAAAAAATAGGAGATCGTTGACAGGCCAGCACTCACCAAGGATAGTATGACGAAGAAATGACCAAGTTGGCCAGGCAGTAGATTTTCACCGATGTATTTCATGTGGACTTTATGCTTAAGGGGCTGTTCTTGGGTCAGGTGGGTTGCCAGGGTGTTTTAATCCTTTAGCCTCTTCCTCTTTGTATTTGGAGGGGCATTTGGTTTGGATTTCTTCACACTGAAATGCTCCATCCATGTAGCGACCCTTTAAAACCAGTCGCTCACTCATTTCAAGGTTCTCGGGCTTTGCATTGTTGTAAATAACCGCTACGGTAAGCCCCAAGGAATCCACTGCCGTGAACCGAAGATAATTCGGGTTTTTGATGGCATCGTATTGAAGCGGAACTGATTTGTCCAGTTTTGCCATCAGATGAACATATTTTCCTGGCTTTGACATGGCCGTTCCAATGGTATCGTATGTGCTTGTAGTGTTGGTAAAACTGATCAAAACGCCAATGGATATTGCAATCAGCACTAGTAAAGCAAGATGTATTTTTTTCATACAAAAAAATAATGATGCAAAGTTAGTTTAATCTGCGTGGGAGCAGGGAACTATCTAGTTATTTGGTTGAAAATAAAAGGACGGTTCCTGTATATTTGCAAAACTAACACTTGTTTGTATAAATTCTATCTCTATGAATTTCCAACTTACTGAGGAGCAGTTAATGATCCAACAGGCAGCTCGGGACTTTGCGCAAAATCAATGTTTGCCAGGCGTGATAGAGCGTGATGAAAAACAGCAATTTCCCAAAGAACAAGTTCTTCAGCTTGCCGAACTTGGTTTTATGGGAATGATGGTAGATCAGGCCTATGGCGGAAGTGGCTTGGATACTATCAGCTATGTTTTAGCCATGGAGGAGATCAGTAAGGTGGACGCCAGCACTAGCGTTTGTATGAGTGTAAATAATAGTTTGGTTTGTTACGGGTTACAGGAGTTTGGCACTGAGGAGCAGAAACAGCAATACCTTGTTCCATTGGCACAAGGCAAAAAGGATGGCGAACTCTATATTGGTGCGTTTATGTTATCAGAGCCTGAGGCGGGAAGCGATGCCACTTCACAACAAACCACTGCTGAGGATAAGGGAGATTATTATTTACTCAATGGAACAAAAAATTGGATTACCAATGGCGGGAATGCGTCTGTTTATCTGGTAATTGCTCAAACTGATCCCGCAAAAGGTGCAAAAGGGATCAATTGTTTAATTGTTGAAAAAAACTGGTCTGGTGTGGTTGTAGCTGCAAAGGAAAATAAAATGGGGATCCGTGCCAGTGATACCCATACTGTTATGTTCAATGATGTGAAGGTTCCTAAACAGCATCGGATTGGTGCGGATGGCTTTGGTTTCACCTTTGCTATGAAAACCTTGGCCGGAGGCAGAATTGGAATCGCTGCGCAAGCATTAGGAATTGCCAGTGGGGCCTATGAGTTGTCAAAAGCGTATGCTAAAACAAGAAAAGCGTTTGGTACTGAAATCATGAACCATCAAATCATTGCTTTCAAATTGGCAGATATGGCTACTCGAATTGGGGCTTCCCGCTTGCTTTGTTTGAAATCTGCCTGGGAAAGAGACAATGGTATAGATTATTCAATTAGCTCGTCTATGGCCAAGGTATTCGCTTCTGAAACTGCTATGTGGACTTCCACAGAAGCGGTGCAAATTCATGGGGGATATGGTTATGTCAAAGAGTACCATGTAGAACGTTTAATGCGTGATGCAAAAATCACACAGATTTACGAGGGAACCAGCGAAGTGCAACGAATTGTTATCAGCCGTAGTATTTTGAAGTAGATTTACACTATGACCATTGCTGTTGAGCGTTACCCAGAAATTAAAAAAGAGCTGGAAGCGGCTGGCGTATTGCTGGTAGCGGTATCCAAGAAAAAGCCAATTGAGGATATACTGGCTTTGTACAAGCTTGGACAACGTGACTTCGGGGAAAATTATGTGCAGGAGCTGCTAGAAAAACAGCCCTTGCTCCCCGCTGATATTCGATGGCATTTTATTGGTCACCTCCAGCGAAATAAAGTAAAATATATCGCTAACCGTTGTTCTTTAATACAGGGAGTAGATAGTTTGGCTCTCCTAAACGAAATCAATAAACAAGCCATTAGACAGCATAGAATAATTGACTGTTTGTTACAAGTGCATATTGCACAAGGAGAAACAAAATTTGGCTTTGATGAGGCCGGGTTGGCTGCTGTGCTCTCCCAAATAGCTGATCGTAAAAATGTACGCGTACTGGGGCTTATGGGAATGGCCAGCTTTACGAACCAAGAAACAGTGATCAGGGCTGAGTTTCGGTATTTGAAAAGTATGGCTAATAAATTTGCCCACTATTTTCCAGTCGATAAAACTCCTGTAGTATCAATGGGAATGAGTGGAGATTATTGGATTGCGCTGGAAGAGGGGAGTACATTAGTCAGGATCGGAAGTCTCTTGTTCGGTGCTCGATAAAAGCTTGCTTCTGAAACATTAACTGATTTTTTCTGATCAATTGTCTATGTGGTAGGCCACTTTATTTTGCGTTATCTTCGCGCATCTGCAATGACTTATGGCTGAAGAAAAGAGTTTAAATTTTATTGAGGAAATCATCGATACACACTTAAAAGATGGAGTTTACCCCTCCATTGTTACTCGATTTCCTCCCGAGCCTAATGGCTATTTGCACATTGGGCATGCGTCCAGTATTTGTTTGAATTTTGGTTTGACCAAACGATTTCCAGGATATACCAACTTACGTTTTGACGATACCAACCCTGTTACGGAGGATACGGAGTATGTAGAGAGTATTAAAGAAGATCTACGTTGGTTAGGATTTGAGTGGAAATATGAGCGTTACGCCAGTGATTATTTTGAACAATTATATGCCCTTGCATTAACCTTGATCAAGAAAGGGCTGGCTTACGTGGATGATTTGACCGCTGAAGAAATTGCGGATCAAAAAGGAACACCGACCGAACCGGGCGTAAACAGTCCGTATCGAACAAGAAGTATAGAAGAGAATCGAGATTTATTTGTTCGTATGAAGAATGGTGAATTTTCCGATGGGGCTAAGACTTTGCGCGCTAAAATTGAAATGGGGCACAATAATATGTTGATGCGAGACCCCATCCTTTATCGGATCAGGCATGCACATCATCATCGCACAGGGGATGCCTGGTGCATTTACCCGATGTATGACTTTGCACATGGGCAAAGTGACGCTATTGAACAGATCACCCATTCCATATGTACGATGGAGTTCACCCCTCATCGCGAATTATATGATTGGCTGATCGCACAACTTGAGATTTATCCCTCACACCAATATGAATTTGCGAGGAGAAATATCAATTACACTGTAACCAGCAAACGAAAGCTTTTGCAGTTGGTTGTTGAAAAGAAAGTTGCTGGTTGGGACGACCCCAGAATGCCAACCCTCAGCGGACTTAGAAGGCGTGGCTACACCCCCGAAAGCATACGTGAATTTTGTGAGCGGATTGGTGTAGCAAAAAGGGATAATCTGGTAGACGTTGGCCTGTTAGAGTTTTGTGTGCGCGAGCACCTCAACCGAATTGCCCTTCGCAGGATGGTGGTGTTTGATCCTGTTAAAATTGTTTTGACCAATTATGATGGAGAGGAATGGCTCAGCTCTGAAAATAACCCTGAGGACCCGACTGCCGGACACCGTCAAATTCCATTTAGCCGTGAGCTTTATATCGAGCGAGAGGATTTTATGGAAAACCCACCCAAGAAATACTTTAGATTGTCCCCAGGACAGTTGGTTCGTTTAAAGAGCGCTTACATTATCCGTTGTGAAGAGGTTATCAAAGACCCACAAGGCCTCATCACAGAAATAAGATGTGCCTATATCGCAGAAAGTAAAAGTGGGTCCGATACCAGTGGAATATCGGTTAAGGGTACCTTGCACTGGGTAAGTGTATCGCATGCGGTTAAAGCAGAAGTACGTATGTATGACCGATTGTTTAATGTTGAGGATCCGACTGATGAATCGCAGGATTTTTTACATTACCTCAACCCAAGCTCTCTGACGGTTCTTCCACAAGTAATGGCTGAACCTTCTTTGTTGGAGACAAAATCAGGAGATCGATATCAGTTTGTTCGTAAAGGGTATTTTGTTCTGGATAAAGATAGTCAGCCAACCCATTTGGTATTCAACAAAACGGTGGGGTTAAAAGACGGATGGAATCCGGCAAAAGGGTAATTGCCATTTATTGATATTCTCCAAAAACACTTCTCAGGGTTGATGCTATCTCTCCCAGTGTACAATTATTTTCAACGGCTTGCAGTACAGCGGGCATGAGATTGATCCCTTCCACTGCATGGTTATGAATTTGCTGCAAACAAGTTGAGGCTTTAGTTGAATCTCTCCTTGCTTTTAGGTCAACAATTCGGGCTATTTGTTGTGCCCGAATTGATTCATTTATCCGTAGCAGGGGGATCTTTTTCTCTTCCTCAGTTTGGTATTGATTGACCCCTACAATTATCTTTTCCTTTTGCTCAAGCGATTGTTGAAACTGATAGGCGCTGTTTGCAATTTCGTGCTGAATATATCCTTGCTCAATGGCCGAAACACTGCCTCCCAGCAGATCAACTTTTTTCATTATGGCAAGTGCTCCCTTTTCTAAGGCATCGGTTAAGTACTCTACATAGTACGATCCAGCCAATGGGTCTGCTGTGGCTGTAACTCCGCTTTCATTTGCAATAATCTGTTGGGTTCGAAGGGCGATCCTTGCAGCCTCCTTGGTAGGTAGGCTTAGTGCTTCGTCATAACCGTTTGTATGTAATGATTGAGTTCCTCCTAACACCGCTGCAAGTGATTGTAGGGTAACTCGAACTATATTATTGAGCGGTTGTTGCGCAGTGAGCGTACTGCCTCCCGTTTGTGTGTGAAAACGTAACATCATGGCTTTAGGATCTGTTGCTCCCAGTTCTTTCATCAAAGTGCCCCAAATTCTTCGGGAGGCTCTGAACTTAGCCACTTCTTCGAAAAGGTCATTGTGTGCATTAAAGAAAAAAGAGAGTCTCTTTCCAAACACATCAATATTCAGCCCTTTTTCCAATGCAGCTTTGACGTAGGCTTTACCATTACTCAGGGTAAACGCAATTTCCTGAGCTGCGGTGCTTCCTGCTTCTCTGATATGGTAGCCTGATATTGAAATGGTGTTCCATTTTGGTATTTCTTTACTGCACCATTCAAAAATATCGGTAATGATACGCATGGACGGTTTGGGAGGGTAGATGTAAGTTCCTCTTGCTGCGTACTCTTTAAGTATATCATTTTGAATAGTACCATTTAATTGACCAATATCGCATCCCTGTTTTCTTGCAACGGCTGCATATAAGGCCAAGAGAATATAGCCGGTAGCATTGATGGTCATAGAAGTACTTACTTCATTTAATCGAATCCCTTTGAACAGGGCTTCCATGTCCTCTATAGAATCAATGGCAACACCTACTTTTCCAACCTCTCCTTCCGCCAATGGGTGATCACTGTCGTAACCGATTTGAGTAGGCAGGTCAAACGCAACACTTAGGCCGCTTACCCCTTGAGAAAGTAAATAATGGTAACGCTGATTGCTTTCCTCTGCTGTGGAAAATCCTGCATATTGACGCATGGTCCATACACGACCTCTATACATGTCCGGTTGAATCCCCCTTGTAAATGGGTATTCCCCCGGAAGAGGCTGCGGGTCTTCAGCAACGTCGGCTGATGTATATACTTTTTTTATGGGTATCCCTGAGTCTGTAAATTTTTCTGAATTTTCCATGTCAAGGTTCTTACATTATTTTTTTAGCCTCTCTGTTAAGTATCTGTGTGACTAGTTCACGTAAGGATCCTTCAGGTTGGGCCATTTCTGTTTCAAGTATTTTTTTCGTAAATGCAGCTGCAGGAGCTGTGGGCGCGATCAGGCTATACACTTGATTGATCAACATAATCTCCTGCTCTTTTAGGTTCCTTACCGCATCCCAAGCCAATTGGCTTACATATAGTTGTTGAGAGGTGTTATAGGCAAATTCCTGTCTAATGTTTTCCAATAACAGTTGTTTCATTTCCATGGCACTAAAACCTGGCTGATAAAGTCTGTTAATGAGTTCCGCTAAGGCAATACGTTCCGTTAACAACACCAAACGTTCATAGGCCTGTAGTTGTAAGGGGGTAGATTCAAATTGTTTCCCCTCGGAGGTTAATTCGGATTTTTGATGGCGCCGTTGAAAGGCAATGATGCCAAGTATAACAGCTAAAACAGAAAGGGCAAAGCTGAGTGTGATCAGATCCATTGGCATAGTATTTAGTTCCGAACGCCAAAAGTAGTTTATTCCGAAGCTTTATTTAGTTTTGCCGTATGGAAATGATCACAACATCAGTTCCGGTACTGTTTACAACAGGTGCCGTTAAAGCCATTCAACAATTGCTGACCAAGCATCCCCCTGCACCAAATCAAGCACTGCGGGTAGGGGTAAAGGGCGGGGGTTGTTCCGGGATGACCTATATACTGGAGTTTGACACCACAACGGAGAAGGATGTTCATTTCACCATAGAGGGCATTTCCTGTGTTATGGATAGCTCCCATGGGATATATTTATCGGGCATGGAAATAGATTGGCAGGATGGTTTACAAAACAGGGGCTTTACGTTTACCAACCCCAATGCACGTAAAACCTGTGGATGTGGAACCAGTTTTGCCGTGTAATTGTTTGCTTGCCGAAAAAAAACCGGAGTAGTGATCACTGCTCCGGTTTTTTATTTAGTCTGATTAAAGAATCAGGGCCTATGCTTCTTTTTTGATTTGCCCTGCAAGTCTACCAGGATGGGGGCAGCTACAAAAATAGATGAGTAGACCCCGGTCAGTACACCAATTAACATGGCAAATGCAAAACCTTTGGTTACTTCACCACCTAGCAGGAATAAGATCAGGATAGTTAAGAACACGGTTAGCGAAGTCATAATAGTTCTGCTTAACGTTTCGTTAATGGCACGATTAATGATTTCTCCCATTGGGGCACCAGGCATCAACCTTGCATCCTCCCGTATACGGTCAAATACAATCACTGTATCGTTCATGGAGAATCCAATCACCGTTAATACTGCAGCAATGAAGTGTTGGTCAATCTCAAGCGGAAAGGGGACCAGGTCTTTTGCAAAGGAGAATACAATCAATGTTACAAATACGTCATGCAAAAGTGCTACAATGGTACCAAGTGAATAGCGCCAATCCCTGAATCGAATAAAGATGTACAAAAAGATGACAATGAGTGCAAATAAAGTAGCCTTTACAGCTCCTGTCTTTAAATCATCGGATATCGTTGGCAATACTTTTTTTGTCTGTGGAATGAATCGATCCGATTTGAACTCCTGAAAACTAAGATCTGTTGGCAGGTATTTTTGTAGCCCCTCATACAAACGATATTCAACTAAAGAGTCTACCTCGGGTCCTCTGGTGTCTTTGATAAGGTAGGAGGTAGTGATATCTAACTTCGAGTTGTCACCAATGGTTTTGATAATAGTATTCTCTCCTTCAAAACTGTGATTAAGGTCTTGGCGAACATTCTCCACATTTACCTTAGTTGGGAATTGTACGGTGAAACTACGTCCACCGTTAAATTCAACCCCGTAGTTGAATCCGTTCAAGAAGGATCCGATTCCACCTGCCAGTACAACCACAGAGATGATGTAAGCAATTTTTCTGTACTCGATGAACTTGTATTTGGCATGTTGGAAAATACGGGTAGAGATACCGGTGAAGTACTCCACATGTTTCTTCTTGTTGGTAAACATGTCGCTAACCCAACGGCTAACGAGAATACCGCAGAATAGGGAAAGCAATAAGCCAAGAATTTGTGTGGTTGCGAAGCCTTTTACGGGGCCTAATCCAAAATAGAACAGGATTATTGCTGTGAGCAGGGTGGTGATATGACCATCCAGTACGGGGGGCAATGAACGGCTATACCCATCCGAAATGGCCGTTAAATAACTTTTACCACGTTTTAATTCCTCTTTGATACGCTCATATATCACTACGTTGGTATCAACGGCCATACCGATTGTCAATACTAATCCGGCAATACCAGGAGCCGTAAGCGTAGCGCCCAGCCCTGCTAAAATACCAACGGTGAAAAGCAGGTTTAGAATTAATGCAATGTTGGCGATCCATCCACTGGTGTTATAATAAACCAACATCAGAGCAAAGATGACTACAAAGGCAACAATGAAGCTGAGTGAACCACCTTGAATGGCTTCCTCTCCAAGTGTGGGGCCCACTTGTTGTTCCTGCACAATTTTTGCTGGAGCGGGGAGTTTACCAATCTTTAGAATATTCGCAAGGTCTGCAGCTTCCTGTTGGGAGTAGTTGCCAGTGATGGAGGAGATCCCATTGGGAATTGGGGTAATTACATTAGGAGCAGACTGCACTACATTATCAAGAACAATTGCTATAGGGCTTCCCACGTTTTCCTCAGTCATTCTTTTCCAAATGGCTGTACCAGCAGGACGCATGGTCATTTCAATTTGTACTTTACCATATTGGTCAAAATCTTGTCGGGCATCATCAATAGCATCTCCCTCCAATTTTGCCGTAGTGCGGTTATAGGTCTTAAGTGCATGAAGAGCCACTGTTGTGGCAGCAATTCCTTTGCTGTCTTTATCTGGGACTCCAAAAGCCCAGATAACATCTGAGGGGAAGTTGCCATTTAGTTCGTCCAAATAATTTCTTACTAACGCGGTATCTTTTACTGCTACCATCGCTGTTGCACCAGGATATACCACGTTGCCTTTCTCATCTTGATAGGGTTGTACAAATTGCAAGTAGTTGGTAAGACTGATGGCAGGAGTTTTGGCTGTTGCAGCATTTGTACCTGTATCAGTTCCCTTACTTACAATGACTTCAGAGAGTTTCTTGGTGCCTCCCGTGTCTGTTTTAGTTGTTGGGGTAGCTACATTGGCAGCGGCAACAACATTGCTGTCTTTTTGCAAGGTAGTGTCCTTCTTGCCTGCGTACTTTACATTAAAAGCATCGATGGCACGTTGCCAGCTGCTTGCGTAGTTTGCATTTTTTAAGGTATACACTTCCCAGAATTGCAGGCTGGCTGTGCTTTGTAAAAGCTTACGAACACGCTCCTTATCTTTTATACCTGGCAGTTCAACAGTAATCAGGCCACGGTTAGGTATTGGGTTGATGGACGGCTGTGCAACACCAAACTGATCGATACGTGTACTGAGGCGGTCAAATGTAAGGTCAAAAGCTGCTCTGGCCTGTTCTCTGATATAAACCTCCACATCAACATCCGTTGTTTTAATATTGACTTGATTGCCGCTTGCACCGGAAAATAATGTTGCCAAAGGTCTAATGGGCTCCAATTTTCTATACTCTTTGATAAAGAGCGTGATAAAGTCAGCATCACTATTTGCTTTGCGCTTGTCGGCGTTTTGAAGGGCATTGAGAAAATTAGGGTCAGTGGTGTTATTAGCCAGAGAACGCAACAGTCCTGACATTTCTACTTCAAGTGTAACGTTCATGCCACCTTGTAGGTCTAGACCAAGGTTTAATTCCTCCTCTTTTGCTTTTTTGTAACTCATGGCGCCATTGATACCATAAGTAACCGTTTCTTGTTCACTGGCCCTTATTAGGCTGTCAAAATAAGTGGACTCTTGTTTGTCAAGAAATGCCTGCCAATAGGATTGTGAATCCTTATTGTTGGGATACCTTACAGCGGCAGTGGGGTAAGACTTGCTAATATGCTGTCTGGCCTTTTCGTGAGTTCTTTTCTCAAAATTTTGAACCAGCCATGTAAAGGAGAGCTGATACAGGGAATAGATGATCAGTAGGACAGTAAAAAAGCGAACCAAACCTTTCAGTTGCATGGGGATTGATTTACAGAATTTTTCAAGGACGGCAAATATAGCTTTTTCAGGGAATTTCTGGCATCAAAACCAAGGCTATAGCGTTTCTTGTTAGGGTCTTTATTGTAATTTGCCGATCTGGTATTTAATGCCTATGACCGCACTTTCTACCTTACTGAGTAGATTTAATGAACCTGAAACCCTAAAAATGGCTAAGCTTGGCCGTGAACTAAGGGCCAATGGCGTTGATGTAATTGATTTAAGCCTGGGAGAACCAGACTTTGATACTCCTCCTCATATTAAAGAGGCGGCAGTAGAAGCTATTCAAGAAAATTGGAGTCATTATACTCCTGTCCCTGGTTATCTTGAGTTGCGAGAAGCCGTTTGCACAAAATTATTGCGGGATAACGGACTCAACTATAAACCCACACAAATTGTGGTGTCTACAGGAGCCAAACAAAGCTTGGCCAACTTAATTCTTTCATTGGTGGACGAAGGGCAGGAAGTCATTATTCCTACTCCTTACTGGGTTACATACAGCGAACTGGTAAAAATTGCAAGAGGAAAAGTAGTAGAAATAAAAACCACTGCGGCTACAGCGTTTAAAATTAATCCTAAGGAGTTAGAAGCCGCCATTACCGATCGAACAACTGTTTTTCTTTTTTCCTCTCCCTGTAACCCCAGCGGAGCAGTGTATACTAAAGCAGAACTTGAAGCATTGGTAAAGGTTTTTGAAAAACATCCTCAAATCACCATCATTTCAGATGAGATCTATGAGTACATTAATTATGTGGGGGCACACTGTAGTATCGCAAGCTTTCCCTCTATAGCGGATCAAGTGGCCATTGTAAATGGACTGAGTAAGGGGTTCGCAATGACCGGATGGCGCCTGGGATATATTGCTGCTAATGAAACTATAGCCAAAGCCTGTGAAAAAATCCAAGGGCAATTCACCAGCGGTGCTAATTCCATTGCCCAACGCGCCGCTATTGCTGCATTGACACAGGACCTGAAACCTACTTTGCAGATGGTGGAAGAATTTGCAGTCAGGCGTGAAATGGTATTAAAATTAGTGGCCTCAATACCCGGCATTACCTGCCCCATCCCGGCTGGTGCTTTTTATATTTTTCCTGATGTGAGTGCTTATTATGGAAAGAGCGATGGCCATACAACCATTTCCAATGCTGCTGATTTATCTATGTATCTTTTGAATACTGCGCATGTAACATCTGTAATGGGGGATGCATTTGGTGAGCCCGGTTGCATTCGTTTTTCATTTGCAAATAGCCGCGAAAAAATTGAAGAGGGTTGGAACCGAATTAGTCTTGCCCTTTCTCGGTTGAAATAACTCTAAGCTGTTTGTCTAATTCTACCACCTGTGCTAAAAGTGGTTTGGTGTTGTTGTTGAAGAGCAGAAAGTCACATTTATTATCACGGCTTCCCTCATCTAGTTGATTATCCATACGCTGCTTGATTACCGCTGGGCTACTTCCATCTCTTTTCATTACTCTCTCCAACCGAAGCGCAACGGGCGCAGCAACTCCCACCGTATAGTCTAAGCCCTTGTCAGCCCCGCTTTCAAATAATAAAGCGGCCTCCATGATGGCGTAGGGCGACTTTTGTTCCTCAAACCAATAGTTGGCGGCTTCAATGGTTGCTGGATGAACTAACTGATTCAACCAGGAAAGCTTTTGAGGGTCTGAAAAAATAACAGCAGCGATGTGTTCTTTATTCAGCAAATCCCCAAGATATGCCGAATGGCCAAATTCCTCCTTGATGGCGGCAACCAGTACTGGGTTATGCGTCATTAAATGTTTTGCCACTTCATCAGCATAGAATACAGGTATGCCCAGTGACTCAAAAATATGAGCAACTGTAGTTTTCCCGCTGCCTATTCCGCCGGTGAGGCCAACCCGAAGCATGGTTATTTTTTTTGTGTTGCGGCCGGCTTATTCAAAGCCTGTGTCCAGTCCATGCTGATAGCGGACTTTTCAATCTTCAAATATGTGCCTGGACTTGTTTCAATTTGTAAAGTGCCGTCCTCATTAACCTTATTAATGGTAGCATGAATGCCTGCAATGGTTACCACCTTTTCGCCTTTACCTAAGTTGTTAATAAACTCCTTTTGCGTTTTTGCTCGTTTTGCTTGCGGTCTAATGAAAAAAAGCCAAAAAACTAAGATCATTAATCCCAAAAAAAGGAACTGAAATCCGCCAAAACCAGGTTGTGCAGTTGCCTGCAATAAATAGAAAGTGTTCATACGTATTGTTTATTGTTTTTGTGCTGGTATTTCCCCTGAAAAGCTCAGGGTGTGATTTTTAGAAGGGTTGGTGTTGGCAACCACATGAACTTGTTTAACGATATATCCTGTGCCACTCCCGTTAAACTTTGCTTTGATGATTCCCTCTTCACCGGGCAATAGGGGCTTTTCGGGTTTTTCAGGAATGGTGCATCCACAAGGAGCAGTTACTCCTTCAACGATCAACGGACGTTTACCTGTGTTTTTAAAACGCCAGGTGATTTCAATCTCTTTTCCAGGGGTTAATTTCCCAAGCGATTGATCGGTGGTATCTGACCAGGTAAGTTGGGTGAATTGTGTGGTATCCTCTTGTGACTTTTTTTCTGTGCCGGCATCCATGATAGTTGTAACTGCCGGCGCATCCGTATTAGCAGGTAAATCTCTGCAACCTGCAACTATTATTGAGGGGAGGACAATTAACAGCAGGAGTCTTTTCATATACGGGTAGTTATCTATTTTTTTTAAAATCAATTTTATGGAGTTTCCCTTGTTCTTCCAATTCTTTTCTAATACTATCCAGGATTCCATTTACAAAATGACCACTTTGGACGGTACTGTATTCCTTGGCAAGATCAATGTATTCGTTAAGCGTTACTTTAGGGGGAATTGTTTCAAAATAAAGAAATTCCGCTACGCCCATTTTCATCATGATCATGTCCAAAACCGCTATGCGGTCTGGATCCCAGTTTTTTAATTTAGGGACAATCAGCGATTGTAAGTGCTTGTCTTTTTCTACTGTTGTCCGTAAGAGCGCATGTGCAAATTTTTCTTTTTCTGGATCTATCAAGGTGTCGAGGGAAAACGAAGAGGGTTTCTGCAATAAAGAGCCGATTAATTGAACAATGGATTCCCCATCGTCATCAAAGTTCCCAAATAGTTCACCAATGTGTGAAAGAAAAACAGGGTTAGCAAGAAGAAGATCATTCAAAATGAATTCCATTATCTTTCTTTCTTCTTGCTTATCCCTTTTGCTGTTTGCAATATATTCCTTGTAAACACTTGTGTCTAAAAGTTGCATATGAATTTTCCGTAACAGCTCAGGTTCAGTTCTGGACTCAGGCTTTAAACGACTTACCTGTTTTTTGAAGTCCTCCTTTTCAAGAATCTGCCAGAGCAACTCATTGCCAGCTAGTTTGATATTAATATTTAAATCTGCCTCAGTAGGCAGGTGTTTAGAGGCTTTTTGGAGTGCATAAGTCTCGGTATAGCGCAGGACCTGCGTTAAAAACCAGGTTAGGTAAGTGAAGAGGTCCCGGGTATGCTCAAAATGTTGATCTAATTGAGTCTTTAATCGAATGGAGGCAGGTGTTTCTTCTATTGTGGATAACGCATAAAGCACCTGCATCACTTTTACCCGAATATTTCTTCGACTGATCATGTTTCAATGAGCTATTATCGCTGCAAATATAGTTTATAATCCATTGCCCTGCAAGGACAAACGATTACTGAAAAAATGGCAGAGGTGTTCCAAAAAGAGTTACCGATGAGCATTTTTGTCGTTAGATTTCTGACAAAAAATGTAAGACAATTGCCAAAAAACAGGATGGCATACTATTTATAGTAACTTTGCAGCCCACTGTTGGGTGGGTCAGACAATTAAATAACAAAATCAAAACAAGCTATGGCCAAGAAAGTAAATGTAACTCCGCTTCACGATCGGGTGATTGTGAAAGCTGCTGCTGCCGAAGAGAAGACTGCCGGTGGTATCATTATTCCTGACACTGCAAAAGAAAAGCCTCAACGCGGTACTGTAATCGCCGCAGGTCCCGGGAAAAAAGATGAGCCGGTAACGGTTAAGTCAGGAGACACTGTTCTCTATGGCAAATATGCCGGTACAGAAATCCAGATTGATGGGGAAGATTACCTCATTATGCGTGAATCCGATATCTTGGCAATTGTATAATTGTAGCAATCTCAACAATTTAAATTCAAACTAAAAGCATATGGCAAAGCAAATTTTCTTTGATATTGAAGCTAGAAACAAAATGAAGCGAGGTGTAGATACACTCGCCAACGCAGTGAAGGTTACATTAGGGCCCAAAGGACGGAACGTTGTACTTGAAAAGAAGTTTGGTGCTCCTCAGGTAACAAAAGATGGTGTAACTGTTGCAAAAGAAATTGAGTTAGAGGATCCCATTGAAAACATGGGAGCGCAAATGGTTAAAGAAGTGGCTTCCAAAACATCTGACATTGCCGGAGACGGAACTACTACCGCTACTGTTTTGGCACAAGCCATCATCGGCGAGGGTCTTAAAATGGTTGCTGCCGGTGCTAACCCAATGGATTTGAAAAGAGGAATTGATAAAGCGGTGAGTATTGTAGTGGAAAGCCTGAAGGACCAAAGCCAGGCTGTGGGAAGTGATGGTAAGAAAATTCAGCAGGTAGCAACTATCTCTGCAAACAATGACGAAACAGTTGGTAAATTGATTGCAGAGGCTTTTGCGAAAGTGGGTAAAGAAGGTGTGATAACAGTGGAGGAAGCAAAAGGTACTGATACTACTGTTGATGTAGTAGAAGGGATGCAATTTGATCGTGGTTACATCTCTCCTTATTTTGTTACTAACAGCGAAAAAATGGAGGCAGAACTACATAACCCTTACATTCTCATTTACGATAAAAAGATTAGCAACATGAAGGATATCTTACATATCCTTGAGAAAGTAGCTCAGGGCGGAAGTCCGCTACTGATCATTGCCGAGGATTTGGAAGGTGAAGCGTTGGCTACCCTTGTGGTTAACAAATTACGTGGTACACTCAAGGTAGCTGCTGTGAAGGCTCCGGGATTTGGTGATCGTCGTAAAGAAATGTTACAAGATATTGCTATCCTTACTAAGGGTATTGTGGTGAGCGAAGAGCAAGGCTTCAAGTTAGAGAATGCTGATATCAGCTACCTCGGTCAAGCTGCCTCTGTAACCATAGACAAAGACAATACCACAATTGTAGGCGGTAAGGGAAAGAAAGAAGATATCACTGCTCGTGTAAATCAAATCAAGGCGCAAATCGAAACGACTACATCCGACTATGACAAAGAAAAATTACAAGAACGTTTGGCTAAGTTGAGTGGTGGAGTTGCCGTATTGTATGTGGGTGCTGCTACCGAAGTCGAGATGAAAGAAAGAAAAGATCGCGTGGATGATGCCTTACATGCAACCCGGGCTGCTGTGGAAGAGGGTATTGTGCCTGGCGGTGGAGTTGCCTTTATCCGTGCAATCGAAAAACTTGAAGCAAAAGTAAAGGGTCAAATTGAAGACGAGCAAACAGGTATGGCAATTGTACGTCGTGCATTGGAAGAGCCTGTTCGTATTCTTACTGCCAATGCGGGAATAGACGGATCCATAGTTGTACAAAAAATAAAAGACGGAAAAGGTGATTTTGGATTTAATGCCCGCACCGAGACCTATGAAAACATGTTCAAGGCTGGTGTTATTGATCCCACCAAAGTAAGCCGTGTAGCGTTGGAGAATGCCGCATCAATCGCCGCCATGCTCCTGACTACGGAGTGTGTGGTAGCTGATAAGCCTAAAAAAGAAGAGCCACACGCTCATCCTGGTCCTGATATGGGGGGTATGGGAGGCTATTAAACTGCGTCGTAATGCTTCAAAATCAACACAAAGTCCCGTTTCTAAGCAAAACGGGACTTTTTTTGCCCTTTCCTGTACTAATGGAATATAAAAATTCTTACTTTTAAACTTCGGGATACACATCCTTGCCTGACAATCAATTATTAAAACAAACCACTCCACATGCGCAATTTTTACTTGAACTTGCTCATCTTTTTGTTTGCTGGTTTATTCAGCCTTCCCGCTTTTTCTCAGGGACAATACTGGACTTCACGTCCAAGTAAAGAAGGCATCGTAACACACAAAGCTGTTGCAAGACAATCATTTCCTGAGGAATTCAAATTATTTGATCTAAATGTAACGCCGTTGCGGCAGCAACTGCTTTCAATTGTGGGAGATAATCCTCAACGTAGCACTGTTGTAATTACGGTTCCAAATGCTATTGGCAAGCTGGAACAATTTGAAATCACGGAGGCCTCTAATTTTGAACCTGATCTTCAGCGCCGGTTTCCCAACATCCGTGCCTTTTCCGGAAAAGGTATTGAAGATCCCGCTGCTTTGCTAAAAATCAGTTATTCGCAAGAGGGGATCCAGACAATTATATTTCGGGCAGATGCATCCAATGAATACGTTGAAAGATATTCTCAAGACGGAAATACCTATGCCGTGTTCCAAACTACCCGCCGCAAAGGTGATTTGCCCTGGCTTTGCTCAACACCTGATCAACAGCTGGCCTTAGGAGTAAATCGTCAAGTATACTTACAGCGCATCGAGTCTAACACAGGTGAATTAAAGACCATGCGTTTGGCACAATCTGTCACTGCAGAATACTCTAATTATTTCGGTGCCTTCAGTGCCGCCCAAGTAAATCTGGTATTAGCCGCTGTTAATGCAACCATGACTCGTACTAATGGTTGCTATGAAAAAGACCTGGCAGTTCATTTAAACTTAATTCCTAATACTACCAGCGTTTTCTATTACGATCCCTTAACCGATCCATATTCTCCTCCTGCGCAAATGAATCTATGGAATAACCAATTGCAGGCAACACTGACTGCAGTGATTGGAGAAGCTAACTATGATATCGGACACTTATTTGGTGCATCTGGTGGTGGTGGTAATGCTGGTTGTATCGGTTGCGTTTGCGTAGACGGGCAGAAGGGGCGTGGTATTACTTCTCCTGCTGACGGTATTCCGCAAGGAGATAATTTTGATATTGACTATGTGGCGCATGAAGTTGGACATCAGTTGGGCGCCAATCACACCTTCTCTTTTAGTCTTGAGTTGGGGGGCATTCATAATAAAGAGGTTGGTTCTGGAATTACTATCATGGCTTATGCTGGTATTACCGCATATGATGTGGCTCCACATTCCATTGATATCTTCCATGCTAACTCTATTCAGCAAGTGCAGGTTAACTTAGCCACTAAAACTTGCCCTATAACCACTTCCTTGTCCGGCACTAATGCTACACCGGTTGTTGCTGCATTGACTCCTTATACTATTCCTATTTCTACTCCTTTTGAGTTAACAGGGTCTGCAACTGATGCCAATCCTGGTGATGTACTTACTTATTGCTTTGAGCAGGATGATGCGGCCAACTCTACTGTAACGGGCGCCAATAGTGTGGCCTTCCCAGCCAAGTTGGTTGGTCCCAATTGGTTGACTTTCCCTGCAACTACCAGCCCTACGCGTATTTTCCCTCGCCTGTCAACCATTCTTGCTGGCCAATCAATAACTGGTCCATTGCCTGGTGGTGATGCCATTGCTAATACAGAGGCCTTAAGTAGTGTAGCAAGGGTTCTTAATTTCAGATTAACTGTTCGTGATAATGCTCCATATAGCTCTACAGCACCTATTCGCGTGGGTCAAACAGCTTATGCTGATGTAGCTATTACAGTTTCCTCAGCGGTAGGTCCATTCCTGATCACTTCACACAACTCTGCCGCTACACTGACAGCCGGTACCACCGCAACAATTACCTGGTCTGTAAATGGTACAACAGGGGCTCCAACAAACACGGCCAATGTTGATGTGTATATTTCAACTAACGGAGGAACTAGTTTTACACTTTTTATTCCAAATACGCCAAATGATGGAACTGAGAGCTTCACGGTTCCCAACACTCCTTCAAGCACGGTTCGTTTCAAAGTAAAAGCGACTAACAACGTTTACTTCGATATTAACAATGCAAATCTGACTATTATTCCTCCTCCATTTGGATTTACTTTCAATCCAACTGTTCCGGCTACTGCCTCTTGCCCGGCCCCCAATACAATGGCTATCACTTTGGGGACTGCTTCTAATGGTGGATTCAGTGGTGACATAGCATTGAGCGCCTCTGGGAACCCTGCAGGAACTACGGTTAGTTTTTCTCCTGGAACCATTGCAGTTGGTGGAAGCTCAACTGTTACCTTAACGGGAGCAAGTACCCTCAATCCAGGTACTTACAACGTTGTGGTAACCGGAGTAACAACCGGGGCGCCTAATCAGACTGCCAACTTATCGTTTACTGTAAGTGCTGGAAACGGACCTGCTATCACTACACAACCTGCTAACCAAACAACATGTTTGGGTGGTAATGCAACCTTTGCCATTGCTTCCACAGGAACTTACCAATGGCAAGTCAATACGGGTTCCGGTTTTGCCAATATCACCGGTGCAACAGCTGCTACCTATACAGCAACTGGCGTTACAGTATCAATGACTGGTAATTCATACCGTTGTATTGTGGCTGGGCAATGCGGAAGCACTACTTCCTCTTCAGCAACTCTTACTGTTAATACATTACCTGCAGTGGTAACGCAGCCAACCAGCCTAGCTCAGTGTACTGGAACTACGGTTTCATTCTCTGTAGGCGCAACTGGAACTGCATTAACTTATCAGTGGGAGGTGAGCGCCGATGGAGGTAGCACTTACGCTGCTATTACTGGAGCGACTGCAGCAACTTACACCATCGCTTCAACCGTTCTTTCTCAAAACAATAATCGCTATCGTTGTGTGGTTTCAGGTGCATGTAGCCCCGCCGCCATCTCTAACGCGGCCACATTGACATTGAGTGCGGCCCCAACCATTACTGCACAACCTTCGCCAACTGCCGTCATTTGCGAGTTTGGTTCAACCAGTTTTGTTGTAGCGGCCACCACACCTGTGGGAACCTTAACTTACCAGTGGCAAGCAAGTGCTAACGCTGGCGCAACCTGGGCTCCTGTAAACGGTGCAACTGCTGGTACGTTTAATCAGTCAAATGTTCCTGCTTCTCAAAACGGCTATCTTTTCCGTTGTGCCGCAACAACTAGTTGCGGAACTGTTTACTCAACCAATGTTGCATTGACTGTTAATGCATACCCGGTTATTTCATTTAGTACCGTGAATGAGCTTTGTCTCTCAGACAGACCTGTTGCATTGACAGCTACGCCTGCCGGAGGCTCATTCAGTGGAACAGGAGTTTCGGGTAGTGCATTCAACCCACGCACTGCAGGTTTGGGGGTCAAAACAATTACCTACACTGCTTCTAATGCAGGATGTATATCTACGAAGTCCAGCTCTATTATTATTGAACAATGTGCTGAACGTCAGATTCCATTGTCTAATCCTGCTTCATTGAATTTATATCCAAATCCAAATACAGGTAAATTTGGTATCCGCATCAATACAGATCTTTATACTCGTTTCTCCATTAAAGTCTACAATAATCAAGGTCAGTTGGTGGGTACTCAAGAAATTTCCAATGCATACTTTGGACAGGTTGTAAATGTGGACATGTCTTCACTTCCATCTGGCACCTTCCATTTACTGATTGTAAATGATGAAGTGGCTCCTGCAGAAAGCAGAACTATCAGCATGGTTATTTACAAGTAAAGTAGCACTGTTATTTTCAAGTCCCGTTCGGTTCTCCGGACGGGATTTTTTTTGGTACCTTTGCCGCCGCAATAAATTGTATATGATCAGTGTTCGTGATTTGAAACTTGCCTATGGCAAAAGAGTACTTTTTGAGGAGGTAAATCTAAATTTTACCAAGGGGAACTGTTATGGTGTAATTGGGGCCAATGGCGCAGGTAAGAGTACGTTCCTGAAAATTTTAAGTGGGGAGATTGAACCCAATAAAGGAAAGGTAGAGTTTACCCCTAAGGAAAGAATGGCTGTGTTAAAACAAAATCATTTTGCTTTTGACGAGGACACTGTTTTAAGCACCGTCTTGATGGGGCATGCTAAATTATGGCAGGTAAGTAAAGAGCGTGAGCGGATCTATGCACTCGCGGAGTTCAGCGAGGAAGATGGTATCCGTGCAGGCGAATTAGAGGGCGAATTTGGCGAAATGGGAGGCTATACTGCCGATAGTGACGCGGCTACCTTGCTTGGGGAATTGGGTGTTAAGGAGGATATACACCATTCCCAGATGAAGGATATTCCAACCAATTTAAAAGTACGCGTGCTATTAGCACAAGCGCTTTTCGGCAATCCGGATATTTTATTATTGGACGAACCTACCAACGGACTTGATATCGAAACCATTTCTTGGTTGGAAAATTTCCTTGCGGATTACGAAAATATTGTTTTGGTAGTCAGTCATGACCGCCACTTCCTTGATGCTGTTTGTACTCATATTGCTGACGTAGACAGGCAAAAGATCAAAATATTTACAGGTAATTATACTTTTTGGTACGAGTCTTCTCAATTAATGGCACGTCAGCTTGGAGATAAGAATAAAAAAATAGAGGAAAAAAGACAGGCGCTCTTGGATTTCATAGCTCGATTCAGTGCTAATGCTTCTAAAAGTAAACAGGCCACTTCTCGGAAAAAGGCACTTGAAAAATTAACTATTGAGGAAATAGAACCTAGTTATCGTAAATATCCCGGGATTATTTTTCAGCCACTTCGTGAAGTGGGCAATCAGATTTTAACAGTGGAGAAACTCAAAAAAGTAGTTGATGGTCGCGTGTTATTCGATCAAGTTAATTTCACTGTCAATAAAGGTGATAAAATTGCCATTTTAAGTCAGGACCCGCTTGCCGTTACCGCCTTTTTCAACATCATTACCGGAGAGTTACTGCCCGATCAGGGAGGATTTGAGTGGGGTACCACCATAACCTGGGCTTACCTGCCACAGGAAAATTTTAAATATTTTACCAGCGAATTCAATCTGATGGATTGGTTACGTCAATATGTTCCAGAGCATGTGAAAGACGTAGACGAGCCATTCTTAAGAGGTTTTTTAGGGAAGATGTTATTTAGCGGAGAGGATGTACTGAAAAAAACTGCTGTGCTTAGTGGGGGAGAGAAGGTTAGATGCATGCTCAGCCGAATGATGTTGCAAAACCCAAATGTTGTTTTGCTTGATCAACCCACCGTTCACCTGGATTTGGAAAGTATTCAAAGTTTTAACGAACAATGCACTGATTACAAAAGCGTTGTGTTGCTGAGTAGTCATGACCACACTTTTATGCAAACAGTCGCTAACCGGGTCATTGCACTTACTCCTAAAGGGATTATTGACCGGTTGATGACTTTTGATGAATACTTAGCAGACGATAGGGTGAGATCGCTCACAACAGAAATGTATTGTTAAATTACAGGGGTGGATTGTTGTTAGGAGATTCAACATCTATTTTCGAAATGCTGTTTTAACCATGCAACCCCTGTATCATGAAAGAAATTTTGCAGTTGAATTTGTTGGATCCAGCCAAGTTGGAAAGCTTGTATCGATCTGATAAGGCTGGCTTCAGAAAAGCTTTTTTTGAATTATTTCCTGTTAAACCGTCTGACCCCATTGCCATTTGCTGGTTTGAGCGATTGCAAGAGGAGCCATCTTCTATTTCCTGGGGTAAGGGGACTGATCTTTTTGTGGTATTCATTGCTGCAACTATTGCTACTTGTATTGCAAAGTTTCCGGATTTTTTTTCGCTGAAACCTGAGGACTATTTTCCCCGAAATATCAGTTTTGTTGTGTTGCCTGTTTTGGCTGGTTATTTTATGTGGGTACACCGCATTAATAGACAAACCAGCTCAATTGTATTATTGCTTTATTTGGTTTCTGCGCTTTATATCAACTGGCTGCCAGGTAATTTTACCAATGATACCTTGATACTCAGTTGTATTCACCTTCCCTTGGTAGGATGGTCATTGCTTGGTTTGGTATACAATAAAGGACAATGGCTAGATTGGGAAGGACGTCCGGCGTTTTTACGTTTTAATGGGGACCTGATTGTAATGGGCTCTTTAATTGTCAGTGGGGTTATGTTGCTCTCTGGAATTACCATTGGATTATTTAGCTTAATAGGGCTTTCCATAGAAGAATTCTATACCCGATGGATCTTAATTATGGAATTATCGGCTTCGCCTCTAATTGCAACCTATGTTATTCGCTATAATCCCCAACTGGTTAACAAGGTATCTCCAGTAATTGCCAGAATTTTTAGTCCACTGGTCTTGGTCACCTTAGTGGCCTACCTGATTGGAATTGTAATAGCAGGAAAGGATCCCTATACAGACCGAGAGTTCCTTTTGTTGTTCAATGTGCTATTGATTGGCGTATTGGCTATTATCTTTTTCTCGGTGGTTGAAATGAAGCGTTCTACAGAAAACAGGTTGGCCCATTGGATCATTTTTTTGCTGGCCCTCGTTACCATTGTGGTAAATGGAGTTGCGCTATCTGCCATCTTATACCGGATCGGATCCTGGGGCTTTACACCAAATCGCTTGACGGTACTGGGAGAAAATCTATTATTCTTTATTAATTTATTATTGCTGGTCCGACAGCTCTACCGACAACTACGTGGCCAGGTGGCAACCAGTTCGATAGAGGAGGTCATTGCCAGATATTTACCAGTTTACTTTATTTGGGCTGTCTTGGTCACCTTTTCGTTCCCGCTTATCTTTAGGTTTCAGTGATAAAAAGTCATGAAAGAAGAAAATAAAAAAGGGCAGCTTTCCGGGAAGGCTGCCCTTTCTCTTATCGTAGGATCAATCATTGGAGCTGGCCTTTTTATGAAACCAGCTTCGATGGCCGCGCAGTTAGGTTCACCACTTGCTATGACAATAACATGGCTGATAGCCGGTTTTTTTACACTCTGTGGCGCTCTTGTTATTGCAGAATTGGGGGTTAGGGTACCCACCACTGGAGGTTTATTTGTTCATTTCACAAACAGCTATGGGCCAAAAACAGGCTTCTTATATGGTTGGTCTGCATTTTCGGTGATCAATACGGCCTCGATTGCTGCTGTAGCTTTTATTTGCGCTACCTACTTGAACTCATTATTGGGTGTACCCGATTTACTCAATCCAAGTTGGAATTCCTTCACTATTTCCATTTATCCATTGGGCCATTTATATCCCTTCCGTGATTTTACTGTAAAATTAATTGCTATCATAATGGTGTTGTTGATCACATGGATTAATTCAAGAAGTTTACAAGCGGGTGGTATTTTTCAGTTCTTTTCAACAGCCTTGAATATTTTCATTTTATTGTTTCTCACGATTTTACTTTTCTCTTCTTCAAAGGGAACGATTTCGAATTTCTATACGCCGGAGATGAGTGCTACCTGGAATCGCGGAATGGCAGCTTGGATTCCGGCATTGACTGGGGCATTTTTTGCATTAGATGGATGGATTAATATTATTTCCATGGCTGGGGAAGTACAATCGCCAGCTCGCAATATCCCTCGTGCTTTAATACTAGGTGTGGGTATTTGTTTATTTCTTTACCTAGTGTTAAACCAAGCTTATCTTTTTGTGCTGCCTGTAGATCAAATGGCCACCGCAAAAGTTGTTGCTTCCGATGCATTGAGTTTTGCTTGGGGCCCTAAGGCGGGGGGATTAATTGCTTTTTTGATTGTTTGCTGTACACTAGGGTGTTTAAATGGCAATGTGATGGCCTCTGCACGCGTAACATACGCCATGGGAAGAGATCACGTTTTTCCTCATTGGATAGGCACGCTGGATCAACAGAGGCAAGTTCCTGTAGCAGCCCTGCGATTACATGGCCTTTGGATTATACTTTTAATTATTTCAGGTTCGTTTGATATGCTTGTTGACATGTATGTGTTTGTTACCTGGATTGCATATGGTTTGGCAGCTGTAGCGGTTCTCAGGCAATCTATCGGCAAGGGAAAGGAACAGCCTGCCTATCGGGCATGGGGACAGCCATTCATCACAATTATTTTTATCTGTTTTTGTCTATTCTATTTGGTCGCAACGATTTATACTGATATCGTTTCTTTTCTTTCGGGAGAACAACCCATCATTCATGCGGGCGTTGGGCTCTTCCTGGTCCTTGCGGGATTACCTTTGTATTACTATTGGAAAAAAAAATTACCGTCCTCACAAACTGCTTGAACATGCAAAAAAGATATTATCAACTTTTTTCTTTTTTGGCTGGACTACTACTGGCCATTGCTTGTTGGATGCCATGGGTAGAAATCTCATCCCCTTCACTTACATTAACAGGAATGAATACAGCAGGGACTAGTTTTGGCAAACCTGCTTTTTTTCATTTGATCTTTCTTGTCCTCTATTTACTTTTTGTGTTAATTCCATTGGATTGGGCTAAGCGTTTTAATCTACTCATAGCTGCACTCAATTTATCTTGGATGATTCGCAATTTCTTTTTGATGGCCCTTTGCAGCGGTGGTGAGTGCCCCACTCGGCAATTAGGTTTTTATTTACTGGCATTGGCCAGTATTGGCATGTTGCTCACTAGTTTTTTTCCTCCTGCCAAACCAATTAGATCTACCTAATTCCACAGTCCGGCAATGTAGAAAGTCAACCGTAATTAAGCACCGAAAGGCTATCCCCAATAATTGCAATCGCCTCTTCCATATGCGTTGCTGAAATTACCAGAGGAGGCGCCAGTCTAATCTTATCACCTTGCGTTGGCTTTGCCAGTAACCCCTTATTTTTCATTTCCATACATAAATTCCAAGCTGCTTCAGCATCTGGGTGTTCGATTACAATGGCATTAAGAAGCCCTTTTCCTCTTACTAATTTGATATATGCGCTGTTGATCTTATTGATTCCTTCTCTCAATTGAATACCCCTGTCATTGGCATTTGCGGCTAATTGTTCCTCCTCTACTACTTCCAATGCTGTCATAGCTACGGCGCAGGCCAAGGGATTTCCCCCATAGGTGGAGCCATGTTGTCCTGGTTTGAGTGTAAGCATTATTTCGTTATCGGCCAACACAGCACTGATGGGTAGGAGTCCTCCACTTAATGCTTTTCCCAAAATCAGTATGTCTGGTCTTACATGCTCGTGATCACAGGCCAGCCTTTTTCCTGTTCGTCCTAAGCCTGTTTGTATTTCGTCTGCAAGCAGGAGTACTTGTTTGTCACGGCAAAGCTTAGCGGCTTTACTCAGGTAACCTTCTGTTGGAACAACAACTCCCGCTTCGCCTTGTATGGGCTCAAATAAAAACCCGGCAACAAGTGGATCAGCTAATGCCTTTTCAAGTGCCTCACCATCATTGTAAGGGATAGGAATAAACCCAGGAAGAAATGGGCCAAAATTTCGAGTGGCTTCCTCATCGGTACTAAATGAAATTACTCCGGTGGTTCTGCCATGAAAGTTACCCTCGCACACAATTATTTTAGCCTTATTGACGGGGATTGATTTTTTTTCGTATGCCCATTTTCTGCAGAGTTTAATTGCTGTTTCCACGGCTTCAACGCCCGTGTTCATGGGTAATACTTTGTCATATCCAAAAAGGGATGTGATGTAAGCAGCATAGGGCCCCAATAAATGATGATGGAAAGCTCTGCTGGTTAGGGTCAGCTCCCGTACTTGTTGAATACAACGGGAAACAATTTTTGGATGGCAATGTCCTTGATTAACCGAGGAGTAACCACTTAAAAAGTCAAAATAACGATTTCCTTCAACGTCCCACATAAATACGGATTCCGCTCGCTTAATTACAACGGGTAGTGAACGATAGTTATGTGCACTGGATTGAGCTTCTTGTCCTAGGCATGGATTGGTTAATGCGCCGATGGATACTTCTTGCATAAAAAATTGAATAGGGTGAGAAAAAAAAGAGAACTACTAAACAGCTTGGTGCGTTAATGATTCAAAAGATCCAAATGCATATTAAGCAGGAGGGAAAAGTAAGATAATTTGGGACTGCTGTTACCCATAGTTGCATGAAGTTATGGAATTTTTTTCCATTGTACCCAAGGATAGGGGTCGTGTACAGGTCTGCTTGCCGTAGGTTGGAAAATCCCAAACAGGGTGCTACCGCTGCCGCTCATTGCCGCATATAACGCCCCCATTTTATAAAGATTATTTTTTATTTTTTCCAATTCGGGGTGTTTCAAAAAGATAGTTTCCTCAAAATGGTTATGAACAATGTTTTTCCACTCTTCAATAGGTTTTGCGCTGGTAACAGCAAGAGACTCGCCTTCATTCGCAGGGGTAACTCCTTGAAAAGCCTCAGCCGTCGCAATGGAGAAACCAGGATGAATTAAAAGAATTTGGTATCCCGATAAGGAAAGGGGCAGGGGTGTTAATTGTTCGCCTCGTCCTTTTCCCAAGGCCGCTTGTTGGTGTAAAAAAAATGGGCAATCGCTACCAAGTTGAAGGGCCATTTGCTGGTTCTCTTCCATTGACAGGGAAAGTCCAAATACATTTTGGAGTGCCAGTAGTGTAAAGACTCCATCAGCACTTCCACTGCCTAATCCAGCCCCCGTTGGAATATTTTTGTGGAGATGAATGTATGCTGCAGGAAGTGATGGTTTTTTTTCTTGAAGAAGTCGATACGCCTTTACGCAAAGATTTCGATCATCGGGTCCTTGTACAGAAAATCCCGTTTGTGTAAATTTTACCGTGCCTTTTTTTTTGTTTCCAACCGGTAATATTTCCAATACATCATGCACCGGTATAGGGTAAAATGTGGTTTCCAGTTGATGAAAACCATCTTCCCGCTTGCTTAGGATACGAAGTCCAAGATTGATTTTACAATTTGGAAATACAATCATTGTGGGGCTATTCGCGCTTATTTATTACGGATATTGATCTCGTCGCGAATGGCAATGGCTCTGATATAATCTTCGCTTTCTAAAACCTTTGTTAAGAGAAGATTCAATTCCTCCAAGGACATCTTCTTAAGGTCTTCATGGCCCGTTGTCATTATTTCTTCCTCAAGGCTATCCGTTTCCGATTTTTTTCGTTTCGATTCATCAGTTTCTTCCAACAGCAGGCCCGCATTTTGAAGAATATGTTCAAATGTGTAGATAGGGCATCCATACCGCACCGCCATAGCAATGGCATCTGATGTTCTGGAGTCAATCTCTATTGTGTCATGTTCATTTGAACAAACCAATTTGGAATAAAAAACACCTTCTTGCAAATCGTTGATAATTACTTCATGTAGATCAATCCCAAAGACAACTAATAAATTCTTCATCAAGTCGTGCGTCAACGGCCTTGAAGTGTTCATTTTTTCTAATGCCACTGCAATGGCTTGTGCTTCAAATCCGCCTATGACAATTGGAAGCCTGCGCAACCCGTTTACTTCTCCCAATACAACAGCATAGGAGTGTGTTTGAGTGATACTATGCGAGATTGCAATGATTTCTAATTCAATTTTTTTCATTCCGCCTACAAATATAGAGCTGCAGTCAGGGTTATTCCTAACTTGCTTTTACTTTTTTAAGCGCAGCAGTAAGTTGAGGGATTACCTCAAATGCATCTCCAACTATTCCATAGTCTGCTGCTTTAAAAAACGGCGCTTCAGGATCCTTATTAATAACCACAATCACCTTGCTACGGTTTACGCCTGCCAGATGTTGTATGGCTCCCGATATTCCAATTGCCACATAGAGGTTGGGTGCAATGGCAACTCCAGTTTGTCCAACATGCTCATGGTGGGGTCTCCAATGCGCGTCGGCTACCGGACGGGTGCAGGCAAGGGCTGCGTTTAGTTCTCCCGCTAATTCTTCCACCATTCCCCAGTTTTCAGGCCCTTTCAATCCGCGGCCGGCACTCACCACAACCTCGGCTTCTGTTAGAGACAAGGCGCCTGAAGTCTTTTCTGCTTTTATGGTTCTTATACGTGATTGCGCAGCGGTAAAAGCTTTTGTTGAGACCGCTGCATTACCTGATACTTGCTTAACAGGGTAGGAATTGGGACTGATAGTTAATACTCGCAGCTCAGTTTTAATGGCAATTTTGGCAAAGGCTTTACCGGAAAACACCGATTTTTTTACACAAAATCCATTATTAAGTTCAGGTTGAGAAACAACACCTGTCACTATCCCCGCTTTGAGTCTGGCTGCAGTCAGGGGTGCCAGTAGTTTTCCGCTCAAAGAGTGTGAAAATAGCAATGTCTTGGCTTTCATTTCTGAAGCAAGCGCTGAAATAGCCCAAGCATTAACCTCGGTTGGAGCATTTTGCTCAATTTCCTTTCCAAGGTGAATAACTTCGGTTAAACCATAGGAACCCAGTTCTTCCAATTTATCTTGACAGCTGCCAATAGCTACACCAATTAAAGAATCGCCAGTAGCAGCCGCCAAGTCCGCTCCATAGGAGATTACTTCATGGGTTGCTTTTTTTATTTTGCCGTTGGCTATATCGATATAAACTAAAATACGCATAGTATGAAATTCAGGGTTTAAATAACTTTTGCTTCCTCATGTAGCAATCGAACTAATTCCTGTACTTGGTCAGGAGCAACCAACTTAACACCAAACTTGGGAGCCGGTAGCTCAAATTGTAAAGTTTCTGTATACTCAGTAGTTGCAATTGGTTCGATTACCTTGAGTGGTTTTGTCCTGGCGGCCATAATTCCTCTCATATTCGGGATTCTGGCTTCAGCCATTCCCTTTTGTGCACTTACCACTACGGGAAATTCAACTTCACAGCTCTCCTGACCTCCTTCAATTTCCCGTGTAATGGTCAGCGTAGAGCCCTGACGCTCTAGCTTGGTAGCCAAGCTTATAAAAGGCAACTCTGTTTCTCCTGCTACTAAGCCTCCAATGGTAGAGCCATTATGGTCTATGGTCTCCTTACCTGTCAACACTAGATCATAATTACCGTCTTTTACAATAGCTGCAATCTGGTGTGCTACAAATTGACTTTCAGTTGGCGCAGCGTTGATGCGGATAGCTTCGTCCCCACCTAGGGCTAAGGCTTTTCTGATAATAGGATCTGCATCGGCTTCACCCACTGTAAGCAGGTGTACTGTAACGGTAGGATCTGCTTCCTTCAATTCTATTGCTCTGACTAATGCAAACCACTCGTCCCAAGGATTTACTATCCATTGAACCCCATTGGTATCGAATTTCGTGTTATTGTCGGTGAAAGCTATTTTTGCCGTAGTATCCGGCGTTTTACTGATACAAACCAGAATCTTCATAAAAAATTGATGTTGCTTAAAAGTTGTTGTTGCAACTATGCAAAGATAAGTTTTGCTATATGTTCAGAAAAGCGATTGAGGAGCTATTTTTCACCCAATTGCCAATAATTATGGATAGAGTTTCCAGTCTAAAAGAATTGCTTAAGGACAGCCCTAAAGACTGTTTTTTATTACATGCCCTTGGATTAGAACACCAAAAAATAGGTGCGTTACCTGCCGCACAATCTTATTTTGAACAGGTCTTGGCGGCAGATCCAACCTATGTGGGGACCTACTATCATCTAGCTAAACTTATGGAACAGATCGGGGACATTAAACAGGCTGTTGTCATTTATGAAAAAGGGATGGAGGAGGCCAAAAAGGTTAGCGATATGCATGCTTATAACGAACTTCGCTCCGCATGGGAAGAGTTAACTTTTTAGGTGATGAATCAGTTTTCAATTAAACAAAATATAGAAGCAATTGCTCCGGTTTTACCTACGGATGTGCTGCTTGTTGCTATTAGCGGGGGTATGGATTCCGTGGCCCTGGCGTATTTGTGCAAATTGGAAGGATATTCAATTGAACTAGCTCATTGTAATTTCCAACTTCGGGATGAGGAGAGCGTACGAGACGAAAATTTTGTTCGTCAGCTGGCCGCCACCTGGAACATCCCTTTACATGTACAACGTTTTGACACGATCGCATACGCCACCGCAAATAAGAGTTCCATTCAGGAGGCAGCAAGAACTCTTCGTTATGAATGGTTTACCACCTTACTGACGCAGTTTTCCCATCTTAAATGGACATTAACTGCACACCACAAGGATGATCAAGCCGAGACGCTGCTAATGAATTTTTTAAGAGGAACCGGTCTTGGTGGGTTAACGGGCATTTTTGCTCGTAATGGAAGAGTATTACGTCCATTGCTATCTGTTGAGCGTGCCACATTGGAAAAATTTACTTTGGAGAATCAGTTGAATTATGTAGTTGATTCTTCCAATCAAAAAGAAGAGTACACCCGAAATTATTTTCGGCACACGATTATCCCAGCTCTTCAGCGGGTGTACCCGACAGTCACTACTAATTTAATTGATAATCAAGTAAGGTTTACTAAAATTGAAAAGCTGTATCGGCAATTGGTCCGCGTTCAGATTCAAAAAATAGTAAAAGAAAAAAATGGGGAGTTTGCCATAGCAATCGCTTCTATTGCTCAATTTGAGCATACTGCATTATTATATGAGATCTTGCACCCCTTTGGCTTTTCTGCAGGGCAAATAGCGGAAGCAACTAAACTAATGCGGGCAAGAACGGGAGCGCAGTTATTGGCTAGTGCTGGGAACTGGAGATTGGTGAAGCATAGAAATTGGCTACTCCTTTCGCCACAACAATCCCAAGATGCTGATTTTATCATTGTGTCAGATGCGCAAGCAGCTGTGGAATTTGCTGCCGGGAAATTGACATTTCGAAAAATAAAAAATGTGGATAGTGTAGACTTGACTGCTCCTACAACCGCGTTACTGGATAAGAAGTTATTGGAGTTTCCCTTACAAGTACGTCGGTGGCGGGAAGGCGACTACTTTTATCCGTTAGGGATGTCCAAGAAGAAAAAGTTAGCTCGTTTATTTATTGATCTTAAACTCTCGTTGCCAGAGAAGGAGAGGGTTTGGGTGCTTACAGCTGGAGAAAAAATTGTGTGGGTAATTGGGATTAGAATCGATGAACGATTCAAATTAACAGCCAAAAGTCGGGAAGCGCTTTGCGTTCAATACAGTCCATTAGTGTAATCCCAGCTCTTTCAATAGCAGCGATAAAAAGACATTCAGGGTTTCGAAAGAATGATGTTGTGCATATAGGGCAACAATGGTAAATGCCCACCCATAAACTGCGCCGCTGATATGCGCAGCATGGTTAATATTGTCTTTCCCTTTTTTCCCCAACCAGGACGACAGTAGTAAAAAAAGCGGTCCAAAAAAATATCCGGGTATGATCGGGGGTATTAAAAAGAGTCCAATTTTCATAGTTGGGTCAATTAAAATAGCAGTAAAAATTACTGCACTTACGGCCCCGGATGCGCCTAAGCTGGCGTAATTCGTTTTTTTATTATGCCTAAAATAACTGTACAGCAACGAGAGGGGGAGAGCGGATAAATAAAGTGTGAAAAATAGCATGGTGCCATTTCCTGAGAAGTAATTACCGGATAGGTATGCTTTTTCAACCAGAGTTCCAAAGAGGAACAATGAAAACATATTGAATAGCAAATGTTCCAGGTTTGCGTGAATGAAACCGCTCGAAAAAAACCGATACCATTCTTTATTGTTTTTTATCCTAGCTGGCTTGAACAGCATTTTAGCGTTGAGCGCAGGGAAGTAAAAGCCAAGAATGGAAATGGCAGAGGTACTTAAAAGTAATAGCAGTGTATTGGTCATTTATTGGTGGTGGTACTTTTCGTTTTTTAAAATGGTTCCAGCCCGGTACAACTGCTCTGTTAGGATAAGCCTTACTAATTGATGTGGGAATACTAGTTTGGACAAGCTCCATGTAAATTGTGCTCTTTGTTGTACGGCTTGGGAAACACCAAAGGCGCCACCTATTAGAAACACCATTTTTTTTATACTCGTATCGGCCTTTTTTTGAAGCAGAGCTGCCAATCCAATAGAAGTGAGTTCTTCTCCTTTTTCGTCCAACAGTACCAAAAAATCGCCTGGCGCTAACCATTCAAGCACCAGCTCTCCCTCTTTTTTTTTAAGCTCCATTTCGCTGAACATTCCTGTATGCATTGGCGCAGGGATCAACACCCATTTAGTTTTGAAATAATGGTTTAAGCGCTTGGTAAATTCTTCAATCCCAGGCTTTACATAAGTTTCATGTGTTTTACCAATAGACCATAACTCAATTCGCATGATTAAAAATATCAAATATATCCTAACTTTCCAGCGTGGTTAAGTTCTCCTATCTGGTCTGTCTTATTACGGTACTCCGTATAGCCCAATTTGGTTATGGGCAGCAACTTCCAATTGGCGTTTTTGATTCTGGCACGGGTGGTTTGACTGTATTGGAGGCAATGCTCTCGTTGGATGCTTTCAATAACAAAACCGGAGTGCAAAAACCAGATGGAATTCCTGACTTTACCGGTGAATATTTTCATTATTTAGCTGACCAGGCAAATATGCCCTATGGAAATTATGCTTCAGAGAATAAAACTCTTTTTTTGAAGGAACAAATTCTTCGTTGCATGTCTTTTCTGTCTACGGATACTACTTACGCCGAACGTACAAAGGAGACTTTTCAATTTTATTCAAAGCTAAGAGCTAAGATGATAGTAGTAGCTTGTAATACAGCAACCGCATATGCGTTACCTGAAATTAAAAAGTCTGTGGGAAAAGGGGTGCCGGTAGTGGGGGTTATTGATGCGGGGTGCAAGGCCGCACTCGATTATCAACAAAAGCAAAGGGGTACTGTTGGCGTTTTTGCTACCGTTGGTACCGTTGCCTCTGATGGATATCCTAAGGCCCTCGAACGTATGGCAACGGCAGCCGGTATAACTAATTTATCAATTGTAAGTCAGGGAGGGTATGGGCTAGCTGAAAGTATTGATCGAGATTGGAGTTTCTTAGCCGATCAGGTTAATAAAGTCCGAGCAGAATATAAAGGGCCATCGCTTTCAAATGAAAAATACCGCATTGATACAACTCTTATTAAGGCGTATGGCTTTTTACGTGCAGCAAACAGTTTGCTCTGTGAATATGACCAAAACGGAAATTGCACTGAAATGCAGCTAAACGATCCGGCTAACTATGTAAGGTATCATTTGGTCAGTTTATTGGAAAAAATGAATCGAGAGCACTATCACGCACCGTTAAATACACTAATTCTTGGCTGTACCCATTTTCCCTATATGCGGGACACTATTTCCCGAGTTCTTCTAGAACTTTATAATTTTCAGGTGAACGGGGCTTATCGATATCGGAAAGTGTTGTCAGAAAACGTTTGTTTGATTGATCCTGCGGTTGAAACTGCAAAGGAAGCTTATGTAACGCTAAGACAATCATCAACAATTCAGCGCAGGGCCTTTTTGGCAAGAAAAGAAAGTGTCACAGATGCTTTTTTCATTGCCGTTCCCAATCTTGATTTGCCTGAGATAGAAACTCAGCCCGATGGTTGGTTTACCTACAGGTATAAATACGGCCGCCAGGAAGGATCTGGCAAAGATTTTGTTCGGTTTGTGCCTTTTGATACAAAAAATGTTGCTCTGGAAACCTATGATAGATTAAAAAGTGCCTTACCGCATTCCTATGATAGGATAACAAAGGCGGGGGTGTTTTCTCCTATCCATTGAGCGTTATTGTAGTGCGATTTTTAGACGTAGCGTGCCGAATCTTTTGTAATATGTTAATAAAATCCTTAATTTGTAACCATAATCTATACTAATTAATCACTATTTATGAAACATTATCTGTTTGCTTTTTTGCTTGCGCTTACTGCCTCATTATTGATTCAGCATGACGCTTTTGCGCAAAAGAAATCAACTAAAGTATCCCTTTCACTGGGGGGAGGTGTAAATCTATCTAGTGCTCAGGTGGGGGGGTACTACGATCGTGCTAGTAATGCTACCTCACGATTTTCTTTCGGCTTTTTTGCCGATAAAAAAATTAAGGGAGGGTTGTCTGCTCGCTCCGGTTTTTTCTATAATGGTCTTGGAAGGGAGTATGTCCAGGGGTATATGGGGATACCAATTCCAGACCCAGGGGATATGCATATGCAGGACGAGTTTAATTATTTTACGATTCCTCTTCAGGTAAAATATTCGTTTAGAGATTCGCCCTTTAGTTTGTATGCGGGTCCACAATTCTCCTACTTGATCAATGTTACTTGGAGGCCTGAATCCAATACTCGTTCCTTGATAACGGACCAGTTTCAACGATCAAATGTATCAGCAGCCGGTGGTCTACTTTGCGCATTTACAAATCGCTTTTCTATGGGTTTTGAATATCAAAGCAGCATTGGAAGCAATCTGGATGAGGGGTATAAGGCTAATTTACCTACTGACACTAAATACGAACTCTACGCCTTCTCATTAAGGGCATTTTATAAACTTTCTAACTAAGGTCACCAAAAAGCCCTCGGATTACCGAGGGCTTTTTAAATTTCCGCGACCCCGTCAGGATTCAAACCTGAAACCTTTTGATCCGTAGTCAAATGCTCTATTCAGTTGAGCTACGGGGCCATCAGAACTTTCTCCGTTGAGGGCTGAAAGGGGGTGCAAATATAGGATAAAAAATTAATAAGGACATCTTACAAAGGCCTCCACAGCAGCATAATGAGTAAGTCCAAGATTTGCATAAAGGGAAGCAGTATTTGCATTACATTCTTCGGCTCTTTGCCAAAATTCCCTTGAATCGGCGCCTAGGAAAGGAACCATATCTTTCTGGGATTGGTGGATAAAAATTCCGTGCCGCTTTTTCATGACTTGATCAGGACTCATGGGAACAGCCATTTCAATATCCTCGATATTCCACTCTTGCCAGGCTCCCTTATAGAGCCAGAGCCAACAATGTTCGATCCATGGATCCTTTAATGCCTTTAGGCGTTTTAACGCCTCTATAACTACTGTAAAACATACTTTGTGCGTACCATGCGGGTCTGCAAAATCACCTGCACAATACACTTGGTGTGGTTGTATTGAGCGGAGTAAATCCATGGTTTGTTTAATATCTTTTTCGCCAGTTGGTTTTTTTTGGATGGTTCCGGTTTCGTAAAAAGGTAATTGTTGAAAATGAACATTTTGTTCTGGAATGCCCACATATCTACAGGTTGCTTTAGCTTCTCCTTGTCTGATAAGGGTTTTTATTTTTCTGATTGAAGGCGTATCTATTTGATTAGATTTTTTTCTTGCTAAAAAATTTCTAGCCTTTTTTACAAAATCCATTGACTTTCGGGACGGACCTCCTAGCACAGACTCAAACCCAATGGCAAAATCAAGATTACGCGTTACAAATTCGTCAGTTACCGCAATATTTCCACTGGTCTGATAAGCTACATGCACTTCATTGCCTTGGTCATGTAAACGCTGAAAAGTACCTCCCATGCTGATGATATCGTCGTCAGGATGGGGAGAGAAAATGACAACTTTTTTGGGCCAGGGGGCGGATCGCTCTGGATGGGCAGGAATATGTGCATTGGGTTTGCCCGCAGGCCAGCCTGTTAGCGTATCACGAAGCATATAATAAACTTGCAAATTGATCCCATAGGCATCTCCTTTTTCAACTAACAAGTCGCCCAGCCCAAATTCGTTATAGTCGCTGTTGGTAAGACTTAGCACTGACTTTTTAAGCTCTAAAGCCATATTGACAACTGCTTTTTTGATAAGGCGTGGGGTCCAATCGCATTCTCCGGTTAGCCAGGGAGATTTATAACGTGTCAATTCAGCAGCGGCATCCTGATCTATTACAAATTGAGTGTCATCATGAGTTTGAAGCAATGAGGCCGGTAGAGACTCGGTCATTTCCCCCTCTACGGCTCTTTTAACAACCGAAGCCTTGCCAGATCCCCAGGCCATTAATATTATTTTCTTTGAACTAAGAATGGTTTGTATCCCCATGGTCAACGCAAGTCGAGGTACTTCTGATAGGTTGGCAAACTCATAGGCATTGGCAAGCCTGGTAGAATTATCCAAGTTGATCAATCTTGTTTTGGAGTTTAATCCGGAACCTGGTTCGTTAAAACCAATATGTCCATTGTTACCTATTCCTAAAATTTGTAAATCAATTCCTCCTGCCGCGTCAATATCTTTTTGGTATTCGTTGCAGTGGTTTTTTATTTTCTCTTTTTCAATTTCCCCATTTGGCAGATGAATGTTCTTAGGATCAATATCGATGTGATTAAACAACTGCTGGTGCATAAAGCGATAATAACTTTGCAACGCAATACGCTCAATTGGATAGTATTCGTCAAGATTAAAAGTTACTACATTTCTAAAGCTCAGCCCTTCCTCTTTATGTAGGCGAACCAACTCTTTGTACATTGACTTTGGAGTAAAGCCGGTGGCTAAGCCAAGCACTACTTTTCCCTTCTTTTTTTGTTTAGCACGAATAAGAGAAGCTATTTGTCTGGCAACCCAGATGGATCCCTCTGTAGGATTATCAACGACTTTTGTTGAAATTTTTTCAAAACTGTCTGCTATACTATTGGAGGAATTAGGGTTTTCTGGCATCTGGACAATTTACTTGCAAAGATACTTATTAATGGGCTAGGGGTTTTTGCATTTTCTCATCAATCATGTACAGTGTTGAAGATCAATCAATTTGAATTTCATCAATAAAGAGCCAGGATTTATTACCTTCTCCAGGGTCACCAATTTTTATCAGTCCTGAATTCTTAATAATAATGTTAATGAATCTTGCTTTTTTATTGAAATTGAGCAAAATATGCCCAGTATTGTTTTCTGCTGTCTCAAAAACTATTTTTACGGAACCCTCAACGGCCTTAAAGTCTATGCCATCCATGGACATGGATACTTGCATATCAAGCGGTCGGTGAATCCAGCTGGCCGGTTGATGTAGAAAATAACCTTTCACCCTTCGTATTGACATGGCCTTTCCCAGGTCAATGGTGGCCTCCAAATCCTCCCCTTCAAATCCCAAATAGTTTCTGAAGTGTATGTTATTGCCCGATTGACTTCGTATTCCATTTACCAAAGTGAATCCACCATTCCCTGAATAATTTTTTGACGGTTGATTGCGTAGTGTAATATCCTTGCCCGTTGCTTTATTGATCTCAAATTGTTGGGAATAAGAGCTCTTCACCTCCCTGTTTTTACCAACAAATTGCGCTTGATACATTGCAGATTGCTGTATCAAAATCGGTTTTTCATAATTGGCTTTAATGGGGGATATCCAATGTATTTTTCCATCTGCAGATTTATTGGTTAAGGCCAATTCAACTCCATTTTTATTTTGCTCAGGGTTCAGTTTGCTGATCATTTCATAGTATGCCCTGCTTGGTTTAACTCCCCACTGCTCGTATCTGTTAATGAGGGGGCCTATATTCTTCTCAAATTCAGTCCAGTTTTTTTTGTCTTGAGGGGTCCATAATGATTCGCTTAAGGCTGCAATACGCGGAAAGATCATATAAGCGATCTTATCTTCATTTTTCATATACTCTGTCCAAACGTTGGCTTGTGCCCCAAGAACCAGATGAGCATTATTGGCAGGGATCTCTTGCGGAAGCGGATTGTAGGCATATACTTTTTCAATAGGGTTATATCCTCCAATGGTCACTGAGTCCTCGGCAAGTGCTTGGGAATGGTCAAAGTAAACCGGGTTGCCGGGTGTCATTATTACTGAATGCCCTTGCCTGGCTGCTTCTATTCCCCCTTCCTCACCTCGCCAGCTCATCACAATTGCATTGGGGGCTAGTCCGCCTTCCAAAATCTCATCCCAACCAATCAGTGTTTTTCCTTTGCTATTGAGATACTTTTCTATTCGCTGAATGAAATAACTCTGCAATTCATGTTCGTCTTTTAAGCCAAGGTCCTTTATTCTTTTTTGACATAAAGAACATGATTGCCAATGTGACTTCGGGCATTCATCTCCGCCAATGTGAAAATAAGGAGAGGGGAAAAGAGGAATGATCTCATCAATGACTTGTTGAAGAAATTCAAAAGTTGATTCTTTCCCCGCGCAAAAAACATCCTCAAATACCCCCCAGGTTTCCTGTACCAATTTAATACGACCACTTTTTTGTGCAGCAACCGATTTTTCGGAAATCATATTGTATGGGATCACGGTTGGCTTTTCAGGGAAACAACTTAGAAAGGGATAGGCTGCAATTGCAGCACTGCTATGGCCCGGCATTTCAATTTCAGGGATTACGTCCACAAATCGGGCTTGCGCATAAGCTACTACTTCTCTTATTTCTTCTTGAGTATAAAAGCCACCATAAAGAAGATTATCATTTCCTTTGCCAGGATGACGCCCAATGATTGTTCCATTTCGCCAGGCTCCCACATTGGTGAGTGCAGGGTATTTTTTTATTTCAATTCTCCAGCCTTGATCTTCTGTTAAATGCCAATGAAATTTATTGAGTTTATGAAAGGATAACCAATCGATATACTGCTTGATAAAACTCACTGGGAAAAAATGTCTGCCAACATCCAAGTGCATGCCCCGGTATTGAAAACGAGGGAAGTCTTCAATTTTGATGTAAGGAAGTACCGATTGATTATCGTCTCCTCTGGTAATAAGTTGCAGTAATGTTCGGGTAGCATGGTGCAAGGCTTCAGCGCTTGTAACAGTTAGCTGAATACCTCCTTTGTCAATGCGCAATTCATACGTGGGGATGGCTTTATCTTTTCCACTTTTATACTGTATCTGAATTGCGGCTTGTTGTTTCAATTTTACTTCCTCAAGTTGGATGTTGCACTGTGTTTTCATTTCTCTCAAGAAGAGTTGAAGGGTGTTGCGTGCTTGCGCATTTTCGCTTTCTATAAAATAGGAACATCGATTTGATAAAATATAATTACCCTCTCCTTGTAGTTGATACGCAGGTCTTGGTACCAATAATTGCTGCGCATTTCCCATGAATGGAAAAAATAAAAAAAACAGCAGATGACGCATGTAGATTGAATTTGAGGTCTAAATTACCAATTAGTCTAATACACCGCACTTGCCTTGTTTTTGAATTGCACAAAGTGGTCATCTGCCCTTCAGTTACCGGATCGCGCTTTTTCGATAGGTTTCGATGCTTAAAAGTTTTAATATTTATTCTTACCTTGACATCATGTTTAACAGAAGAAATTTTTTATCAAAAATGGGTATGCTAACAGCAGGACTAACTGTACATGGCATTTCAAAAGGTTTGTCGCAGCAAAAAAGGCCAAAGAGCAAGGGGCCTATTGTCCTTTCAACCTGGGATGCTGGACTTGAAGCTAACGTACCTGCATGGGCGATCCTTGAAAAAGGAGGATTGGCCTTAGATGCTGTTGAACAAGGCGTACGCCATACAGAAGATTCCATTAACTGTTGTGTGGGGTTGGGCGCTAATCCAGACAGAGATGGGCATGTAACCTTGGATGCGTCTATAATGGATCATAATTACAATTGTGGTGCAGTTGCTTTTTTAGAGCGCATCAAACATCCTGTTAGTGTAGCAAGACGAGTCATGGAAAAGACCCCACATGTAATGTTGGTTGGTGAAGGGGCACAACAATTTGCTATTGCCGAAGGGTTTACGTTGGAGCCTGAAAAATTGTCCACAGCTGCTCAGGCAGCTTATTCAAATTGGTTGCAACAATCTCAATATAAATCTCCATCCATTAATAGGGGAAATCAACATGATCATGGTCCATTTGCTCCAACACGACTTCAAAATGGGGAATGGAATCACGATACCATTGGCATGTTAGCCATGGATCTACATGGCAACTTAAGTGCTAGTTGTACAACTTCAGGAGCTGGGTTTAAAATGCGTGGTCGAGTAGGGGACTCTCCAATTATTGGAGCTGGGCTATTTGTAGATAATTCAGTGGGGGCCTGTGTAGCAACCGGACAGGGAGAGGATGTAATACGTGTTGCAGGTGCGTCAACCGTGGTAGAGTTGATCCGCCAAGGAAGAACTCCTCAACAAGCATGTGCAGAAGTGATTCAACGCATTATTGATATCAAGAAGGAGCGTTCAAAAGATATTCAAGTAGCTTTTATAGCACTATCAATTCAAGGAGGGGTGGGATCCTTTGCTATTCATCCAGGATTTTCCTTTGCTTATAAGGATGCTCAACGAAGTGAATTGGTAAAAGCCCAAAGTTGGTTTAAATAAGTATAGACCATGTTGATTGAAATAGCCACGACAGATTTTGAAACAACACAACTTGCTGTAAAGGGAGGCGCAGACAGAATAGAATTATGTGCTGGATTGTCCGAAGGGGGTATCACCGCTAGTGCGGGCTTATTGAGGCTTTGCAGACAAAAATTTGACCTGCCCCTCTACCCAATGATTCGACCCAGGCCTGGGGATTTTCTTTATACGGAAGAAGAGTTTGAAATCATGAAACAGGATATCCAGTATTGTCGTTCGCTGGGTTTTGATGGAGTTGTCCTAGGTTTGCTGAATACCGACGGAAGCATTGATCAAGATAGGGTGTTACAGCTAATGGATTGTGCTTACCCGCTTAAAGTTACTTTTCATCGGGCTTTTGATCGATGCGCAGACCCCTTTACCGCCTTGGAACAGTTGATTCAATTAGGTTGTGAGCGGATTTTAACTGCTGGTCAAAAGCCAACTGCGCCTGAGGGAGCTTCATTGATAGCTACTCTGCAGGCAAAAGCGGATGATCGGATAATTATAATGCCTGGAAGTGGGGTGCATACTGGTTCCATAGTGGAGCTGGCAAAGCAAACAGGCTGCGTGGAGTTCCACAGCTCCCTTCGTTCATTAAAAGAATCGGCAATGCAATTTATTCATCCCTCATTTACAAATAGCAAGGAGAGTTATACCAATCCCGGTATTGTAATTGAAGCCATCCAACTTATAAAGCAAAAATTAAATGCACTGTAATGATGTGGAGGGCTTAGAATTTTATTTTTTTCAGGTAGGATGCGCCCACTTCTGCCGCAAGTAGTGGAGACCCTCCTGGATAAAATTCTTGTTCCATCAGTATGTATTTAAGCCCTAATTGCTTTGCATCTGGAATCAGTTGTTTGAAGTCAATACTTCCCGTTCCCAAGTCCACTGATTCATATTTTTCTTTGTTTATGGGGAATTGGCTTCTGTCTTTTATATGACTCAATTCAAAGCGTCCGGGATATTTCTTTAGCCATTCAAGTGGATCTTCTCCAGCTGAAACAACCCAATACATATCCATTTCAAAACAGACCAATGCCGGATCTGTTTCTTGCATCAAAATATCCTGGGGATAAACACCATTCATTTTTTTGAAAGAATAATCATGATTGTGATACGCAAATTGCACTCCATATGAGGCGCAGCGTTTTGCTTTTTCATTAAATACGGTGGCTAATTTTTTGTAGTTGTCAATACTCCGCTGTGGCCCAACCCATGGACAAATCAAATATTTCAAGTTTGCAGCGGCCGCTTCTTCTACTTTTTGTTCAAAGTTCGTATAGATATTACAGTGGGTAGATATAAGTTCCATACCCAAATCAGCCGTAAATTTTTTAAACTCGCCGGGCTTCATATCCCAGTAGATCCCCTGAGGCCCTTCATAACTTTCAATTTGGGTATATCCAAATTTGGCTAACGCTGTAATGACTTCTTTTGCTTTGCCATTGATTATATCTCGTAGCGTATAAAGTTGGATTCCAAATTTTTTTGCGGTGGGCTCTTTTGAAAACCAAGCAGCCCAGCCTGGGTTGGCCACTACTACTGTTGCGCCGGCAACACAACCTACGGACTTTAAAAATTCTCTTCTTTTTTGCATAGTTTGCTGATTATTCTGCCCACGCTTTTTCTCCTTTGATATAGGGTACATTTCCGTCATAGCGTCCTGGAACAGGAACATGCCTTAGGGTTTTGGTCATACCCGTTTCCGAAGAAAAGAATCCCCAAAGTGTCAACTGTTTCATCATTGAGTAATAATGAGGGGGCGTTTTTATCTCCTTGTTTTCTTCACGTTTGGTATTAAAGTCTTTTGCCTCACGTTCTAACTTTTGTAATAGGGTTAGCTTTTGAGATGCCGCTAATTCAACAAATGGGCGATTGAACTCTTTTTGACATCTTTCATTCAAGATGGCTACTCCTTTGATGAAAGCATCTTGCTCTTCTTTGGTATAGCAATCTTCAATCATCACTTTCATAAAAGCACCCGTCTGCGCGGCTTTGGCACCAGGGGTATCAGTGGTTGGAATTATAGTTTCTGCAAGTTCATCCAGCAAGGCAATTGTAGCCGGGGTAAATGCCGACACGGGTCCCGCGGTTGATTTACATCCCGTTAAGAAAAGCTCTCCACCAACTACTGCAACTCCTGTTAGCAGTGCAATCGATTTAAGTAATTCTCTTCTTTTCATAACTGAAAATATTATAGGTTACCTTTTTTAAGTTCTTCAACGGCAAAATTGGCAGCACGTGCTGTCATAGCCATATAGGTCAACGACGGGTTTACGCAAGAAGCGCTAGTCATGCAGGAGCCATCTGTTACAAATACATTCTTGCAATCCCAAATTTGATTATTACCATTTAGCACAGAAGATTTGGATTCGCGGCCCATACGCGCTGTTCCCATTTCATGAATTCCCATTCCTACCTCGTAACCGTAATCATAGGTGTAAGCATTTTTTAATCCCGCCGCCTCCAACATTTCTTTGGCGTCATTCATCATGTCTTCTCTCATCTTCTTTTCATTCTCTTTTATTTCTACATCCATATCTAATACGGGTAATCCCCACTTATCTTTTACATTTTTATTCAAGCTGATTTTATTCTCATGATAAGGCAGCATTTCTCCAAATCCCATAATACCCATATGCCAGTTATCGCTAGGCACACTTAATGCCTCCTTCAATTCTGCGCCAATGGTAAATTCAGCCACATGGACACCTCTGCCTCTTCCGGCTCCACCCTGATACCCAAAACCTCTTACATAGGCGCGTTTGTCGTCGTATACATTTCTGAAACGGGGCACATAGACTCCTGTAGGTCTTCTTCCATAGTGATAGCGATCGCCGTATCCCTCAGCGGTGGCGCCAGCACCACATCTGAAGTGATGATCCATTACGTTATGTCCTAATTCTCCGCTGCTGCTTCCAAGTCCATCAGGCCAAATATCAGTGGCACTGTTCATTAATATCCAGGTAGAATTAAAAGAGGAGGCACATAGGAAAACAATTTTAGCCTGATATTGTACTGTTTTATTATCTGTAGCATCTAGCACTTCTACACCTTTTGCCTTTTGTGTGTTTTTGTCATACAGAACCTGGGTAACTATGGAAAAGGGGCGAAGAGTAAGTTTTCCGGTTTTCATTGCAGCGGGCAGGGTAGAGGATTGTGTGCTAAAATAACCTCCAAAGGGACAGCCTCTCCAACAACGATTTCTATATTGACAATTAGTTCTGCCTTCATGTGGCACCGTTATATTAGCACTTCTGCCAATAATTAAATGACGTTCCCCCTTATAATATTTCTTTAATTTTTCAGCAACATCTTTTTCAACACAGTTTAAATCCATGGGTGGCATAAACTCACCATCGGGAAGTACCTCAAGCCCTTCTTTGCTTCCTTGGATCCCTGCAAATTTTTCTACGTGGCTATACCATGGCGCCAGTTCATCATATCGAATAGGCCAATCCACTCCATGCCCATCCACAAGATTCGCTTCAAAATCCCATTTGTTAAACCGATAACTCTGTCGGCCCCACATCAGCGAGCGTCCGCCCACATGATATCCTCTGAACCAGGAAAATGGCTTTGTCTCTGTGTAGGGGCACTCTTTGTCTTTGACCCAAAGATCCAGTACCGTTTCATTGAGCGAATAATCTCTTTTCAATACAGGATAATCTTCCAACATTTCCTGTGTCGGTCTTATACCCCTGTGCGGAAACTCCCAGGACTCTTTGGTTGCATTCACATAGTCTTTAATATGTTCAATATCTCTCCCTCTTTCCAATAAAAGAACATTTAAACCTTTTTCTGTTAACTCTTTTGCTGCCCATCCTCCGCTGATTCCGGACCCCACAACAATAGCATCATACATAGTCTCTTTTGGCATAGCTCTTATTTTTTTAAATCGTACAAATTTGAATAGCTTTTCTAAGCGCGGCTATTTTCTCTTCCTTTGTCTTGCCACTTGGGATAAACTCTTGCGCCACATACCCTGTATAACCTGTTGCGGCAATGGCTCGCATGATTGCAGGGTAGTACAGTTCCTGTGATTCATCTATTTCATGTCTGCCCGGCACACCGGCAGTGTGGTAGTGGCCAAAATAGGCATGATTATCTTGAATGGTACGAATGATATCTCCTTCGCTTATTTGCATGTGGTAGATATCGTACAACAGTTTAAAATTTGTTGACCCAAGCTCTTTGCACAATTGAACTCCCCAAGCGGAGTTGTCTGCCATGTAGTCTTTGTGATCTATTTTACTATTGAAAAGTTCCATTTGTATTGAAATACCAAATTTTTCTGCAACTGGTAAGATTTGCTGAAGCCCCCTTGCGCAATTTAGAAGCCCTGTCTGGTTGTCCATTCCGTTCCTATTTCCAGAAAAGCAAATCAGATTTTTAAACCCTGCTTCGGCTATCATTGGAATAGTCTCCAGGTAATCTTTGATTAGCCATGCGTGATTTGTTGGGTCGTTCCACCCTTGCGTTAGGCTTACCTTTCCTGCTGTGTAACACATCGAACAGTTTACTGCATGCTCTTTTAATAGGGCAAAGTCTTTAGGGGCTACCAAATCAATGGTGTCTATTTTTAATTCCTTAACCAATCTACATAATTCATCCAGCGACAAGAAACCATATGTCCAACTGCAAACAGAGTGATTAATACTCCCTTTGTTGAATGGCTGAATTGTTGAATAAGCTGTCGCGTAGGTTGGATTAAGGGGAAGCGAAGCCGCCAGCGCCAGTTGCCCCGCCTTTTTAAGTAAATCTCTTCTAGTAGTATTTTTTATACTCATATTTCTTTTTTAATGGAGGAGGGATCTTTAAATAGCAGAAAAAACAGCACAAGTATGGTGGTGGCAATTAGTGTTGGTACCATCCAAATGGCATTCCAATCATGCCCTGCAGCTGTTTTGTATTGGTCGGCTATAAGTCCAGCCAGCCAGAATCCAGCCAGCATACCTGCTCCATATGTTGCAAGGGTTATCATGCCTTGTGCGGACGATCGGATTTTTTCACCGGCTCGCTGATCCGTATAGACCTGCCCGGTAACAAAGAAGAAATCATAGCAAATTCCATGTAAAATAATTCCTGCGTACAAAAGACCAACACCAGCCCCCGCATCCCCAAAACCAAAACAAAGATAACGAATCACCCAGGCAGCCATTCCAATCAACAACATTTTTTTTACTCCCAATCTTGAAAAGAAAAGAGGCATAAGAAACAGGAATAGTGTTTCGCTCATTTGCCCCATCGTCATCTTGGGAGCGGCATTAGTAACGCCTACTTCATTTAAGAAAATATTTGTCTCCTGGTAATAAAACGCAAGGGGTATGCAAATCAACATCGAGGTTATAAAAAAAACTAAATAGTTTTTATCTCCTAAAAGACCGATGGCATCCGTACCTATGATTTCGCCAAACGTTGTTTGTGTTCCTGCTTTAGGGGGGGGCGTGTTGGGCAGCATGAAGCTATACACGCCTAATACCAATGACACAAGCGCCGCAATTTTAAATGTTTGATCCAGCGTGCCTGATGACTCCAAGGCAAGCCAACCAATTAAAAGACCCGAAGCAATCCATCCGATTGTACCCCAAACTCTTATTGCGGAAAATTCTTTTTCAGGGCTGGCCATTTGCTTGAATGCTATTGCATTGACCAATGCAAGTGTGGGCATATAAACGATCATATAGGTTAACAAATACGGGTAGAAAGCATTGAAATTGGTTTGTGACGAAAGATAATACAGTAATAAACCACCAGTCAAATGCAACACGCCCAAAATACGTTGGGCAGCAAAATATTTGTCCGCAATCAGCCCAATGATAAAAGGTGCCACTATGGCTCCGAGGGATTGCGTTCCATACGCAAGTCCTATTTCAACACCACCGGCGTCCAATTGGGTAGTTAAATAAGTACCCATTGTTACAAACCAAATTCCCCACACAAAAAAGTTAAGAAACATCATGAACGCTAATTGTATTCTTGTTGTTGTTTTCATTCTAAGCAATTGAAGATAAAAATAGTACATTTAATACTTCAATTATTTTGCTATGCATAGAAAACTCCGGATCGCCATGATTGGCGGTGGCAAAGGGGCTTTTATTGGTTCCATTCATCGTCTTGCGTTTTCAATGGATGGTCACTATGAACTGGTGGCAGGTGCTTTTAGCGCCGATCCAATTGTTTCCCAAAATGCAGGTGAAGAATTGCAACTTTCCAAGGATAGAGTATACCCTTCATTTCATACGTTGATTCATCAAGAGGCGTTACTCCCAACTGCAGTGAGGGCAGAGGTGATTTGCATCGTTACGCCTAATCATGTGCACTATGAACCCGCAGTATTGGCACTTGATGCAGGTTTTCACGTTATTCTGGAAAAACCCATGACTTTTTCACTAGGTGAGGCCCGTTCATTACATAAAAAAGTGTTGGCGTCTGACAGGTTCTTTATGCTTTGTCATACGTATACTGGTTATCCCATGGTAAAACAGGCTCGGCAACTAATTCAAGCAGGCTTATTGGGAGAAATCCGTAAAGTCTTTGTAGAATATCCGCAGGGTTGGTTGCACACTTACCTTGAAGGAAGCAAACAAAAGCAAGCTGATTGGAGAACAGATCCCAACCGAAGTGGATTAGGAGGGGCAATGGGCGATATAGGAACACATGCATTTAATCTGGCAGAGTATGTATCCGGTTTGCAAGTGAGTAGGCTCTGTGCAGCTGTCAATACGATTGTTACCGGTAGAAAAATTGATGATGACGGTGCGGCACTTTTGCAATTTAATAACGGGGCCACTGGTGTATTGATGGCTACGCAAGTTGCAGCGGGAGCCGAAAATAATATATCCATCAGGATTTATGGAGAAAAGGGAGGGCTCTCCTGGAAGCAAGAAGATAATAATTCGCTGCAAATCGTATGGCCAGACCGTCCTGCAGAGTGCTGGAGAGCTGGTACTGGTTATTTGAGTGAGTATGCCACTCATAATTCACGTACCCCAGCTGGACATCCCGAAGGGTATTTAGAGGCATTTGCCAATTTGTATCGCAATTTTGCACTGGCCATTTTAGCAAAGGAAAATGATGCATTGCCCTCAGCTGTTTGCACCGATTTCCCCGGGTCTAAAGAAGGTTTGCGAGGAATGGTATTTGTAGAAGCGATGATTAAATCCAGTCAACAACAAACCTGGGTTGAGTTTACCCATTAATTATTATTTATGACAACCATCAAAGGACCTGGTATTTTTCTCGCTCAATTTATGGGCGACAAAGCTCCTTATAATGAATTACGCTCAATATGTCAGTGGGTTAAGTCCCTTGGATACCATGCTGTGCAAATTCCTGCATGGGATTCAAGGTGTATAGATTTGAAGAAAGCTGCAGAAAGCAAAACTTATGCGCAAGAAATAAATGGTATTGTTGAAGAATGTGGACTTACAATTTCAGAGCTTTCTACTCATCTGCAAGGACAATTAATAGCCGTTCATCCGGCTTATGATTCCTTGTTCGATGGTTTTGCGCCCATAGAAGTTAAGGGTAACGCCAGCGCCAGAACATCCTGGGCTGTTGAGCAAGTTAAGTTTGGTGCCAAAGCTTCTCAGCATATGGGGCTTACGGCGCATCCAACATTCAGCGGTTCCTTGTTGTGGCACACTTTTCACCCATGGCCGCAAAGGCCTGCTGGTCTGGTGGAAGAGGGTTTTAAAGAATTAGCAAGGAGATGGCTACCCATACTTAATTACTTTGATGAATGTGGCGTAGATGTCTGTTATGAAGCACATCCCGGGGAGGATATTTTTGATGGGATTACTTATGAAATGTTTTTGAACGCTGTTGAACAGCACCCCAGGGCTTGTTTACTATATGATCCTTCGCATTTTGTTTTACAACAACTGGACTATTTGGCTTACATTGATTACTATCACCAACGAATAAAAGCTTTCCACGTCAAAGACGCAGAATTCAATTCAACTGGCAAACAAGGGACATTTGGTGGCTATCAATCTTGGGCTAACCGAGCGGGGCGGTATAGATCTCCCGGGGACGGGCAGGTTGATTTCAAATCAATTTTCAGTAAACTTGCACAGTATGATTACTCCGGTTGGGCTGTTATGGAGTGGGAGTGCTGCATCAAGCACTCTGAGCAGGGTGCTGCAGAGGGAGCAACATTTATCAAGGATCATATCATTCGCGTAACTGAAAAAGCTTTTGATGATTTTGCATCTAGTGGAACAGATGTTTCTGCTAACAGAAAACTATTGGGATTAGATTAATTCTTTTAAAATTTAATTACTGTTTGATATGGGTGGTCGCTACACGTTCTTGATTATAGGGCTAATTGGTTTTTTTGCCTGCCAGTCTTCCACTAAACAAATGGATGATGCCCCTGAGGGATCAAGTACTCATTCCGCTGCTGTTGCCTCAGTTAAGGATCCCGTTTATGCTAAAGGATTAGCTTTAGTTGGAAAGAATGATTGCGTGACTTGTCATAAAGTTGACGATAAGCTAATTGGGCCTTCGTATAAGGAGGTAGCCAAAAAATATGCCGATGCCCCCAACGACGTGGTTACGGTGCTTGCTTCTTTTATTATAAAAGGGGGTGGGGGTAATTGGGGCAATGTCCCTATGACTCCACATTCAAACCTTTCACAGGAAGATGCTGAAACTATGGTTCGATATATATTAACCTTAAAACAGTAATGATGCGTTCTTATTTATTGTCAATCCCTTTGGTCTTTTTTACCACTTCTTTAATAGCGCAACAAAAGCCGAATGTTTTATCGCGTGATGAAAAAAAGGAGGGCTGGACGCTTTTGTTTGATGGCAGATCGGCAACTGGATGGCATAAGTATGGAGGAAAACCAGTAGGAGCTGCATGGAAAGTGGAGGATGGGGTATTGTTCCTTGACCCTATACAAAAAAAAGATCGGCAATTCCTTGATGGTGGTGATATCGTGACGGATAGGGATTTTAAAAATTTTCATTTAAAACTGGAGTGGAAAATTGCACAAAACGGAAACAGTGGCATTATGTTCTACATCCACGAGGATACGGCAACCTACATTTGGCCTTGGATGTCCGCCCCTGAAATGCAAGTGCTTGATAATAAGGGACATCCTGATAGTAAAATAATCAAGCATCGTGCAGGGGATCTTTATGACTTAATTTCTTGCAAAGAAGAAACCGTACGACCTTTTGGGGAATGGAACCAGGTGGAAATTCGTGCGGTGAATGGACAATTAGACTTTTGGATGAATGGGGCCAATATAATTTCCACGCAGCTTTGGGGCGATCAATGGGTCAAACTAATTGCTGGAAGCAAGTTTGCTAAAATGAAAGGATTTGGCATGTTCCAGCAAGGTAAATTAGGCTTACAGGACCACGGAGATAAAGTTTGGTTCAGGAATATTAAAGTAAGGGAACTCTAACCTTGCTTTAATCTACCGTAGTAATTTTCAGCACATTGGTAAAAAGATGTAAGTGAACGGGAGTGCTGCCCGTGCTAACTACTACATCCCCTTTTTTTAAGAAACTGCGTAGTTTAAGTATGTCGATCTGGTCTTGAAAAATATCGTCCAAACTATCTTCTTCATCATAAAAGAAAGCGCGCACTCCCCAGGAAAGACTTAGTTGATTTACTAAATGTCTTTTTTTAGTAAAAACATAAACTGGGGCCTTTGGCCGGTAACTACTAATCATAAATCCAGTATAGCCACTTTGCGTCATCCCAATAATCGCTTCTGCATTGACATCCTCAGCTAATTTGCATGCATTATAACAGATGGCATCACTTAACAAAGAAGGGGAGTGTGCCTGTGGTCGAAGCATCTCGTCCCGATTATAGTAATAAGCTTTTGCTTCTACTTCCAATATTATTTTGGTCATCGTTTCAATGACCAGGGTGGGATGATTACCTACTGCTGTTTCTCCACTGAGCATTAAGGCGTCAGCACCTTCCAGGACAGCGTTGGCCACATCAGTAATTTCACTTCGATTTGGTTTTATTCGATTAATCATGCTTTCCATCATCTGTGTAGCCACAATGACTGGTTTGGCACGGTGAATACATTTCTTGATAATATCTTTTTGGATCAGTGGCACTTCTTCTACCGGTAGTTCAACACCCAGATCCCCTCTGGCAATCATAATGCCGTCACTTTCTAATATGATCTCTCGCAAGTTTTTGACTGCTTTTGGCATTTCAATTTTTGCAATCACTTTTGCGGTGTGCTTATTTTCTGCGATGATGTCTTTGAGTTGTTTGATACACCCGGGTGTTCGGACAAATGAAAGGGCAATCCAATCAATCTGATGTTGAAAAATGAAGGAAAGATCTTCCAGGTCTTTTGGCGTAAAGGAAGGCAATGAAATATCAGTATCGGGGAGATTTACTCCTTTTTTGGGGTAAAGGGTCCCTCCTATAAGTACTTTTACGCGAACTTGGCAGGTCGGTAGTATTTCCACTACCTCTACTTCAATTTTTCCATCATCGATCAGCATTTTCTCTCCCTTTTTTACGTCGGCATGAAGGTTATCGTAGGATACATACACTTTTTCCTTAGTGCCGATGATTTTTTCATTGGTGAACAAGAAGCTGTCGCCGACCTTTAATTCAATGGCTCCATTTGTCAATTCTCCCACGCGTAGCTTTGGTCCTTGTAGATCGGCTAAGATGGAAATGTTGTAAGGTTGACTTTTATTGATTCGATGGATGTATTCAATGATGGTAGCTTTTTCCTCATGTTTTCCATGAGAAAAATTAAGTCTAAAAACATTTACTCCTTCTTTTACTAAGGCCAATAATTTATCGTAAGTGTTGCAGGAAGGGCCAACTGTAGCTACGATTTTTGTTCGTTTAGTCGCGTGTCTTCGACCTGCTTCATGATCATATTCTTGGTGAAGGTATTTGTCAATATTCTTTGTCATATGTACGTAAATTTAGCTGGCAAGTATTTTTACGATATCCAGCCACTCCTCGCTGATCTTTCCTTTTGTTTTTACGGCTTGTTCCAGTGGAATGTAGTTCATTTTATTATCATGGATCCCTACAAATACATTGTATCTGCCTTGTAGTAAACTTTCAACGGCATGATATCCCATACGGCTTGCAATGATGCGATCAAGACAACTGGGAGATCCTCCTCGCTGAATATGGCCTAAAATGCACACTCTAATCTCCGCTTTTGGAAGATTTTCTTTTAATACCCGGCTTACTTGATCTGCACCACCAAAATCATCTCCTTCGGCCACAACAATCAAGTTGACCATTTTTTTCCGGCGTTCCTTTTCCTTTAATGATTTAATGATGGAGTTGATGTCCGTTTTTCGTTCTGGTATTAAAATATTTTCTGCTCCGGTGGCAATTCCACTGTGCAACGCAATGTATCCCGCGTCTCGTCCCATTACTTCGATGACAAATACACGATCATGCGCTTCCATTGTGTCTCGTATTTTATCGATCGCCTCTACCGCAGTATTGACAGCCGTATCAAACCCAATGGTGAAATCGGTGCCTGAGATATCCTTATCGATTGTTCCTGCAATACCAATACACGGCATGTTAAACTCATTGCTAAATATGTTGGCTCCTCTGAATGACCCGTCTCCTCCAATTACTACCAAGCCGTCTATTCCATTTTTAATTAGATTATCATATGCTTTTTGCCGCCCTTCTTTTTCCATAAACTCCTTGCAACGGGCAGTTTTTAAAATAGTACCCCCTCGTTGAATAATATTGGCAACAGAGCGCCCATTCATTTTGATTATATCATCTTCAATCAGGCCTTGATAGCCTCGCATGATGCCGAAAACCTCTAATCCGTAATAGAGCCCGGTTCTAACTACGGCACGGATTGCAGCATTCATCCCGGGAGAATCGCCCCCTGAAGTCAAAACGCCAATCTTCGTTACTTTAGAAGACATATCTTGAAAAAATCAAGATGCTAAGATACGTGTTTTCTTTAGCTTCACCCTATGAAAATACTGGTTACAGGCGCCAATGGATTTTTAGGATATTATCTATGCAATGCGTTGCTTACACGTGGTTATCTTGTTGTAGCTACAGGTAGGGGTGACTGCCGATTACCCTACTTGGGCAGGCCTGGGTTTTCTTATGTCTCAATGGATTTGGTTGATCATGATCAAACCAGAACAGTTGTTCATCAAATCGCACCTGATTTTATTTTTCATGCTGCTGCTATAGGGAAACCTGACGATTGCGAATTAAACAAGGAACTGGCTACTAAAATAAATACTGCAGGATCTGCACTGCTGTTAGCACTGGCTGCAAAATCAGTAACTCCCTTCTGTTATATTTCTACTGATTTTGTCTTTGATGGCAAGGCAGGAAATTATGTAGAGGAGGATCTGGTTAATCCGGTGAATCATTATGGATTTACCAAAGCACAGGCTGAAAAATTGGTGACCATGTATGCAGGGGATTGGTCAATTGTGAGAACGGTATTAGTATATGGCAGACCAATGACGGGTCGGTCAAATTTGTTATCAATTGTACAAGAAAAATTATCACGAGGGCAAACTTATGCAGTGGTTGATGATCAAATCAGAACGCCAACTTATGTTGAGGACCTGGTGAATGGACTTTTGTTGATTTTAGAAAAACGCGCCACTGGAATTTACCATTTGAGTGGAGAGGAAGTTTTAACTCCTTATCAAATGGCAGTAGAAACAGCAAATTATCTTGTATTAGATCCTACGCTTTTGATCCGTACCACTTCAGCCGCATTCAAGCAGCCTGCCATTCGGCCTTTAATTACTGGGTTAGACATCAACAAGTCAAAAAGAGAGTTGGGCTTCAAGCCGCGACGTTTTGCTGCGGGGCTACAGGCTACCTTTTGCACACACTAGTTCATCATCAAATTATTGACACTACGCTGTAAGATATTGAATGCAATCTCTGCCATTAAATTTTCTTTATCCAATGTCGGGTTCACTTCGGTGATTTCAAAACAGCATATTTTTCTGTTTTGCATAAACTTGCTGACCAAGTCCTCAGCTTCTCTTTCCCTTAACCCATTACCCACGGGCGTTCCTGTGCCTTTTGTGATGGAGGCGTCCAAGCAATCTACGTCAAAGGAAAGATAAATGTCCGTACAGTCGGATAAGTAACGCAGAATTGATCTGACAATACTTTCTGCACCCTTACTTCTTACTTCTTTTGCGGAAATTTTTTTGATGCCCAGTCTGTCTAATAAGTTTTTTTCCTCTTTTTCAAAATCTCTAAGCGATATGTAAACAATATCTTCGGAAGAGACCTTAGGGCAAATTTTACCAATATTTTTTAGTTTATGCCAATACTCCAGTGTTGCGGCATCAGGTTTGTGTACTGCACATTCCTTATTATCTATACCCAGGGAAATAGCCATGGGCATACCATGCATATTCCCGGTTGGAGTAGTGAAAGGGGTATGTAAATCCGCGTGGGCATCAATCCAAATTACCCCTAACTTACTTTTGGGCTTTGCCATACGGATTCCAGCTATGGTGGCCCCGGCTGTTGCATGATCACCACTTAGCACAACTGGGAAAAAATTATTTTTCAACGTATCACCTACAGCTTTGCTCACCCGTTCATACATGGTATAAATCCCTTTCGCACGTTTAGCATATGGGGATTCGATCGGTTCATGTAAAAGTTTATTCTCAGTGGGGATTTGTTCAGTAGGGAAATGAATAAAGAAGTTGCTCATAAAGTCCAATGCTGCAATCTTAATGGCTTCAACGCCCAAACTGGCTCCACGGGTTCCGGCGCCTATTTCAGAGGGTACTTCTATTATCTTGATATTTTTCATAGGACACCAAAGGTAAGGCTAAGGCCTTCGGGGCTTTCTAAAACGGCGTTAAATCTGTTGTTATTATCCTGTCCAGTAGGATTTGTTAAGGGGGGTGCTTACATTTGCAATGCTTAAAATCAGCTGATTATGTCAAGGTCAATTGCATTTAGAGAAGCCATTCGCGAAGCCATGTCCGAAGAGATGCGTAGGGACGAACGTATTTTCCTTATGGGTGAGGAGGTTGCGGAATATAATGGTGCCTACAAAGTGAGTCTGGGGATGCTTACCGAATTTGGATCAAAACGAGTTATTGATACTCCAATTTCGGAGTTAGGCTTTACGGCAATTGGTGTTGGAGCCGCACAGAATGGACTAAGACCAATTGTGGAATTCATGACCTGGAATTTTGCGGTACTTGCTTTAGATCAAATTTTAAATACAGCTTCTAAAATGCTGGCAATGAGTGGTGGACAGATAACCTGTCCAATTGTTTTTCGTGGCCCAAATGGCTCAGCAGGACAGTTGGGTGCCCAGCACTCCACTGCTTTTGAATCCCTCTATGCAAACATTCCGGGTATCAAAGTAGTTTCTCCAAGTAATGGGTTTGATGCTAAGGGCCTTTTAAAACAAGCAATCCGATATGAGGAGGATCCCGTTGTATTCATGGAAAGTGAAGTCATGTATGGGGATAAGTCAATTGTTCCTGCCGAAGAGTACTACATTGAATTGGGTAAAGCTTCTGTGGCAAGAAATGGGCGGGATGTAACCATTGTTTCTTTTAATAAAATGATGAAGGTTGCTTTGGGTGCGGCTGAAGAGTTGGAGAAGGAGGGGATCAGTGCAGAGATAATTGATCTGCGCACCATTCGTCCTTTGGATTGGATGACAGTTTTAGCGAGTGTACAAAAGACAAATAGATTGGTTATTGTAGAGGAACAATGGCCATTTGCTTCGGTTTCCTCTGAGCTTTCTTATCGCATTCAAAAAGAAGGTTTCGATTATTTAGATGCGCCCATTCGCAGAATTACTGCAGCGGATGCACCATTACATTATGCTCCCAATCTTGTTGCGGCAGCGCTCCCTGATGTGCCAAGGACTGTTAAGTTGGTTAAAGAAGTGATGTATCAACTAAAGTAATATGCCGCTACAACACTTTTTGATAGTTTTTATAGTTAGCACGCTCCTTGTTCTCTTACCAGCCTTTGGATTTGCCAAACTGTTTCAGAAAGCAGGCGAACAAGCCTGGAAAGCCTATATCCCCTTTTATAATACCTCGGTGATGCAACGGCTAAGTGGAAGACCACTTCATTGGGTTTTTTGGCAATTTATTCCTGTGGTAGGTTGGTTTATTACGCCAGGTATTTTTATAGAATTTTCAAAATCTTTTGGTCGATTTTCACTGCTTGACCATACCGCTTCCGTGCTTTTGGCTCCTTTTTATTTTCCTTGGTTAGCTGCACAGGAGGACCTTGCTTTTATTGGAAAGGAAGGGGTGCAACGCTTTCAAAAACCAGCCTGGCGTGAATGGTTTGATGCTGCCGTTTTTGCAATAGTAGCAGCCACCCTGATCAGAATATTTGTGTTTGAGGCTTACACCATTCCATCAGGCTCTATGGAAAAAAGTTTATTGGTAAATGATTTTCTTTTCGTAAGTAAGTTTAGTTATGGCCCCCGTGTTCCTAATACACCACTAGCGGTTCCTTTTGTTCATAATTACATGCCTTTTGGTTCTACTAAAAAATCCTACACTACAGTGGGTTCTCTTCCTTATATCCGGTGGTTCGCCTCGCCCGTGAAAAGAAATGACGCCGTGGTATTTAACTTTCCTGCAGGAGATACGGTAATCAACTTACCCGCATATCAATCGAAAGACCCTTATTACGATGTATGCCGTCGATTAGGAAATGGCAATATTGACGCAGGAAGAAAAATAGTTTTAAATGATCCGATCTCTTACCCACTTGCCATACATGCTTCAGATAAGACCGACAACTATATCAAACGTTGTGTGGCTATTCCCGGCGATGTACTTAGTTTGAGAGCTGGTCAATTATTCCTTGATGGTAAGCAGGCTGTTCCGCCTCCTGATGCGCAATACACCTACTCCTTTCGTTCTACTGTTCCCTTGGACCCCGAAATCATGAAAGAAGAGTTTAATACCACTGAATTCGGCATGGATATGACTGGCAGATATGTGATCAATCTGCCTTACAATAAGGTAGAAAAATTTAAAAGCCAACCATTTCTGGATGGTCCACTCATAGCGGACAACGAAGTTTATGAGTCAGCGACTGTTGCTGATATGGATCTGCGTACTACTTCTGGAGATGTTTTCCCTTATGACACCACTTATTTTAAATGGACAAAAGATAATTATGGCCCCATTTGGATACCTCAAAGGGGAGTTGAAATTCCATTGAATGATTCTACGTATATCCTCTATGCGCGGGCTATTCGGGTTTATGAGCGAAACACCTTATCTAAAGAAAATGGTAAAATAATTTTAAATGGACAACCTGCCACTAGTTACAGATTTAAAATGAATTACTACTGGATGATGGGGGATAACAGACATGGTTCACAGGACTCCCGCTTTTGGGGATTTGTTCCCGAGGATCGAATTGTAGGTAAGGCCTGGTTGATTTGGTTTAGTTGGGAGAATGGCCCGCGGTGGAACCGATTGTTTCGCACCATCAAATAACTTAACTTTAAAGGCTCCATATTGGAGCCTTTTTCACGTATAAACCTGTATGAAAAAAGAGCTGTATCAATTTGAATATTACCGCGTCAGTGAGCGAACGGAATTGGCAGCAAAAGATTTTGCTTTACTGGATGCAGCCTCTCGTGCCGCTCAGCAGGCATACGCGCCTTACTCAAATTTTAAAGTAGGTGCCGCAGCAATGTTGGTTAATGGTGAAGTGATACTGGGGTCTAACCAGGAGAATGCATCTTACCCGGTAGGTATATGTGCAGAGAGGGTATTGTTGGGTAATGCTGCTGTCCAATTTCCCGGTGTTGCCATAGAATCCCTTGCTATTACTTATCTACGTGCTGATAGAAAAAGTAGCGAACCCTTATCTCCATGTGGTATGTGTAGGCAAGCATTAACCGAGTATGAATCCAGAGTGCATCAGCCCATACGATTGTTGCTTGCCGGAGAAGTGGGAGATGTGCTCATATTAAATCAAGCACAGGCATTATTACCATTTGTTTTCCAAAGTCAACATTTGTTTTAATTCATAAATTTTTAAATATGCATAAATCAAGCGCTACCTCCAGACGAAAATTTGTAAAACAAGCGGGTATGGCTGCAACTGGTTGGATGATAATTCCACGTGCTGTTTTAGGAAAGGGGTTCATGGCTCCAAGTGATAAATTAAATGTAGCCGGAATAGGGGTTGGCGGTCAGGGTGCGGGAGATCTTGCTCAAATTGCAAAAAGTCCTTATGTGAATATTGTTGCCTTGTGTGATGTGGATGATAGACAGGCTGCACGGTCTAGAAAAGCTTACTCCAAAGCAAATTATTATAAGGATTTTCGAGAAATGCTTAATAAGGAGAGAGATTCTATTGATGCTTGTACCATTTCAACCCCTGATCACACGCATGCAGTTGCCACGCTCGCCGCTATGCAATTGGGCAAGCATGTCTACACCCAAAAACCTTTGACGCATGATATCTATGAGGCACGTTTGTTAACCGAAGCAGCAAGACGGTACAAGGTGGTTACGCAAATGGGAAATCAGGGAGGCTCTGGAAACGGCGTTCGTGTTGCCCAAGAAATGTATACTGCTGGTTTAATTGGGGAAGTGGTTGAGGCGCAGGCGTGGACAAATCGTCCGGTATGGCCCCAGGGTATGCAAGCTCCCACTGGTCAATTTGAAGTGCCTACAGAGTTGGATTGGAATTTATGGCTGGGCACGGCAAAGCCTATTCCTTATCATCCATCCTATCTTCCTTTTAATTGGAGAGGCTGGTGGGCATTTGGTACTGGTGCTTTGGGAGATATGGCCTGTCATATAATGGATCCTATTTATCGAATTTTACCGATCCTGTATCCATCCTCCGCTGAATGCAGTGTGGCTACTATCTGGCGAGAAATGTGGAATGATACACCGGCTGTAGAGGCTTGTCCGCCTTCTTCGATAATTCATCTCAATTATCCGCGTACTGATGGGAAAGGTTCCATTAAGGTTTCTTGGTATGATGGGGGGCTACTACCGCCCAGACCGGAGGAGTTATCTCCTGGAGAGCCGTTTGGAAATTGGGATGGAGGGGTGCTTTTCATTGGTACAAAAGGAAAATTATTAATGGATTGCTATGGGGCTAATCCAAGATTGTTACCAACCAAGTTGATGAAGGTTATTGAATTACCAAGGTCTTCATTACCACGGGTGCCCGAAGGTCATTACCTACAATGGGTGAATGCCTGTATTGCCGGCTACGGAAAAGGAGTTACCAGTTCTCCTTTTGAATACGCTGGTCCATTTACGGAAAGCATTTTAATGGGTAACGTAGCGATCCGTAGCTGGATGATCAAAAATCCAAATTTAAAAGGCTGGGAGGACAAATATCTCGGGCGTAAAAAGTTGCTATGGGATGCCGCTGCTATGCGCGTTACCAACTTTGACGAGGCGAATCAATTTGTCAAGCGAGAATACCGCGAAGGTTGGTCCCTTACTGTATAGCATATTAGGATTTAAGGTAGTTGGCAAGCTCCAGACACTCAAGTGTTTTATATCTTTCTTTGCTTGGATCAAAAGATCTGGATAATTCTTCCAACACGCTTGCAATGGTCTCTATAGTAGATCTGGGCATTAGGTATTGTTGCTCCAACGGTTCTTTGATGCGTTTAAAGTAGGTCTCAATATCCCTGTGCGTATAGATCTGTCCGCCAGAAGGGTCTATGAAAAAAGCGGCACTAAGTGTGGAAATGTCCTGTGAGGGTTTACAATAAGCTAACAAAAATTGATCAGGAAGTTGTACGGCTCGGATAGGGAGATCAAGTAATTCACTTAACACAAGGTAAAGTAATCCATTTCCTGTTGGCGAACCTTTTTTGCAGGAAATGACTTTATGGATCAAATGATCTTCTGTTTTACATTCATCTCTTGGAATTGTTTTCAGTCCAAAATATCCGTAAAGGATATTGTTAACAACATTCACTTGCTCTAGTGAGGTGAGATAATTGTTTAGTTCCAACCAAATATTCCTTCTTAATCGTTCTGTATCGGTAATAACAGGTGTGGTGGCAAGATCAGGATATTGAAAAGTGGAAACTAAAAGAGCTCCGGTCAGCAATTCAGGATTCGCCGCTTCTTTCCAGTCTGTAAAATTTCTTTTTAGGTCTCTAAGCTGGAGGCGATGTATAAGACTTTCTATTCGGTTTTGCACCTGTTCATTGGGAACGGTTTCCCACCAGTGCTCCAATGTGGGGATGATTGTTGAACCATAATCAACAATTCTGGCCGATACTGCGCCAAAAACTTCCTCATCGGGATCATCTATCAAATTCAATAACGCTGAGATTTCTGTTGTGGTTCCCATGCACACAATTTCATGCATGGTGATGGATTTAGGAAGCGGAACTTTTCCACATACCTTAACAGTTTACTATTGCTTGTTTCGTTTTGCAATTACCATCCAATCCCAGGGAAGTGGCTGGTTGAGCCAGTGGGGTGGGTTGACAAACTCAGTATCCCAACCGTATTCTATTTTTTTAAATTGTATGGGTTCAAACTGGTGTTGAACTAAGCTCAATGAAAGTTCCTCCCGTAAAAAGTGTTTATGTGGAACGTCGTCAATGTTTACTACTCCTTGTTTAAGATTTTTCCACTGCTGAAGTGCTTTGTCTTTAGCCAATCTTTCCGCAAAAAGGGCAGCGTCAATTTTATATTGTTGTTGGATGATCCAGGTAAACAGATAGGATTCAAGGGATGGTACGGTTAAGATCAAGATGCCATCAGGCTTAATACAGCGTTGTAAGTTTTTAAAAAATGCAAAGCGATCATGAGCATGGGGAGTTAATAAAGCATTGATGCAGATTCCCAATTCGGCCGGTTTGATGCGGAGTCTGCTATTGCACATGTCCCCTTGCCGGTAACATACGTTTTTTAAATTGCGGTACATGGATTGCGCAATCTTTAGATTATTGCTAGAGATATCTAGCGCAATTACTTTTTTGAATAATGGAGAAATTACCGGCAGCCATTTGCCAACAGCACAGCCAATATCTATCACATGATGTTGGCTGTTAGCATAAGTTTTAATGGCTTTTGCGATCCACTTTTTTTTATCATTTTGAAGCACATCAAATATTTCTTCCTGGTAGTTGGAGGCCATTTTCTCCCAGTAATTGCGCTTCATGATTTATTTCTTTTTTTTAGGACTTGCTTTCTTCTTTTTGGTCGCTGAAGCAATTTTCCTTCTAACAAATGCACCGGGTATTTGTGTTTCAATAATCTCCTTTACTGCATTTAGGGACAATAATTTTGCCTCTTCTGTGGTAGTACGCGAGCCGTCTTCTTTTTTGGGGAGATAAATTAATTTCTTGCCCCATTTCACTAAGGGACCCCAGCGGCCATTCTCCACGCTGATCTTTTCATCCGGCCACCGGTTAATATATCTGTTTGCTTCCTTTTTGATTTTTGCTGCAATTAACTCGTGCATTTCCGCTTCGGATAAATTGGCAAAATCATATCGACGAGGAACATTAATAAAAATACCATCCCATTTTATATAGGGGCCAAATCGGCCGCTTCCTTTGGTTATTCCTTTTTTCTGGTATCTGCCCACAGGGGCATCTGCCTTCCGTTTTTCTTTGATAGCGGTAATGGCTTTGTCTAATCCTACGGTACCTAAATCTGTTCCTTTTGGTAAGGATACAAATTCCTCGCCCCATTTAATATAAGGTCCAAATCGACCTACATTGACCGATACTTCCTTGTCTTCAAACTTACCCATAGGTCCTTGTGCACCAAATAAGGAGAGGGCTTCTTCAAAAGTTATTGTTTCAATGCTTTGGCCAGTTGGAATCTTTGCAAAGCGCGGTTTTTCGATATTATCCGCCTTTCCAATTTGAATCATGGCGCCGTATCGTCCCATCCGGGCAATAACGGGCTTGCCTGATTCAGGATCAACCCCGAGCTCTCTTTCGCCTTTAATCCGTTCAGCTGACTCTATGGTCTTATCAACATCTTTTTTAAATGGCTTGTAAAAATCTTTGATCATGCTATTCCACCGCAATTTTCCGGTAGCTACTTCATCAAATTCGTTCTCAATTTTTGCTGTAAAACCATAATCCATTATATCATCGAAATATTGTAATAAAAAATCAGTAACTACCAAACCCAAATCGGAGGGAAATAACTTTGATTTCTCTGCTCCGGTATTTTCTTGTTCAATTGTACTACTGATTTTTCCATTTTTGAGTACCAGCACCTGCAACCCTCTTCGGGTTCCTTCTTTATCTCTTTTTTCTACATACCCTCTTTTTAGAATGGTAGAAATAGTAGGCGCATACGTTGAAGGTCGTCCTATGCCTAATTCTTCTAATTTTTTCACCAGCGATGCCTCTGTGTATCTGGGAAGTGGGCGGCTGAAACGCTCTATGGCTTTCAGGGAAATTAGGGGCAACTTCTGGCCCTTTCGAAGGGGTGGAAGCATGCTTTCTTCCTCATTCTCTTTATCATCCTCGTCACGATCCTCTAAATATACTTTTAAAAAGCCATCAAATTTTAATACCTCACCTGTGGCTATCAGTTCCTCCCGTTGATTGGAAATGCAGATTTGTGCGGTAGTTTTCTCCAATTCAGCATCCGTCATCTGACTCGCCATGGTTCTTTTCCAGATCAATTCGTAGAGCCTTGCCCATTCTGCCTCTTTGATACTGCCGTTATTCATGTAAGTGGGACGAATGGCTTCGTGGGCTTCTTGTGCTGATTCGTGTTTATTCTTAAACTTTCTGAATTGATGATATTGTTTCCCGTATTGTGTACGTACAGTTTCACTGATGGCCGCCAACGCAGTGTCACTGAGATTAACACTATCAGTACGCATATAAGTGATATACCCATTCTCGTAAAGTTTCTGCGCAATAAGCATGGTCCTGGAAACTCCATAGCCTAATTTTCTGGAGGCCTCCTGTTGTAAGGTAGAAGTAGTAAAAGGAGGGGCCGGTGAGCGTTTTCCCGGGTTGACCTGAATAGCTGAAACAGTGTAGGTTGCTCCAATACAATTTTTTAAAAATTGGTTAGCGTTTTGGGCCGTGGTTTGTTTTTCCCCATCTGCCTTGAACTGTACCATCCTTCCTTCTAAATCCTTGGCGGAGAAAAGTGCTTCTACTTTAAAATGACTGGTGGGTAAAAAGGAGTTGATTGCTCTTTCTCTTTCAACTATCAATCGTACGGCCACACTTTGTACGCGTCCTGCACTTAGGTTGTTTCGCATACTCATTTTTCGCCATAGAACAGGGCTTAGTTCAAATCCTACAATTCGATCCAGTATTCGCCTGGCTTGCTGTGCCATAACCAGGTTCATGTCAACTTTTCTGGGCTGCTTTACTGCATCAAGGATGGCGGGTTTTGTGATTTCATAAAATACAATTCGTTTAGCTTTCTTTGGATCAAGCCCCAGTACTTCACAAAGATGCCAACTGATGGCTTCTCCTTCTCGGTCCTCATCCGTTGCTAACCAAACTTCTTTTGATCGTTTAGCCAGCGCAGTTAATTCCTTGACTATTTTTTCTTTATCGGCTGCTACTTTATAACGAGGTGAAAAATCTCCTTCAAGGTCAATACCCATTCCTGCTTTCTCAAGATCACGAATATGCCCAAAGCAACTTTTAACTTGAAACTCCTTTCCCAGGATCTTCTCGATTGTTTTTGCTTTTGCGGGGCTCTCTACGATTACTAAATTTGTTGCCATTTATATAAACAATTTGCTTCCGGAATGCTCGCAAGTTAGGCAAGAATAGGAAAAATTAATTTAAAGTCCATTTCTTACCCCCTTCTTTATAGATATATTACCTTTGCATCCGCTATGTATACCATACGATTTACATTTGAAAAAACGGGTTTGGAGCCGCAACTACTCCAAGAGGTAAAGCCAGGACAAAATTTACTTGAAGTAGCACTTTTAAATAATATTGAACTGCATCATAATTGTGGGGGTGTATGCGCCTGTAGCACTTGTCATCTTTATGTGAAAAGCGGGGAGGAGTTTATTGAGGAGATCAGTGACAAGGAAGAAGATTTTATTGATCGCGCTGTAAATCCGCGACTCAACTCCAGATTGGGTTGCCAATGTGTGCTCTTGGAAGGACAGGGCGAACTTGCGATCAGCATTCCGGATCAATCACAATTTTTAGGCGAATAATCTACATGATGACCCATTTTGAACCCCCTATTGGATGGAGTGACCACGAGGACATTGCTTTGAAATTATATGAACGTTTTGGAGACGATTTCACAGAAAGCAAAATTTATCGTATCCGTTTCACTGATCTTTTAGAGTGGGTGTTGGAGATTCAGGGGTTTACCGGAAAAAGAGAAGAATGCACTGAGGGTCATTTAGAGATGGTGCAAAGTTCTTGGGTTTATGAATGGCGCGATAATCAACACTAAAGTATGCTGGATATTCCTTCATTTGAAAATATAACTGCGTTCATTTTTGATATGGACGGGGTACTCACGGATGGCAGTCTTTTACTGGGCCCCGATCAAATGCAGCTTCGCACAATGAATATTAAGGACGGTTTTGCGCTTCAATTTGCTGAAAAAAAGGGATATCATATATTCATTATTTCAGGGGCGGAGAGTCTACCGGCTATGGAGCGACTCAAAAAATTAGGGATCAGCGAAATTCACATGGGTGTGCTGGATAAGGAAAAGAAAGTACTTGACTTGCTCAAGCAATACGCGCTGGATTACTCACAAGTCTTATACATGGGCGACGATATACCCGATCTGGCTGTTATGCAAAACTGCGGAATAGCCTGTTGCCCTTCCGATGCGGTTCCTGAGGTAAGATCCATAGCCCATATTATTGCGGCCAATACGGGGGGGAAGGGGTGTGTGCGTGAGATGATTGAAAAAGTTATGCGAGCACGAGGGGATTGGGAAATTGATGCGTTTATTCGCTCAATATAATTTGAAACTTTTCATGCATACAATCCGTGGAATTTTCAGGCTCATCCGATTGCCCAACCTGTTTTTTATTGGCCTTACCCAGGGGCTGTTGCAGGTGTGCATCTACCAACCTATTTTCAAGGGGGATATACCTGTATATGATGCTATCCAGTTTTATTCTTTAATGGCCGCTTCCTTATTTATTGCGGCGGGGGGGTACATTATCAATGATTATTTTGATGTAGCCATTGATGAAATAAACCGTCCAAGCAGACTGGTGGTTGGAAAAATAATCAGTCGACGCGGAGCCATGGGTTTACATTTTTTGTGCAGTGGTTGTGGGATGATCTTTACCTACTATTCAGTTAGATCTTTAGCCTATTATCTAATCCCACTGAACCTGTCCGTCATCCTCTTGCTTTGGATTTATTCCGCCCACTTAAAAAAAAGTTTTTTGGTTGGCAATTTGCTTATATCTCTATTGGTCGCATGGAGCATTTTCATTTTTTTTCTCGCTAAAGCAGATCCTCTTGTTGTAGTTAAAGGGGAAGCAATAAAACAAGCCCTATTTTATCAATTATGTTCTTTATATGCCGGCTTTGCTTTTCTATCCACTATGGCACGTGAGTTAATGAAAGACATTGAAGACAGGGAAGGAGATCAGCGTCATGGATGCAGGACCTTGCCCATTGTTTGGGGCATTCCGGTGGCAAGGTTCATCACTTTATTTTGGTTGGTGTTGATCCTGGTGTTGTTGTTAGTTGTACTGGTGTATTTGCTTCAATTGAAAATGACAATCGCTCTTCTCTACGTATTTTTCTTACTAATTATCCCTCTTTTATCTATGATAAATAATACCGCCCGAGCAAAAAACGAACAAGACTTTGGGGTGTTAAGTACGCGGATGAAGTGGTTTTTATTCGCGGGTATATTTTCTATGATCTTTTTTTATTATTACTTATGAAACCCCTCATATTAGCTTCTCAGTCTCCACGTCGTAAACAGTTATTGGAGTGGGCAGCCATACCTTTTACCGTGATGGTCAGCGATGTGGAGGAGCTGTTTCTGCCTACCTTGCCAAAGGAAGAAGTTCCGGTGTTTATCGCTACAAAGAAAGCAAGAGCCGTACAATCAAAATGCTCATCGGATGCTATTGTACTTGCTGCTGACACCATTGTGTTGTTACAGGAAAAAATATTGGCTAAACCCGTTCATCGGGAGGAGGCTATCAGTATGTTGTTATCATTGTCGGGGGTTACGCATCAAGTAATCACGGGTGTTATTTTAGCCCAGGGCGATCGTGAAGTGAGCTTTTCGCAAACCACTTCAGTTACTTTTCATCCCCTTAGCTTAGCCCAGATTGAATACTATGTAGATCACTACAAGCCTTACGACAAGGCAGGAGGGTATGCCATACAGGAATGGATTGGTGTGGTAGGTATTGAGTCAATTGAGGGCGACTTTTATAATGTAATGGGATTGCCAGTCAGTCGGGTTATTCACCACTTGCAGCAATTTCAGTAGTCCATTCACTCCAATGCACTGAAATTTTTAAATCGGGGTGTAGGCTTTTAAGCACAGGGCAACTCTCTGCTGTTTTAACTAAAATATGCTTATCGCGAGCATCTATTTGTTGGAGGGCGGTGGGTATTGTTGCTGTCAACTCAATGGCTCCGACTCTACGCGGATTCGATTCCATGATTTTATTGACGCTTAGCTTGAATCCTTTAAGCGGGATGTTCAGTTGCTGAGCCTTTATCCCCATCACGGTTAGCATGCAGGAAGCTAGACTGGTAGCCAATAAATCGGTAGGGGAAAACTGCTCGCCCTTTCCGTGATTATCAGTGGGGGCGTCCGTGATAAGCAATGATTGGCTTTGTAAATGCATGGCTTGTGTTCTCAACTCAGCTTGATATTCTACAACAGCAGTCATTCTCAATAATTTTCATAAATTTACGTTTAGTATTTAAAATGCGAATGGTGAAAAAGGTATTTCTTTTTTTTATATTCTCTCTTGTCTTGGGTCAGGCGCAAGCCCAATTTACGCTGGGTCGTTCCAGTAACAGGGAAGACCGAAAGGCTGAAAAACGAAAAAAAATAAATACATTGATCCGCCAGGCAGAAGAAGGCATACTGGTATATACTATGCAAAGTGTTTTTGGTTTTCAAGCGCGCTCAAATGGATATGGATTTCTTTATGAGCAAGGGAAAATGAAAACACCACTCAAATCCAATGTTTATCGGGTTGAATTGACAGAAATAAAACACCCTAAGGAGAATCGGTTTCAAAACTTATCTAATCCGTTTTTGTTCATTAGCAATCCCTACATCTACGGCAAAGTGAATAACTTTTACCAACTTTCATTAGGAATTGGTCAACAGCGATTGATGGGTCAAAAAGGAAACAAAAATGGAGTTTCCGTTACCTGGAATTATCTAGGAGGGCTTGCCGCTGGGTTTCTTAAACCCTATTATGTACAGGTAGAGGACTCGACGGGTACAAGTACTCGATACATTAAATACACGCCACAAGATTCCACTCTTTTTTTGGGCCCTGCTATTTTGGGTGCTGGTGGTTTTTGGCGAGGATGGAACGAATTAAAAATAAAACCTGGCGTTTTTGCTAAAACTTCTCTGCGATATGACTACGGAAGGTTCAATGAAGTAGTAAGTGCGTTAGAAATTGGCTGTAGTGTCGAGTATTATTCAGGCAGCACTCCAATCCTGGCATTGCAGCGTGAAACACCACTATTTTTTCAGGCATACATTGCCCTTCTCTTTGGAAGAAGAAAGTAGCGAAGCATTACCTTTGCACAATGACTATCCCTCCTGAAATTATCTCGATTACCCCCCCCAAACCTAAGAAGCCAGATTGGCTTCGCGTAAAACTTCCCATTGGAGAGAAATATAAACAGGTAAGGCAATTAGTTGATCAAAACAAACTGCACACGATTTGTGAAAGTGGTAATTGCCCCAACATGGGAGAATGTTGGGGGGAGGGAACAGCTACCTTCATGATATTGGGTAATGTCTGCACACGAAGTTGTGGATTCTGCTCGGTGGCAACGGGTCGTCCGGACGCTGTTGATTGGGATGAACCCCAACGGGTGGCTGAGGCTATTTTATTGATGAAAGTTAAACATGCGGTTATTACCTCCGTAGATCGTGATGAACTACCGGATGGGGGCTCAATCATTTGGCAAAACACTATTAAGGCAGTAAAAGCATTATCGCCAACTACTACCTTAGAAACCCTTATTCCGGATTTTAAAAGCAAGAAGATCGATATTGACAGAATAATCGAAGCTGCCCCAGAGGTAGTTAGTCATAATATTGAAACAGTGGAACGCTTAACACGTCAAGTTCGGGTACAAGCGAAGTATTGGCGTAGTATGGAAGTAATAAGAACCTTAAAAGAGGGGGGGATGCGCACAAAAAGTGGAATCATGTTAGGCTTGGGTGAAACCCGGGAGGAGGTGGTGCAGACTTTACAAGATTTAAAAGATAACGGTTGTGATGTAGTTACCATAGGTCAATATTTGCAACCTACTAAAAAACATTTACCAGTAGAACGTTTTGTTCACCCGGATGAGTTTGCTGCATATAGAGAAATGGGATACCAGCTTGGATTGGACTATGTTGAGAGCGGCCCATTGGTGCGTTCTTCCTATCATAGTGAAAAACATGTAACACCAGGCATTGGCAGAAAGCATTGGGAAAGTTCATTATCAATGTAGCTTCATGGTGAAGTATTTTTTTTCTGTATCCCTGTTAGTTTGCTCTTATTCTTTACCAGCTCAGCAAAATTGGATTCGTGTAGATAGTTTATATGCTCCGCTTCCCACTTCTATTGAAGTATGGAAATCTACTTCGCCTGTCGAAGGCAAACCTTGCATTGTATATTTGGTTCGTGCTAAATTGGCTGCGCCTGACTTGCAATTCAACGCGGATACCAGTTATAGAAGACGATTAACTCCCCACCAGTTTTTTGAAAGAAATCAAGCTCCGTTGCTTGTTGTAAATGCCAGTTTCTTTTCATTCACTACTCATCAAAATTTTAACCTGCTTATTCAAAACGGAGTACAGTATGCATTTAATGTTCATGCGGTTCCTGGCAAGGGCAGCGATTCGTTAACCTGGAAACACCCATTAGGTAGTGCTATTGGAATTACAAAAAACCGTAGGGCGGATGTGGCTTGGACTTTTACTGATTCATCGTTAAGTATCCCCTTGGCTGTACAAATGCCGGTAATGCCACTTAAAGACAGCCAATCCCTACTTTCAAAAAAGACCTTTAAAAAGATGTTACAACCGTACAATAAGCCAAGGTCTTGGAAAATGAACACGGCTGTGGGAGGTGGTCCTGTGTTAGTTCAATATGGTTTACTGGCTATTGCTAACGAAGAGGAAATGAAATTTGCCGGACCTGCTATCGAGGATCGTCATCCTCGAACTGCGATGGGTTATACTAAAGATGGTTGGTTATTAGTTTTAGTAGCGGAAGGCAGACACCCGGGCATAGCGGAGGGACTTACATTAAAACAAACTGCTCAGTTTTTAGTAGACTGGAATTGTGAGGAAGGGCTCAATCTTGACGGAGGAGGAAGCAGTGCCTTACTTGTTAACGGAAAACCAACTATTACGCCTTCGGATAAAGCGGGTGCAAGAGCTGTCCCTGGTGTTTTTGTAATAAAAAGAAATTAATCTTTCTCCCAAACAAGTGCACTGGCACCCAATATGGCTGCATCAGCTTCCTTAAGATTGCTGAACACAAGCTTTACTTTATTTTTAAATACCTGAACAAGATTAGCTTCCATGGCTTCCCTTGTTGGGTTGAGAATCAAATCACCTGCTTTAGTGAGCCCTCCAAATAATACAATCGCTTCTGGGGAGGAGAACATCACAAAATTAGCAAGGGCCTCTCCAAGGATTTGCCCAGTAAAGTGAAAAATTTCAAGGGCAATTTTATCACCTTCAATCGCACATTCATAGACTTTTTCACTAGTGACTTGCTCGGGACTGATTTGACGAAGCAGGCTGGGCGTGGATGGATTTGCTTTCAGCATTTCCAATGCAGTTTCTCGAACGCCTGTTGCAGAAGCGTAGGCTTCCAGAGAACCCCGAATTCCAGTTCCTTTGTGAAGCCTTCCGTCAGGTCGAATAATAGTATGTCCCAGCTCCCCCGCAAAACCATCATGTCCCAAAACTATTTTTCCATTGATAAATATGCCACTGCCTACTCCAGTTCCCATGGTGATGGTAATAAAATCCCTCATACCCTTTGCACATCCATATTGCTGTTCACCTGCTGCGGCGGCGTTAGCATCATTTGTCAACTTGACACGCATAGAAAATTTTTCCTGAAGCATTGCTGCTAAAGGAACGGTACCCTTCCATTTTAAGTTGGCAGCGTGCTCGATATTGCCTGTATAATAGTTACCATTAGGTGCGCCAACTCCAATGCCGATACATTGATCCGCTCCTCCAATTTTCTTAATCAAAGGAGACAAGTGATCATAAAGTTCACTGATAAAACCCTGGACAGTATCTTGCGCACTAGTCAACATTCTCCCTTGCTCAAGAATTTTACCCTCTCGGTCAACTATACCAAATTTGGTGTTGGTACCGCCAATATCAACACCTATTGCCAAAGGTTCATTTGTACTCATAGTTCACTGTTTAATATGAAAAAAGCAGCCATATAGAATGGCTGCTTAATATACAAAGAATTGTGATCAATGTCCACTTGCAACTTGTGCATCCACATCGAGTCCCTGTTTTTTCAATACCGCTTTGGTTTGCACTGCATGCCAAGCCAGGTATGCAAAGCATACCAGCGGAACAACATATGACAACTGAGTGAAAGTGTGCACACCTGGATCGTTCACTGATTCAAGATCGATGATTGCTCCTTGTCCAGGCGGTATGATTGCACCACCCAAGATCATCATGATCAAAAACGCAGAGCCTTGGCTTTGGTATTTACCAATGCCATTCACAGCCAAAGCGAAGATGGCTGGCCACATCACTGAACAACACATGCCGGTGCTGATGATAGCAAAATTGGCAACCATTCCTGTTGTGGTAAGCGCTACAACCATTGCTATCACTCCCAAAACAGAAACGGATAGGAGAAGTTTTACCGGTTGCTCGTTGGCATAAATGAAAGCAATTACACCGATCGCTATGCAGATAGGATACATCAAAAAGTCTGATACGTCATTTCCTTTGATAATATTAACAAGAAGAATTACGCCAAATGCGACAAAAGGAACCACCATGACCATGAATTTCTTCATTGACTTGCTGAAGTTGAATACACTGATCGCACCAGTCCATCTACCTATCATCAAAGAACCCCAATACAAAGAGATGAGATGTGAAATATGTGATTCATCGTATCCACCAAATGCATTCTTTTTTAACAATGCACCAAAATTATTGTCGATCGTTACTTCTACTCCCACATATATAAAAATAGCAATCATGCCCAATACCAGTTGCGGATAAGCCATGGCTCCCCAACCTTCGGGATTATTTTTTGCGCTGAGCATTGATACAAAGAGCGTTGTCAAAATGATGGCGAGAGAGCTGAAGATGATCAGTGATTTGCTGATGCCTGTAGCTTCTTTTACAAGATCGGAAAAGAGAACAGGGAGGAATACGAGTCCAATGATAAGCAGCACGATCATAGCCTTGGGACTTTTTTCCAATTTTTCGTCGGATGTTGTTTTTGGAAGTTTGGCATAAGCGAATATGATGGCCGCAATGATAAAGAGTCCGGCGAGAAAGAAATACAATTCCTGGATATTTTCAATCGAAGCTTCTTGCACACTCGTTATGCTGCCGAAAAGTATCACACTGACAACCAGTGGACCCAACAGTGTGCCAAAAGAGTTTACACTTCCGCCCATGTTGAGACGGTGTGTACCTGTTTCCTCTGGACCCAGTGCGATAACAAAAGGTTGCGCAGATGTTTGCTGCAGTGAGAATCCCAATGCAATGATGAAAAAAGATACCAGTACAAGTCCGAATGTAGCATTTCCCGACCCGCTTATGAATGCTAATGCAAGGGCACCTACCACTGAAATCATGAGCCCATAAATGATGCCTTTTTTATATCCGATTTTGTTCAATAAATCAGTTCCGCTTGCATAAGCAACTATATACAGAATCAGTGATCCGTAGAAATAAGCACCATAAAAGGCAGATCCAATCAGTTGTGATTGAATTTGATCCAATTGAAAAAATTTCTTGCAAAAAGGGATGAAAATACTGTTGGATGCAGCTACAAAGCCCCAGAAAAAGAATACGCTAATTAGTACACTGAATTGTGACCATTTAGTTTGTTGGCTCAAGAATTGATTTTTTGGTAGGATTGAAAATAGGTATTTTTTGGAATGGGACCTCGTTTTTTTGACCTAAATTACACAGTAACGGGTGATGACTTTATGGAGATTTTACCTGTTGCAGCCCCTTGCTCTCTAAAATGCCTAAAGATGGGGGCAGCAATTTGGCAATTTACGTCTACTATATACCCATATGTGGACACACCCAGACACTAAACTTCTATTTATGGGAGGTGAATTTGGTCAGACCTCCGAATGGGATTTTAGCACAGAGCGCCAATGGCCACTGCTTCAATTTCCCTTTCATGCTGGACTACGGTGCTGTGTCGCAGCACTCAATCGTTTATTGGGATCTGTCCCAGCGTTGAAGGAACAACAATTTTCAGCTGCAGGATTTCGTTGGCTGGGTCTCTCTCATTGCGAAGAATCTGTTGTTGCCTATCAACGTATCGGCCAAAAGGGAAGATTTGTTAGGATCATACTGAATATGACAACTGTGGGCAGAACTAACTGGACGCCGGATATTCAAGGTAAGTTAAAATGGAAGGTGGTTTTATCCAATAGGATTGATCGAAAGCAAAAGCAAGTACAGCTTACAATCACCTCGCCACCTTTGGCTGGGCTAGTACTCGCATAAGTCTTACATTCTATTGGGCACTTCTATACCAAGCAGTGACATAGACCTATGAATTACGTTTGCGGTAAGGGATGCAAGTCTTAAACGAAGTTGTCTGGTTGCGATGGTCGGAGCATTAATAATAGCATGTTGTGTATAGAACGAGTTAAAGAGTTTAGCAATTGTAAAAACATATAAGGCTACTACTGAGGGATTGTGTTCCATGACTGCTTGGTCAAGAACGGCCGGAAACTGTTCCAACGAGATCAATAGTTCTTTTTCTTCTTTCTTTAGCTTGTTTTCAATTGAATGAGTTGCAGTAGGACTCTCTTTTCTCAGAATTGATTGAATTCGTGCATAGGTATATTGGATAAATGGCCCTGTAAACCCTTGGAAATCGATCGATTCTTGTGGATTAAAAATCATTTTTTTCTTTGGGTCTACCCGAAGTAAGTAAAACTTCAATGCCCCTAAGGCCAAGGTGTGATAGAGTTTATGCAGTTCATTCGGATTAAAGTCTTTCACTTTACCCAGTTCCTCTGTTTTGGTACGCGCCGCCTCGATCATTTCAGCGATTAGATCATCCGCATCAACTACAGTACCCTCCCGACTTTTCATTCTGCCACTAGGCAACTCAACCATGCCATAGCTTAAATGATATATGCCATTGGCATAAGGTTTACTTAGTTTTTGCAAGATGAGTTGGAGGACTTTCATGTGATAATTTTGCTCATCCGCTATCACGTAAATACTCTGTTCATATTGATATTCTTGAAATTTTTGTTCGGCTAATCCCAGATCCTGGGTGATGTAAACTGAAGTGCCATCCTTACGGAGCACGAGTTTCTCGTCAAGGCCTTCAGGCGTCAGGTCTATCCAAATGCCACCATCTTCTTTTTTGAAAAATATTCCATCAGCCAATCCTTGCTCTACAAATTTTTTCCCCAGCAAATAGGTTTTACTTTCATAATATGTCTTATCAAAATCAGCCCCTATTTTTAAATAGGTTTCATTGAATCCTTCATAAACCCATTGGTTCATTCGGTCCCATAGGTCTACCACCTCTTGATTTCCCGCCTCCCAGTCTTGCAATAATTGTTGGGTGGCCTTCATGATCGGTGCTTCTTTCTCGGCCTGTTCTTTGGTCAATCCGCAGGCAACCCCCTCCTCAACTTGTGCTTTATAGGCCTCGTTAAATTTTACATAGAAGTTGCCCACGAAATGATCTCCCTTTTGTCCAACAGAAGCAGGGGTGGAGCCGTTTGCAAAAAGTTGCCAGGCAATCATGCTCTTACAAATATGGATTCCACGGTCGTTTACCACACAACTTTTTGTTACAGAATAACCTCTTTCTTTCAATAGTTCAGCAATGCTCCATCCCAGAAAGATATTGCGCAAATGACCCAAATGCAACGGTTTGTTGGTGTTGGGGGAAGAATATTCCACCATCACTCGCTTGGTGTTTTCAGCTGCTTTCCCAAATTGGGTATTGGAATAAGTGGTTGAAAGAAAGTCAAGCAAACATTTTTCCTGTAAAGAAAAGTTCAAAAACCCTTTGAGTAAATTATAGGATTTAAAAAGATCACCCTGTTGCTCACAGGCGGCAGTGCCAATTGTAGTACCCATTAACGCCGGATTAAGCTTATGCTTTTTTATCAGGCCAAATAACACTAATGTGTAGTCGCCTTCAAATTCCTCTTTAGTGCGCTGAATTACCAGTTCGTCCTCCGTTATTGAAATTCCAAGAGAATCCTGAACAATAGGTGCAAGGATCTTTTTTATTTTTTGTTGTAGTAGCATATCCTAAATCTTTGCAAAGGTAAAGGTCCCATTTGTCTTTTTTAGAGGTTTCGATTATTTTGCGCACTATGAACCATTTGTTGGAAAAAGTTGCTATTGGTGTTTGCCGGATTGTTGATTTATTTTATCCTTTATTTCAGCGATTTTTATCATTGCAACCATTTAGGTATTTAGTAACAGGTGGTGCAAATACATTTTTAGGATTGTTGGTTTATTTCCTTTGTTATCAATATCTTTTTAAGGAGACAGTATTTGACCTTTGGTTTTATGCTTTCAAAGCACATAGTGCCAGCTTGTTTGTTTCTTTTTTATTTACTTTCCCTGTCGGTTTCTTTTTTGCCCGATATGTGGTTTTTGACAATTCTAGCTTAAAGGCAAGGATGCAGTTGTTTCGGTACCTGATGACTTGCCTGTTTAACCTTTTTTTAAACTACCTCTTACTTAAAATACTAGTGGAAATATTGTCCTGGCATGCCCTGACTGCGCAGATCATCACCGTTATTCTCGTGATTGCTTTTAGCTATGTAGCCCAGCGAAATTTCTCTTTTAAAGTCAAAGAAAATCAGACAAATTGTTGATTTTCAACTTTTAATTACGTCAAAATTGCCTTTTTCTGAACAAAAACTGACAAAATTACACCTCAGTTTGATTCGGCATAGGAGTTGCGTGGTACTTAGTATAAAATTTGAATTATGGGAAAAATAATTGGAATAGATCTAGGCACCACCAACAGTTGCGTTTCTGTAATGGAAGGTAACGAGCCGGTTGTTATCGCAAATGACGAAGGGCGCAGAACCACACCTTCAATTGTTGCTTTTTTAAAAAATGGAGAACGAAAAGTAGGTGATCCCGCCAAACGGCAAGCCATTACCAATCCTAAAAATACCATTGCGTCCGTGAAGCGTTTCATGGGACGTCGTTTTGATGAAGTAGGAGAAGAAATCACCCATTGGAGCTATAAAGTAGCAAAAGGGGATAATAATACAGTTCGTATTGATATAGACGGTCGCTTATATACTCCACAGGAGATTAGTGCCATGATTCTTCAGAAAATGAAAAAAACCGCTGAAGACTACTTGGGTCATGAGGTCACAGAAGCTGTAATTACGGTTCCCGCTTATTTTAATGACGCACAGCGTCAGGCTACCAAGGAAGCGGGTGAAATCGCCGGGTTGAATGTTCGCAGGATTGTCAACGAACCAACTGCAGCAGCGCTTGCATACGGATTAGATAAAGCACAATCAGATAAGCGAATTGCTGTGTTTGACTTAGGAGGTGGAACCTTTGACATATCTGTACTTGAACTTGGAGATGGAGTTTTTGAAGTAAAATCAACCAATGGAGATACTCACTTAGGTGGAGACGATTTCGACAAAGTCATCATGGATTGGTTAGCGAATGAATTCAAGAAGGAAGAATCTATTGACCTGCGTAAAGACCCTATGGCATTGCAACGCTTGAAGGAAGCGGCCGAAAAGGCCAAGGTTGAGTTAAGTTCTTCTGCAGAAACTGAAATAAACCTACCATATATCACGGCAGTGGACGGTGTTCCCAAGCACTTGGTGAAAAAGTTAAGCCGTGCTCGTTTTGAGCAATTAGCGGATACTCTTTTTGCACGTTGTCTAAAACCTTGTGAAGTTGCATTAAAAGATGCGGGACTCTCTACTTCTCAAATTGATGAAGTGATTCTTGTGGGAGGATCCACTCGTATTCCTAAAGTCCAGGAAATTGTTGAGAAATTCTTTGGGAAAAAACCTAATCGGGGTGTAAACCCAGATGAAGTGGTTGCGGTTGGGGCTGCCATACAGGGGGCGGTACTTACCGGAGAAGTAAAAGATGTGTTGTTGCTGGATGTTACGCCACTTTCCTTAGGCATCGAAACTATGGGCGCTGTAATGACAACCTTGATTCCGGCTAACACCACTATTCCCACTAAAAAGTCTGAAGTTTTTTCCACCGCCAGTGATAATCAACCTGGTGTTCAAATCCATGTACTGCAAGGTGAACGTAGTATGGCTAAAGACAACAAAAGCCTGGGAGTATTTAACCTGGAAGGAATACCACCAGCACCACGTGGTGTACCTCAAATAGAAGTAATTTTTGATATTGATGCGAACGGAATTTTACACGTAACCGCTAAAGATAAAGGGACAGGGAAGGAACAAAAGATTCATATTGAGGCTGGATCTGGTCTGAGCAAAGAGGAAGTGGAGCGAATGAAGGCTGAGGCTAAGGCTAATGAGGCTACAGACAAAGCTGAACGTGATAAAGTTGATAAACTTAATCAAGCGGATTCTTTACTCTTTCAAACCGAAAAACAGCTGAAAGAATATGGAGACAAGATCCCTGCAGATAAAAAATCAGTCATTGAGCAGGCGGCTGAAAAATTAAAGGAAGCACATAAGGCGCAGGATCTGGCTGGTGTAGATGCTCATTTTGCTGCCCTCAACACTGCTTGGACAGCTGCCAGTGAGGATTTATATAAAGCTACGCAGGGAAATCCCCAGCCTGGCCCACAACCCGACGCCAATTCTCAGCCAAAAGAAGATGTAACTGATGTACCTTTCGAGGAAGTGAAATAAACGTATCCGTATGCAATGAAAGGCCTGTCCATATTGACGGGTCTTTTTTTTATCTATTTGGCTCCTATACTTCTAAAAAGAATAGTTTTGTGCCGTTTACTTTTTAACCCCCCAATCTGAAAAAAGCAATGACCAACTCTTATTTAGATCTTGTAAAACAGACTTTTAATTTCCCGCAGGAGGGGATTGAGGTTGAGGATGGCAATCTACACTTCAATGGTTTAGACCTGCGAGCCCTTATTGCAAAACACGGAACACCTCTTAAGTTGACATATTTACCGAAAATTGGCTCTCAGATTCGCAAAGCTAAAACCATGTTCGCGGCCGCTTTTAAAAAGCATAAATACGAGGGGAAATACCACTATTGCTATTGCACCAAAAGCTCCCATTTCAGTTTTGTGGTGGAGGAAGCGCTAAAGCATGAAATACACTTGGAGACTTCTTATGCCTATGATATTGAGGTCATTAAAAAGCTGTATGCAAAGAAAAAAATCAATAAGGAAATCTTTGTTATTTGTAATGGGTTTAAGCAAAAAGGGTATACCCGAAGAATTGCACAGCTCCTCAATAATGGATTTACCAATGTGATTCCGATATTGGATAATAAAGAGGAACTAAAGGATTATGCGCATTCAGTAAAAGTTCCATTCAAGTTAGGGATTAGAATTGCAGCAGAAGAAGAGCCCAGTTTTCCTTTTTACACTTCTCGATTAGGCATTCGCGCTAAGGATGTGTTAGAGTTTTATGTGGATCGCATCGAAGGGTATGAAAGTAAATTCCAATTGAAGATGTTGCATATTTTTTTGAACAAGGGTATTAAGGACGATATCTACTATTGGAGTGAACTGAACAAAGTGGTTAATCTCTATTGCCAACTCAAGAAGATCTGCCCTGAGCTAGATTCTATTAATATAGGGGGGGGATTTCCCATCAAACATTCGCTGGGATTTGAGTATGATTATCAATTCATGATCAATGAAATTGTGCGCAACATCAAGGTGGCTTGTAAGAAAGCTAAAGTCCACATGCCAAACATTTTTACTGAATTTGGAAGTTTTACCGTTGGAGAGAGTATGGCTCATATTTTTAGTGTAACTGCTGAGAAAGTGCAAAACGATCGTGAGACTTGGTACATGATTGACTCTTCATTTATTACCACACTCCCGGATACTTGGGGTATTGGTGAAAAATTCTTACTGCTTCCTGTAAATAAATGGGACCAAGATTATCAACGAGTAGTGTTGGGTGGTATTACCTGCGACAGCCATGACTATTATGACTCAGAGGAACACATTAATGAGGTTTTTCTTCCTAAAACAAATGGGACCAATGGACCACTCTATGTGGGCTTTTTTCATACCGGGGCTTATCAGGATCAAATCAGTGGCTATGGGGGCATTAAACATTGCTTGATCCCATCTCCAAAGCATGTCATTGTGGAGCATGATAAAAATGGTAAGCTCACTGATTGGGTGTATGCGAAGCAACAAACGGCACAGAGCATGTTGAAAATTTTAGGATATTAAGTAGCAAATGAAATTCTTTCTACTATTCCTTTTATCGGTTAAGATTAGCCTTTGCGCAACGGCACAAAATTCCGTTGCACTTCAACTTCCAAGTGGATTTTCTGCGCAGGTAGTTGCCCAAAACCAAGGTAGGGTAAGGCATATTGCAATAGCTCCAAATGGAACGCTTTTCCTAAAATTGGAACGATTACGCAATGGTTTTGGCATCGTCAGCTTGCGAGACCTTAATCAGGATGGAATTTATGAGGACAGTCTATTATTTGGAAATTTCATCGGAACTGGGATTGCGGTGAAGAATCGATTTCTTTATGCTTCTTCTAATAATGCAATTTTTCGGTATGCATTAGATGCCAATTTTCAGCCTATTCATCCTAAAAACCCGGATAGAATAGTATACGGTTTAATAGATAAGGGACAACATGCCTCAAAATCTATAACGTTGGACAATACGGGTAATATTTATGTAAATATTGGGGCTCCATCAAACATTTGTCAGGTTGAAGATCGAAAGGCTGGTTCTCCCGGAAGAATGCCCTGTCCAATTTTAGATTCGGCAGGTGGTATTTGGCAATTTTCGGCATCAGAGCTGAACCAAACATATGCGCATGGTATTCGTTACGCGACAGGACTCAGAAATGTAGTAGGCTTGGATTGGAATAATGAGGTCAATGATTTGTATGTTACTGTACATGGGCGTGATCTACTTTTTCAGCATTTTCCACAACTATACGATGCCAAAGCTGGTGCCGAACTACCAGCAGAAACTTTCTACCGATTAAAAAAAGGACAAGATGCCGGTTGGCCATATGTGTACTGGGATCAATTCAAGAAAAAGAAGATTTTGTCTCCAGAGTTCGGAGGCGATGGTATCAAAGAAGGTGCGCCACAAGCGATTGAACCGCTGATGGGTTTCCCAGGACATCTGGCACCAAATGCACTTTTATTTTATACGGGGGTACAGTTTCCCAAACGTTATCTAAATGGTGCTTTCATAGCCTTTCATGGGAGTTGGAATCGAAGTCCAGAATTTCAAGAGGGGTTCTGTGTTGTTTTTATGCCAATGAAAAATGGAATTCCGACAGGAGAATGGGAAATATTTGCAGATGGTTTTTCAGGCAAGGAGAAGATCATGAGTCCAAGAGAAGCGCAGCACAGGCCCTGTGGTTTGACGCAAGCTCCGGATGGCTCTTTGCTCGTCAGTGATGATGTCCGTGGATGGGTTTGGAAAATAAGTTACCCCTTAAAATGAGCACTTGAATGCGTGAAATTCCGGTAACACTACTCTTGTTGTGTTTTTCATTTTCACCTTACTGCCAGGGAAACACTACCCCAAACTCAATAGAGGGGGCAAAACTATACCATCAATATTGTATGTCCTGTCATCAAGCAGATGGAGGGGGTGTGCCGCAAATGACGCCTCCCCTGGTTTCTACTAACTATGTTACTGGAGACAAAAAAAGATTAATTACAATCTTACTGAATGGCCTCAATGAGCCTATTGTTATCAATGATGAAGTGTATTATAACCCAATGGCTTCATTCGGGTATTTAACGGATCGGCAGATTGCAGCTGTTTTAACCTATATCCGAAAAAGCTTTGGCAATCAATCAACTTCGGTTTCTACACAGGAGGTTTCTAAGATAAGAAAGCAGCTGGCTAACAAAAACTAACCCCTCGTGGAAACGAGGGGTGGTAAACCAAAACCAACTGCTTATAAGGAAGAAAGTCTTTATTCAATAGACAAAGAAGAGGTGCTTTTGGTTTAAAAAAGTTTTCTAAAAACTACTTGTAATTTGTGAAAGTTCTCTTAAAGTATGTCTGGGCAATTGACAATATATGTCTTGTCTATTTATTATCTTTGCGCTTCTAAAACAGTAAAATATGTACCCTGCTGAAATAGTGATCCCAATGAAAGAAGAATTGACGGAGAACGGCTTTGCTGAATTACTTTCCGCAAGCGCAGTTCATGATCAGTTAAGCAAGGAGGGCACCACTCTTGTAGTGATCAATTCTGTTTGTGGTTGTTCTGCAGGATCCGCACGTCCTGGTGTTTTGTTGGCTGTGGAAGCAAGTGAAGCAAAACCTGATTTTCTTACTACCAGTTTTGCAGGTTTTGATATTGAAGCCGTAAAAGCTATTCGTGAGCACCTGCTTCCTTACCCTCCTTCGTCACCGGCCATTGCCCTTTTTAAAAAAGGGCAGTTGGTACATTACATTGAACGACATACTATTGAAGGGCTATCCGCTCAAGCGATCGCGGAGAACTTAAAAGCTGCTTTTCAGCAACACTGTAATTAAAAGTCATGTATCCAAACCTCTATTATGCCTTCCGGGATCTGGTGGGGGTTGAGTTACCCTTTCTACGTTTTTTAAATACGTTTGGTTTTTTCGTAGCCATTGCATTTGTCGCGGCTGCTACTTCGCTTACTTACGAGCTGAGGAGAAAAAGCAAGCAAGCTCTTTTTGTTCCAGAAGAAACAACCATCCTGGTTGGCAAGCCTGCAAGTCTGCAAGACATTCTTTTCAATTTTTCGTTAGGCTTCCTGCTGGGGTTCAAGCTGCTTGGTTTATTTTTTTTAGCCAATGATGAAGCAGTTGATCCACCCAGTTTTATATTTTCTGGAGAAGGAAACTTGCCAATGGGAGTTTTAGTTGGTTCATTTTTTGCCGTTACCAAATGGAGAGAAAAAAATAAGCAAAAATTAGAAAAGCCGGAGAAAAGAATAATCAGAGTTTGGCCAGAGGATCGAGTGGGGGATATTACTTTACTTGCGCTCGTGTTTGGTTTAGCGGGGGCCAAATTGTTTGATATTTTCGAAAATTGGTCTGACTTTTTAAAGCGGCCTGGTGACTACCTGTTTTCCCCGGCAGGGTTAACAATGTATGGCGGGCTCATTTGTGCCACGATCGCTATTGCTATTTATGCCAAACGTCATAAAATTGGATTTTTAGATTTAAGTGATGCTATTGCCCCGGGTCTAATGTTAGCTTATGGAATTGGCAGAATGGGCTGTCAGCTTTCTGGCGATGGTGATTGGGGAATTGTTAGTGAGCTAGCTTCAAAACCCTTTTTTCTTCCAGATTGGACTTGGTCCCAAACTTACCCTCATAATGTAATAGAGGCTGGGGTTCCAATAACTGATTGTGTAGGCCCTTACTGCAATGTGCTCCCGAATGGGGTATATCCAACAGCTTTGTACGAATCAGTTGCCTCGATAATACTTTCCCTTGTACTATTTTATTCTAAAAATCATCTTAAGGTTAGCGGGTCATTATTTTCGTTATATTTGATATTCAATGGAATAGAGCGTTTTCTTATAGAAAAAATTCGGGTAAATAATCAACTTGATCTATTTGGCTTTCACCCCACTCAAGCTGAAATCATTTCAACTATTATTTTTCTAACTGGCATAGTGCTTGCGTTTTACCTCAAAAGCAGACATAAAACTTCTGCAGAATCCTGAGTTTCGCAAAGAAAAGCACCGTTTATTTATGTAGCTTTGCACACGTTCGAATGGGATTTTTCGTCTTATACGCCCGCCACCCTTAAATTTTCAAGTACATGCGGCAGCTAAAGATTGCTACCCAAATTACAAACAGAGATTCACAAGCAGTAGAAAAGTATTTGCAGGAAATTTCAAAAATTTCTATGATCGCTCCTGAAGAGGAGACGACCCTTGCGCAACGAATCAAGATGTTCAATAGAAATCCTATTGACTCCCAGCGGGCTTTGGATAAGTTAGTGCAAGCAAACCTACGTTTTGTGGTTTCAGTGGCAAAGCAATATCAGCACCAGGGACTTTCCTTAAGCGACCTTATCAATGAAGGAAATCTAGGATTGATAAAAGCGGCGCAGCGGTTTGACGAAACCAAAGGATTTAAGTTCATCTCTTACGCGGTGTGGTGGATCCGTCAGTCGATATTACAGGCATTGGCTGAACAAGGCCGTTTGGTAAGATTGCCTCAAAACAAAATTGGCACTTACAATAAGGCCAATAAAGCCTATATGGCATTTGAGCAAGAGCATGAAAGAGAGCCTTCTACCGAGGAATTGGCTGAGCTGCTGGAGATGAGTGAAACTGAAATTAACAACATTTTTCAAAGCAATACCAGACATACTTCACTCGATGCACCTGTTCATGAGGCTGAGGATGTGGCAATGGGTGACTTGTTAGAGGGTAGCGATGATACCGACGACGAGGTCATGAAGGATTCTCTTCGAAATGAAATTCGTCGCGTATTAAAATCACTTTCTCCACGTGAAGCCGAGATCGTCAACGCCTATTTTGGATTAGATGGAGAAAATGGAGTAACCGTTGAGCAAATCGGCCAGAAATACGATTTAACAAAGGAGCGCATTCGCCAAATCAAGGAAAGAGCAATTAAACGTTTGCAAAAAGCTCGGTATAGCAGCGCACTTAAGGCTTATTTGGGTTAAACCAATTCAATTCGCTTTTTCTTCATGGTGTTGCTGGTTTAATAGTATCAAATGGAAACAATAGAAACAGTTCAATGTTTGATTATTGGTTCAGGACCTGCTGGGTATACAGCAGCTATTTATGCCAGTCGTGCTGGTTTGAATCCTGTTCTCTATCAAGGTTTGCAGCCTGGTGGTCAACTTGCCATTACCACCGAAGTAGAAAACTACCCTGGGTATCCTGACGGAATTCAAGGACCCGAAATGATGATCAGCTTTGAAAAACAAGCGGCTCGTATGGGTGCAGATATTCGCTATGGGTTAGCTACTAAGGTTGATTTCACCGGACCCATTCACAAGGTGCAGATAGATGAAGATAAATGGATAGCTGCTCACGCTGTAATTATTTCCACTGGAGCTTCCGCCAGATGGCTAGGATTAGATAGCGAACAGCGATTGAATGGATTTGGGGTTAGTGCTTGTGCGGTCTGTGATGGATTCTTTTTTAAGGGTAAAGATGTTGCCGTTGCAGGCGCAGGAGACACAGCTGCCGAGGAGGCTTTATATCTCTCTAAGATCTGTGCTCAAGTTCACATGATTGTCAGACGCGACGAAATGCGCGCCAGCAAAGTGATGCAGGCGCGTGTTATCAATACGCCCAATATTACTATTCACTGGAACTCGGAAACAGAGGAAATAATAGGGGATACAAAAGTAGAAGGGGCTCGTCTTTATAATAATAAAACAAAAAATACAACGGAAATCGCAGTGAGCGCTTTTTTTGTAGCCATTGGGCACTCTCCTAATTCAGCCATTTTCAAGGATTGGATCACAATGGATAACACAGGATACATTTTGACTACTCCAGGTACCAGTCGGACTAATGTAGAAGGGGTTTTTGCAGCCGGAGATGTACAAGATAAAACATATCGTCAAGCTGTAACAGCTGCCGGTAGTGGTTGTATGGCGGCTTTGGATGCAGAGCGTTATTTAAGTGCCTTGGGAGCACATTAAAACCATTTCATGGGGAAAAGAACGATGCAGGTCAAGCTGGAGCATGTGGTTTTTTACGCCTATCATGGCCTTTATCCTGTAGAGTCAAAGACTGGAGGTCTATTTGTGGTGGATCTTACGGTTGCTTTTCCAGTACAGGGGGATGCCGCAACTACTATTAATACATTGCCGCAATCCGTTGACTATGTAAGTCTTTATACACTTGTTAAAGATAGGATGGCCGTGGCTACCCCACTATTAGAAACTGTGGTAATGGATATTACTGCCTTAATTCGCCAATCTTTTTCGCAAGTCAATTTTATTGAAGTAAGGTTGACAAAACTTCATCCGCCTATCCCTAATTTTCAGGGCAATACCGCCGTTCAATATAGTTGGGAGGCTTAGATTTTTTTTCCTTTCCACCGTTTACTACGTATATACAGCATGGAGGGGATTAATAAGCAGAGCCAGTAGATCCACTCACTCATCCAGGCAATCGTTAAAGAAAGTTGAAAATACTCCAGCGTAAGGTAGATGTAGATGCAGTAGCTGATAATAGCCCCGATTTCGATGAAGAGGGTAATCCTTGTATTGCCTGATGCCGTCACCGCGTTTAGAAAAACGGTTGCCATGCATGATAGTAGTAAAGCCGCGGTTACTACTTGTAGCACCGGGATTCCCTCTTCTATAAACAACGGGCCTTGTCCAAAAAGTGATAGGAATAATCCAGGAAAAAAATTAAGCAGTAGTACAACAACAAATACGGTGGAGAGGCTAATGCGTATGATTTTTTTGATCAGTCCCGGTACTTCTTCCTGCCGCCCTTGTCCAATAACATTGCTGACCATCGAATTTGCTGTGGCGGCAAAAGCCCAGCAAAAACAGCCAAATACCCCAAAAACATTTCGCATCACATTGGAAACTTTTAGTGCCATACTTCCATGATGTTCTACCAGCAAGAAAAAGTATTGCCAACTAACAATACTGATTGCATGCTGAAACATTAAAGGTGCCGAGATGTTGAAAATGGATCCTTGCACCTTGGTATTCCAATTGAAATTGGTAAATAGACCAAACTGTTTTGTCATTCCTTTTCTATTAATTACCCAATAAATAACTAGCATTCCGATGGCCTCCGCAAGGATCGATGCAATGGCCGCTCCATTGAAACCCAGCGCGGGAATGGCACCAAAACCAAAAATTAGCAGGTAGTCTAATAGTACATTAGCGCTGGCCTCGGCAATAGTGCCTGCCACTAAGTAACGCGATTGGTTGGTGCCAACCAGCAATGCATTTCTGAGTTGATACACATACAAAAATGGCAGTCCCCAAATCCTGATTTGCAAAAAATGAATAGCTTTTTCAAGGGTAGTTGAGTCGTTGATAATCGTTCCAAACAATATCGGGGTTATGGTATAAGTAAGTAGTATTCCAGTAATGGCCAGTATCAACCCAGTTATAATTCCTTGGCTGAAAAGCCTACCAATCTCTTCGGGTCTGTTTTCGCCGGCTCTTCTGGCTATCAGGGTCTGTAGACCATTATTTAACCCGTAGCCTATAGCTGCAAATATCAAGTAGTAAACCCCTGTGATGCCGGCTACCGCCAGTGCAACCGGATCAGCAGCAAAATGTCCAAGGAATATATTGTTGGTTACAAAGTTTAATTGTGGAATTAAAATGGCCATACTGATAGGGAGAGCCATTTTAATAATTGTCTTATCGCTAATTACAACTTGAAGGGAAACAGTAGGAGTGGATCGCATGCTTGAGGCAAACGTACAATTATTTAATTTTAAGTAACATTGCGTTCTTCAATTATTCAAAGTGATCCCTCTTTTTTCTTACCAGTCTGAACAGCAAACTGCTGAAAAGTTGACACTCTCGTTATTGTTTGGTCAACATTTGGCAGCTTATCTGTGGATTGATGCCGTTTCGCAAACGGCAATAAAAGGAGCTTTTTACCAAATTAATCTTTGGAATACCGATAGTTCTATAGAAGAATTCTTAACCACAAGTATACCAACTACGTCAACCGCTTATCCTGTACAGGTTTGCTTTGATGCGTCTCAAATAGTCCAAATGCCAATTGCGAAGTACGATCGATCAAAGTTGGATTTATTGCAAAAAGTTGCTTACCCCTATAACCCAGGCATGTACGCTTTGCATGAATCTTTTGCTTCCTGGCAGTTCTATTTAAGCTACAATGTGCCGGCTTATTTATTTAATAAACTTGAATCCCAATTTGCGGATCTGAAATATTTTCATACAATCAGAATGCTACTAATGGATCGGCATATTCCTGATGAGGCAGGTGCATTCTTTGTTCACGTAGGAATTGCTCAACTTTCCATTGTGTTATGCAGGGGTGGTCGATTACTTTTTGTAGGGTATTATAATTATCATCATGAGATGGATGCTGTTTTCTATTTATTGAAATTGACCGTTGCACATGACCTATCGTCCGCTTCTGTACAGCTTTCTTTAGCAGGCCTCATTGATCCCTTTTCGAGATTATATGAGGAGTTTTCAAATTATTTCTTGCATGTAAAGCCATTTGCCAGCACTATTCAGTTTGCAGGAGCGGCTCCTCCTGCTCATTATTTCACATTACTTAGCAACCATTCTTTATGCGTATCATAAGTGGACGTTTAGGGGGTAGGCGATTTTTACCGCCCGCGCATATGCCCCACACTCGTCCAACCACTGATATTGCCAAAGAAGGACTTTTTAATATTTTACAGCATCGGTTAGATTTTTCAACCATTCATACCCTTGACTTATTTGCGGGCACGGGCAGCATCAGCTATGAACTTGCTTCCAGAGGCACATCGCAATTGACCTTAGTGGAGAAAGATTTGCAACAAGTTCAGTTTATCAAAAAAACACTTGCTGCCTTTGCAATACAAAATGCTTCAGTAATGAAACAAGATGTGTTTCAGTTTTTACAACAATGCACGCAAACTTTTGATTTTATTTTTGCAGGGCCTCCGTATGCACTAACCTCTATCGACGAATTACCCAAAATAATCATGAGTAGGAATTTGATTTCGCCGGGGGGGCTTTTTGTTCTGGAACATACTTCGTGGAACGATTATCAGTCATTTACCGGATTTGAGCGGGAACGCAACTATGGCACAACGGTTTTTAGCTTCTTCGTACCTTCGCATTAGTCATGTTCTATACTTTTTTCTTACGTTCTTTCAGGCTTTTGCTCTTGCCATTCTCGATGCTGTTCTGGCTTGTGCTTTATATTCGTTCACTACTTTATCAGAAAAAATGGTTGCGGTCGGCTACTTTTGGAATACCATTGATTACGGTTGGTAATTTGGCCGTGGGGGGAACTGGAAAGTCCCCACTGATTGAATATCTGATTGAGCTATTGCAGGACAATTACCAGCTGGCCACCTTAAGCCGAGGATATCGACGAAGAACAAAGGGGTATGCATTTGCAAAACCTGCTGTCACGGCTCTTGAGATAGGGGATGAACCGCTTATGCTGTATCGAAAATATCCTTCTGTAGCCGTTGCGGTGGGAGAGGAAAGGCTACTTGCTATTCCTGAATTATTACATGATTTCCCTTCAACCGAAGTTATTTTATTGGATGATGCATTTCAACACCGCACTATCCAAGCAGGATTTACAATTCTATTGACCGAACATGCTAATTTGTTTTCCCGTGATTTTTATTTGCCCACGGGTGATTTGCGTGATTTGAAAAGCCGTTACCAGGAAGCTGATGTAATACTTGTAACTAAATGCGATCCGGCACTTTCTGTGGATCAGCGAAAAAGTATTATTGATGAACTGAAGCCAAGAACAGGGCAAAAAATATTTTTTACGAAACTGAGCTATGGAGTTCCCTATCATCTTATTACTAAAACACCCATCCAATTTAACGCCAACACAGAAGTATTGCTGGTTACGGGCATTACAAATCCTACGCCGCTGAAAAAATGGGTTGAATATCATACCGCGTATTATCGCCAATTGCAGTATAGGGATCACCATATTTTCACTGCTGAGGATCTGAAGGAAATCCTCCGGGAATATAAAAAACTCAGTGCTGGCAAGGGTATCCTGTTAACTACTGAAAAAGATGCTGTTCGTCTTGAGAAGTTTGAAAAGACAATTCAAGACCTTCCTTTTTACGTGATTCCGGTTTGTCATGAATTATTGTTTGACGAAAAAGAGGAGTTCGATAATTGTGTAATCAATTTTATTGCAAACTTTCACAGGGGTAGCTAAGCATGGGAAGAAAAAATTCAAAGAAAAAAACCAGGAGCAGGAGAGTAGCTGCTGCCTCCTTTCTTGTAAAAGGAACCTTGGATGTGTCTCGGACGAGCATGGGTTATGTGCATGTAGAGGGATTGACTGATGATATTCTCATAAGACCTGGAGACTTCAATGGCGCTATGCACGGTGATTTGGTGGCCGTAGCGATTCGCGAACGTAAGCCTGTTGGTAAGCGGATGAAAGGGATAGTGAAAGCTGTTTTGAAAAGAAAGCGAGAAGAATTTATCGGCCAAATTCAATTGGGAAAAGGATTTGCCTTCCTTGTAGTTGAATCGGATAAACCAATGCCAGATTTTTTTATTCACTCTACTGACTTAAATGGTGCTAAGCATGGTGACCGCGTGTTGGCCCGGGTAACCAACTGGTCGGCAGATCAAGATAAAAGACCACAGGCTGCTGTCGTAACCATTTTAGCTCCGGAAGCGCTTCATGATGTTGCCCTGAAGGATATTTTGTTAGAGGCGGGGTTTCCACTTCAATTTTCAGATCAAGCGTTGGAGGAATCCTTACGTATTCCAGCAGCGATCCCCAGTGCTGAAGCGGCAATACGAAGAGACATGCGAGGAGTTTGCACTTTTACTATTGATCCACTGGATGCCAAGGATTTTGACGATGCGCTGTCTTTTCAACTACTGCCTTCAGGTAATTACGAGATTGGAATACACATTGCGGACGTCAGTCATTATCTCGAGGAGGGGGGACATTTGGATCAAGAAGCTTATGCGCGTGGTACATCAGTCTATTTGCCTGATCGGGTAAACCCCATGCTTCCTGAAAATATTTCAAATGTATTGTGCTCGCTTCGCCCCCACGAAGACAAGTTGACCTTTTCTGTCATTACTGAAATAAATCCTAATGGATCCCTTTTGAAGAAATGGATCGGGAAAACTGTGATACATTCTTGTCATCGGTTTACCTATGAAGAGGTGCAAGCTATCTTGGAAGAAGAGGAAGGACTATATAAAAAAGAATTGTTGCAATTGCATGTGTTTGCCCAGCAAATGAGAGCGCAACGTATTCATGATGGGGCCATCAATTTTTCGTCCCAGGAGGTTCGTTTTAAACTGAATGAGGTAGGTGACCCCATTGGAATCATGATCAAAGAGAGTAAAGAGTCTCATCAACTGATTGAGGAGTTTATGCTCTTGGCCAATCGGGTTGTAGCGGAGAAAATGGCTACATCTCCGTTGAACGGCAAGCCTATTCCGTTCCCTTATCGGATACATGATGACCCAGATGAGGACAGGTTGATCCCATTTATGAATTTCGCCAAAAAATTTGGCCATGCATTTGATCGGTCTTCGCCTGCAGCTGTTGCCGCATCATTTAATAGATTACTGGCAGCTGTTAGTGGTAAGCCGGAACAACATGTTTTAGAACAATTAGGGATTCGAACAATGGCCAAGGCAAGATATACAACTGAAAATGTTGGCCACTATGGGCTTGGTTTTGAGCATTATTGCCATTTTACATCTCCTATTCGTCGCTATCCGGATATTTTGGTACACCGGATATTGTTTTCGCTTTTGACACAACATCCCTGTGTAGATAAAAAAATGGAGGAGAAATGTAAACATACTAGTGAACGCGAGCGATCAGCCATGGAGGCAGAAAGAGCGGCTAATAAATACAAGCAAGTACAGTACATGCAGAATTTTCTGGGTGAAGAATTGGTGGGAGTTATTAGCGGAGTGGCGCACTTTGGCTTTTGGGTTGAAACTATTGAACATAAGTGTGAAGGGCTTGTACATTTAAATTCATTGAGTGACTATGACGACTTTCGATTAGTTGAAACTGATTACTGTTTGATCGGTCTTCGAAGTGGAAGAAAATTCAAAATGGGGGATACGTTATGGATCAAAGTAGTTGCGGCGAATCTTACAAAACGTCAGTTGGATTTTGAATGGGTGCTACCAGCGGAAAAATCAAAGCAAACCGGGGCATAGCTGATGAAAATCTGCTAACTTTCCATCATGCAATCTTTTGCGCAGCTAGCCGCCCAATTCAACCAGTTTTTTGAGCGTGATCATTTTCCGTCTTTTCCGGGTAGTCTATATGACCCTAACCGACATTTCTTACAAATTGGAGGTAAACGAATCCGCCCTGTACTCTGTTTGATGGGTAATGAACTTTTTTCCTCTATTCATCCGTCTACTTGGAATGCCGCCACGGCAATAGAACTTTTTCACAACTTTACACTTATTCACGACGATATCATGGATAAGGCTCCGCTGCGAAGAGGGGTACAAACAGTTCATGAAAAATACGGGAACAATACCGCGCTCCTTGCAGGTGATGTAATGTTGATAAACGCTTATGCGTATTTAAACAAAGTACCAGCTTCTTCATTACCCGCTATACTTTCGTTGTTTAACAAAACGGCCATTGAGATTTGTGAAGGTCAACAATTAGACATGGATTTTGAAAATCAGCTTGAAGTTTCATTAGTCGCCTATTTACAGATGATTGAGAAGAAAACATCCGTGTTGCTTGCCGCAGCGTTAATGATTGGTGCTCTGCTTGGAGGCGCCAGTGAAAGGAATCAGCAGCTATTATATTCATTTGGGCTTAAGTTAGGACTAGCTTTTCAGGTACAGGATGATTATCTGGATGCATTCGGAGATCCGGCAATTTTTGGAAAATTAGTGGGGGGAGATATCTTGGCGGATAAAAAAACATTTCTGTTAATCCATGCGCTGGATACTGCTGATGCAAGTGCCCGCGAACGATTGCTGTATTGGCAAAAGCGTCCGGGTGGTGGTAAAGTGGCAGAAGTGTTATCTATTTACAAGAGTTGTCAAGTCGATGCGTGGGCACTGCAACTAAAGCAACAATTTCTTGATGAAGCCATGGCTGATCTTGACCAAATTGCCGTTGTTTCTTCCAGAAAACAATCCTTACAATCATTGGCCGATTACTTACTACAACGTCAGATTTAACTTTTAAGCAATTGATTATGGCAGGAGTATGTAGAAAAAAATTCCTTTCTCCGTTACAACCGGAAGTTGAAAGTACAATAGCGGGCAAGGGACTACGTAAAGTGCTGACTGTTCGGGATCTTACCTTCATGGGTATTGCTGCAATTATCGGGGCCGGTATCTTCTCCACAATTGGGTCTGCTGCATATCAGGGAGGGCCTGGTATTTCAATCTTATTTATCCTAACTGCCATAACCTGTGGATTTTCAGCTTTATGTTATGCTGAATTTGCAAGCAGAGTTCCATTGGCCGGAAGTGCCTATACCTACTCCTATGTTGTATTCGGAGAAATGATCGCCTGGATAATTGGTTGGGCGCTTATACTGGAATATTCAATTGGGAATATAGCGGTGGCAATCTCCTGGAGTGGGTATTTTAATAATCTTTTAGTTCATTTATTTCATATTGAGTTGCCATCATGGATGTTAGTGGATCCCGTTACGGCCACATCCGCCTATAAACAAGCGGTAGCCGCACTTTCCAATGCCGATTCGTTCACCGCATCTCAACTCGAATCATTTCGCTTTGCAAAAGAGGCTTATGAAGCAGCGCCCAAATTTGGACAAACACCGCTTTTTTTCAATTTACCAGCTTTTATAATTGTTGCATTGGTTACTTATTTGGTTTATGTAGGCATTAAAGAGAGTAAGCAAGGGACTAACTTAATGGTGCTGTTCAAGGTAGCGGTAATACTGTTTGTCATTGGTGCCGGTGCTTTTTATGTAGACACTAACAATTGGACGCCCTTTATGCCAAACGGAATTGCTGGGGTTTTGAAAGGAGTTTCGGCAGTTTTCTTTACTTACATTGGGTTTGATGCCATTTCTACTATGGCAGAGGAGTGTAAAAATCCCCAACGAGATTTACCAAGGGGTATGATTAATTCATTAGCAATCTGTACTGTATTGTACATCGCTATTGCGCTTGTTTTGACAGGCATGGAGCATTACTCACTTTTTGAAGGAATCTCTGACCCACTTGCATTTGTATTTGACAAAAGAGCGCCCTGGATTGAAAAAATTGTATCAATCAGTGCGGTCGTAGCTACTACTTCCGTATTGGTTGTTTTTCAAATTGGACAGCCCAGAATTTTGATGAGCATGAGTCGAGATGGGTTGTTACCTACCAAATTTCAAACATTAAATAAGTATCAAACTCCAGGATTTGCAACCCTCGTAACTGGCATAATAGTAGGGGTGGGAGCCCTTTTCTTACAAGCTGGATTAGTAACAGATCTAACCAGTATCGGTACCTTATTTGCTTTTGTACTTGTTTCGGGCGGTGTGCTATTTCTTCCAAGAGTTGAGAAAAAAGCAGGGCAATTTAAATTGCCCGATTGGAGTGGGCGTTATTGGATTCCTGCTTTTTATATTGGTTTTCTATTCCTTAATAAAGATCGAATTGAATTAGCTTTTGATGCCGTCCGGACAGGATCTGCCGGAGGCTGGTTATTGATTATTTATTTTCTGGTCAGTTTATGGGTTGCCATAATTACCGCGGTCAAGAACTTAGCCTTTATTCCCGTGATGGGCGTTTTGTCCTGTCTTTATTTATTAGTTGAAATCCCTCTTACAAGCTGGAAATGGTTTTTTGTATGGATGGCCGTTGGATTATTGATCTATTTCTTGTACGGTCAAAAAAACAGCAAGCTCAACGCTAATTAACGCACTATATTTTGTTTTTAGCCCTTGAGATGACTGAGTAAGTCAACCATTTTTGTAGTCAATTCAATTTACGCACTTTTGGCTACAACATCAATAGTAACTGCAGGTAGTTGCGTTTTGTTCTGGGCAGGGTATTTAGCGGTCAGCAGTACCGTGGCTGCACAAAACAGTGCTTGTCTTATTATCTCTTCCGTTGGCGAGTCCAGCTTGAATAGTCGTGCATTATCTCAGCCCGTGACCATTGCCTATTCCAATGCATGTTTACAGTTTGGCTCAGGGCTTTCAATTTGGGTAACAACTTTGCTGCCGGGCCTTTACCAATATCCCTGCCACACTCCTGATTCTTTGGTTAAGCTTGACCTGGTATTTTTTCCAAACCCAACGACCGGGTCCTTTCAGATTAGAAGCACAAATAACACAGGATTAACCCATCAAGCGGGTCTGTTTATTTATAATCAAAGGGGGCAACTGGTCCATACACAGCTGATTCATTTAATTGATCTGCGGAGTGGGATAGGCATAAATCTGCGCTTTGTTCCAGCAGGAGTGTATTATTTATCGTTACATGGAAATAGGGTGAAAGGGGTAGGAGAAATTATTAAAATCAATGAATGATGTCTTTCAGCAGAGTCAGGATTTTAGTTTTATTCGCATGGAATATTTTTTTTGCACCGGCTGCTCTTGCGCAAACCGTTTTGCCAGGAATTCCATTTCAAATGCAAGCACGTGACCGTTTCAATCAAGCCGTAAAACTGCAAACTATACATGTGCATACCGCAATATACTTCAGCAGTGATGCACCACTGATCTATGCCGAGGAACAGCAATTGAATACCGATCAACAAGGCATATTTCTATTTACACTGGGTAAAGGACAATTTGCAGGAGGCCTTTTTAATTCGCTGTATAAAATTCCATGGGAAAAATTAGACTATCGTGTTCAAATAAAAATTGCAATACCCCCACAACCGCCACAACCCAATTGGAATTATCAACATAATTGGATTGAACTGGGGGCTGTTCCGATAGGCATTGTTCCCTATGCCCTTTACGCACTGCAAACAACCGATTCGCACTCCATAAAATCCAAGGGAAGAATTGGGAGTTTAAAAGCGGAGGACTCACTGGTCATTCGACTAGATTATCCATTGGAGCTGGATGATGGGATTGCCGTTACGTTAGAGGGGGACCGAATACCCATTTCCTCGCCCAGTTTTTTTATACACCGAGATTTAGTTCGCAATCAACTTATCATTTATTTCACCGCTCCCTATACTGGTTTTGTTACTTGGTTAATTATTGATTAAAAATTCATTCATCAAAAAAAATCCTATGAAAACTATCAATTATTTTTTAGTAAGCAGCGTAATTTTTCTTTTTCAGCTATTAGTCACGCAAGCTCAAATAAGGCCTGCAATCCAAAAAGAAATTCGTTTAGTAAACCCTACCCCAACAGGTACGGGCTATGTGGGTTTGAGAGCCCCGGAGGGAATCACTACCTATGCGCTTTCTCTTCCTTCCGCCTTGCCTACTGCTAACAGTCTATTAAAAGTATCAAGTGTTACGGGAACAACTGCAAGTATGGAATGGCAATCTATTACCGGAGCAGTAACGGGTATTGCGTGGACTTTGGAGGGCAATGCCATTTCCGCAGCTGGAACAGCTACGGGCCAACAGTTTTTGGGAACTACCAGTGCCCAACCCCTGGTGATTGCAACAACACATACAACAGCTCAGCCCATTAAGTTGTTAACAGGGAGTGCTGAACGTTTGCGAATAAATACAGATGGAAAAATTGGAATCGGTACCGCTTTAAATGCATCCACTACTTTAGACGTAGGTGGAACATTCCGCACAAGCGGTGCGGCTAATTTTGGAAGCACCGTAGAGATTGCTGGAACTGCCTCTCTAAGCGGAACCCTTGGTGTTACCGGGGAGGTAACATTGAATGTACTGGGTGGTGCGGTGTCAACAAGCATCCAGTCTGGTTTTGATCGTCTTTTGGTTGCAAATAATAATGGCATTTTGCGTCAAGTTAGCTTAGATGCGGTGCTAACACACAACGGTTATCACGTAACAAAGGCCAGAGGATTTTCCACTTTTACAACGGCCACGGAGTCTGTTGAAATTACTCCCACAAACGGGCAGGGTAATACAATTGGCATAGACACCAATGATGCAATATCGCTCACATTAGAAGGGACAACCAATGACATGGCAATTCCCTCCTATTATATTTCCAGAAATACTACAACAGGGAAGTTTATGGTTTATTTCTCCGCACCATTCACCGGCTCCATCAATTGGTCAATTCTTGAATAGTAGCATCATGTGCCCAATTCATTATTGCATTACTCTTTTTCTTCTTCTGGTTTATCAGCTTGGTTACGCACAAATTAGGCCTTCACTTCAACGAGAAGTTAGAATTCAGTCTAGTGCCGGGCAACAATATATAAGTTTGGCAGCTAAGCAAGCAGGAACCCTGTCCTATACCATTTCCCTGCCAGCAGCAACAGGTTCATTAGGCCAGGCATTAACGTTAAATAGCAGCGACAATAACAATAGTCAGTTAGGTTGGAATTCGGTACTTACTCCGCAAAATGGCTGGACCTTAGGCGGAAATCAGACACCTGACGCATTTGATGGTAATTCTGGTAGTCGAATAGGCACTTTATCCAATCAGGATTTTGTGATAGTCACCAACAGCCAGGAAAAAATTCGAATAACAAAAACAGGTTTACTGGGCCTTGGGACTAACAATCCGCAACATGCGCTTGATGTTACGGGAAATGCTGATATCAATGGAACAGTGGCCATTGGAGATCAGATTAGTCCAGGTGCTATGATGGCCGATGGATCCAATTTTTATCCAGGACTTGCCATTCAACGAAATATAACTACTGCTAGCTCTACTGCGCCCAAAACAATTGCGGTATTAGGTCAAGTAATTGGTACAGGAAAATTTGACAATAGATTAATGGGAGGAGCCTTTTACACATCATCCGAGGCTTCAAATTCACAGCCCCTGAATCAGATGCGCTCGATCCAGGGTTGGACCACACACAATGGAAGCGGCATTTTGAGTGTTGCCTGGGGATCCTATCATGTTTCTACCAATAGAGGGGTAGGCACTATTTCAAATGCATATGGTTCGGTAAGTGGGGTTGAAAATGCCTCAACGGGAATTATCAATAAGTTACATGCACATTCTGTTGAAGCCTGGAATAATGGTGGTGGAAGGGTGGATACATTATTTGGGTTAACAGTTAGTGTCTATAATAATAATGCGGTTTCCAAGATCGGATCGGTCTATGGGATAGCTATAGGCAAGGGATTGGTATCCGTCACCAATGGCACGCATTTTTGGCGAAATACTGGCATTATTGATAACTCATATGGGCTGTACATTGATGAAAGTATTGATGTGGGAATTAACCGCTTTGCCATTTTTTCAAGATCAAAGTCTGCAAGTCGATTGTCAGGGCACCTGGAGCTGGCTAATATCGATAATAATGCTGTTGAATTAAGATGGTTGGAGCCAAGTTTGTCAGGAAATAATTTTACAAGTCTTAAAGCGCAGTCGCAAGCAACAGATATTGTGCTTTATCTTCCTTCCATGTCACCTCAGTTTAATCAAGTGCTTGGTGCCGGTTCTTTAATGGCAAACCATCTAGAATGGAAAACGATGCAATGTATTGCCCCCCCAATGACCACAGAAGAAAGGGATGCCATATTAGAGCCACAGCTTGGACTTATTATCTTAAACACCGATACGCAAAAGCATCAAGGATACAATGGAAGGGGGTGGTATGATTTTTATTAAAATGATATGAGATACTTTATATACTGTTTATTATTCCTTTGTTTCGTAAGTTTTCGATCGGAACGTTTTTATCACTTTAGTATGAAGGAAACACAGGCGCAATTTCACTGGCAGAATTTAGAAACCATAAAATATGCTCTCGATAATAGTCTAATGCCTCATCAACAAGTGAAACAATTGATCAATGCTATCGATACCTTACAACGCGATTTGCAGCAGGGGTTACGAATTGATACAATTCCTCCCAGAAAGCCAAACTAATTTGGTTGTATCTTTGCCAAGCTACAGGCCAGGTCTTCGACTCCTTTAGGAGTAGGAAAGTCCGGACAGCAAAGTGCAGTGCACCGGTGAAAAGCCGGGCGTCAGTTTACTGACGACAGCAAGTGCCACAGAAAATAACTGCCTTTAGCAATAAAGGTGAGGATGAAAACGTGGGGTAAGAGCCCACGGCTCTTGATGGTAACATCAAGAGCGGGTAAACCTTGCACGCTGAAATGCCACGTATAGTAACCATTGAGGGCTGCACGCCTGAATGCTGAAAAGCTTGGTTACAGGGTAGGCAGCTTGACCGATGAGGTAACTCATTTGGCAGATAAATGGAGGCCCACGACAGAATCCGGCTTACAGGCCTGTAGTTTTTATTTTCACTTATGAACTACCCGATAGATCATGGCGCATCGTTGATTTTTTTCGTTTTCTTGTTTGGTTAAGAAAAAAGAGCAACTCCTTTTGCGCGTAGAAGGCAACAGTCAATCGGTCAATGATTTTTATTTACATGATATTTTATTCGGGGATTTAAACGACAATCCCACATTCAATTTATAAATTAACCCACTTGATAATTCCTTAATTTATCGAGAGCAACTAATCCCTGCTGTTCAAATCAAACCTCGTCAATTAGTTGAGCAGTTAGCGAAAGTCCGAAGGCAAAAGCTGGCAAGTTTCAGTATTTCAACTTTGAAACGGCATCAACAGCCAACCTTAATGGTGATACATGGGATTGGTAAAGGAAAGTTGAAAAAAGAAATTCCTCAACTAGTACGTCAGTTTAAAGAAGTGCATGCGGTTGATAATAGGTACCATTCTCAATTTGGCCAAGGAGCCACTACTATTCAATTTCAATATTAATCAACTATTTTTGCAGCATGACAACTGAGAAATTACAGGATATGCGGTCCCGCGTAATCGGGATAAGGAGGTTTCTTTGACGTCGATAACCGACTTCAAAAAATTGCACAAGACAAACAACTTTCCTTAAGTCCTGGTTTTTGGGACGATAATAAGCGTGCCACAGAAATAATGAAGAACATTAAGCTCAATGAATATTGGGTTGGTGTCTATTGGTTAGCAGAGCAATCTGTAGAGGATTTAACTGTGCTTTTTGAGTTTTGGAAGGCGGGAGATGCTACTGAAGAAGAAACTCAGGAAGCCTACGATAAAGCACATATGCTGCTGGATGATGCGGAGTTTAAAGCAACCTTGAATGAACCTGAGGATGAACTTCCCGCGGTATTACAAATTAATTCGGGTGCCGGGGGGACTGAAAGCCAGGATTGGGCAGAGATGCTTGCCAGAATGTACCGTATGTACGGCGAAAAGCAAGGATGGAAGGTGACTGAACTCGATTGGGTTTGGGGTGATGCGGCAGGGATTAAAACTTGCACCTTGCAGTTCGACGGTCCATTTGCTTATGGATTTTTAAAAGCTGAAAGTGGCGTACATCGACTTGTTCGGATTTCACCCTTTGACAGTAATGCCCGTAGACACACTTCGTTTTCTTCTGTATTCGTATATCCCCTGGTAGACGATACGATCAATATTGAAATAAGGGATGCGGACGTGAAAATGGAAACAGCCCGCAGTGGAGGCGCTGGTGGTCAGAATGTAAATAAGGTAGAAACAAAAGTAATGCTGACACATCTTTCCACGGGCATTGTGGTGGTTTGTCAAACCGAGCGATCTCAGCTTGGCAATCGCGAGAAAGCAATGACCATGTTAAAAAGCCGGCTTTACGAAGAGGAGTTACGGAAGCGAAACGAAATTAGAGATGAAGTAAACAGTACCAAAAAGAAAATAGAGTGGGGGAGCCAGATCCGTAGCTATGTTTTTCATCCCTATAAAATAATCAAAGATCATCGCTCTGACTTTGAGGTTGGAAACGTACAACCTGTGATGGATGGAGAGTTGGATGGTTTTATCAAAGCGTTTTTGATGAGCGAAAAAGACAATAAGCAGTGCTAAGTTTTGTACCTTTATTTGTAATCATAAACCTCTATTATGTCATTGGGAACCTTTTCTTTTCCATTACCTGTCAATGAACCTGTTCTAAATTATGCACCAGGATCTCCAGAAAAGATTCGATTGAAAGCTGCGCTAAAGGAATTAAAATCGCAGGTAATAGATATACCACAATATATAGGTGCAAGAGAAATTCGTACGGGTCGTAAAATTCCAATACACCCCCCGCACGAGAAAAAACATTTGTTGGGATATTTTCATAAAGGGGAGGCCAAACATGTTCAGCAAGCTATAGATGCTGCATTAGCGGCAAAGCAATCTTGGGCTAATCTATCCTGGGAAAATCGTGCGCACATTTTCCTGAAAGCCGCAGATTTGTTGGCTACCAAATACCGACCCTATATCAATGCCGCCACTATGCTTGGGCAAAGCAAAAATGCGTTTCAAGCTGAAATTGATGCGGCCTGCGAGTTGATTGATTTTTTACGTTTCAATGTCCATTACCTAAGTGAAATTTACAAACAACAGCCTATAAGCAGCCCTGGTATTCACAACCGTTTGGAGTATCGTCCTCTGGAAGGATTTGTGCTGGCCATTACCCCCTTTAACTTTACCGCAATTGGCGGAAATTTACCCACTTCCGCGGCGCTGTGTGGTAATGTAGTGGTGTGGAAGTGTGCCTATACACAAATCTATTCCGCACAATTAACCCTTCGTATTTTAAAAGAGGCCGGTTTGCCAGATGGAGTCATCAATTTGATTTATGTGGATGGACCTGCGGTTGGAGAGATCTGTTTTTCTCATCAGGATTTTGCAGGCGTTCACTTTACGGGATCTACGCAGGTTTTCAATATGATGTGGGAAACCATTGGGAAGAATATAGGCCGCTATAGATCTTACCCACGGATCGTAGGCGAAACAGGAGGCAAGGATTTTGTGTTGGCACACAAAAGTGCAGACCCTGATGTTGTAGTAACTGCGTTATTAAGAGGCGCTTTTGAGTTTCAGGGGCAAAAATGTTCTGCTGCCTCCAGAGCCTATATACCCTCCAACATTGCTGAAGAAGTGAAGCAGAAACTAATTGCCGGTGTTCAGCAATTCAACATGGGATCTGTTGAGAATTTTTCTAATTTCATCAATGCAGTTATTGACGGCAAGAGTTTTCAAACAATACAGCACTACATTGAAAAAGCTAAAAAAGATCCAAAATGTAAACTATTGGTAGGAGGGAACTGTGACGATAAGGAGGGGTATTTTATTCAACCTACTATAATCGAAACCAAGAACCCTCAATCAACCACTATGTGTGAAGAGATCTTTGGTCCGGTTTTAACACTATACATTTATCCTGCAGCTCAATTTGAAAAAGCTTTAGCGCTTGTGGACTCAACGTCTCCTTACGCACTCACGGGTTCCATTATTGCACAAGATCGAGAGGCCGTAGCGTTGGCCACCGATAAATTAAGACATGCTGCGGGCAACTTTTATATTAATGATAAACCAACTGGAGCGGTAGTAGGACAACAACCTTTTGGCGGAGGTCGAGCTTCCGGCACCAATGATAAAGCAGGTTCACAATTAAATCTTTATCGTTGGTTAAGTGCCAGAACTATCAAAGAAACCTTTAATCCTCCTACTGATTTCCGTTACCCCTTTCTTCAAGAAAAGTAAAACAACATCCGTGCAGGTTATAGTAAATACTAAAAAAGTTTATGACACTTTAGATCAATTAGCGGCGGCTATTGCTGCTGCAAATCCTGATTTTTCATCTACTGTAATGGTAGGAATTCAGCAGGGAGGTGCGCTGGTGTCGCAATATTTGTATGAACTATTGTTAAAAAATAACCCCCATGCCAGTTCACTTGAACATGGCAAATTGGACATCACTTTTTATCGAGATGATGTGAGGAATAAAATTCTTGCTCCGGATCCCATGCACTTACCCTTTTCAATTGAAGGTAAAACGGTGATCTTAGTAGATGATGTTTTGTTTACCGGACGCACAATCAAGGCGGCTCTGGATTCATTGTTTGATTATGGAAGACCTGAGCGAGTTCAATTATGTGTGCTGGTGGACCGGAAAGAACATAGGCAGTTTCCCATTCAACCTGACTATACGGGTATTACCATTCCATCCAATCGAACCGACAAATTAAAGATGGTGATCACACAAGACAATGAGCCACAAGTAGTTCTGTTTATTCCATAATTTACCTTAATTTTGCTTTTTAATGCAACTATCCACCAAACATCTGCTGGGCATTAAAAATCTTACCACTGAGGACATTTCCCTTATTTTATCTACTTCGCAACAATTCAAAGAAGTTTTACAAAGGCCTGTAAAGAAAGTTCCATCACTACGAGAGGTAACGGTGGTTAATCTTTTTTACGAAAATTCCACTCGAACCCGAATTTCATTTGAGTTGGCTGAAAAAAGATTAAGCGCTGATATCATCAATTTTACAGCTGCTGCCTCTTCTGCCGCAAAAGGTGAAACGCTACTGGATACTGTAAACAATATCTTATCCATGAAAGTGGATCTGGTGGTGATGCGTCACAGTGCCAGTGGGGCTCCCCATTTTTTAGCAGAGCATATTCCTGCGGCAATTGTGAATGCAGGAGATGGCATCAATGAGCATCCGACGCAGGCATTGTTAGATGCTTTTTCTATACAGGAAAAAACAGGTTCGCTGGCCGGGAGAAAAGTGGCATTGATTGGAGACATCATGCATAGCCGTGTTGCGCAAAGCAATATCTATCTCCTAAAAAAAATGGGGGCCTCGGTAATGGTTTGCGGTCCGCCTACCTTGATCCCCAAGCATATTTCACAGGCTCTTGGAGTTGACGTAAGCTACAACCTACGGGAAACCCTGGAGTGGTGTGATGTGGCCAATGTATTACGTATTCAACTTGAGAGGCAGAATCAGGTGCTTTTCTCCTCCTTACGGGAATATAATTTAGCATATGGTATTGGAAAAGAGTTGCTGGACAGTTTGCATAAAGAAGTTGTGATCATGCACCCAGGTCCAATCAACAGAGGAGTAGAGCTTGATAGCGACGTAGCGGACAGCAAACAATCCATCATTTTACAACAGGTTGAAAATGGGGTAGCGGTTAGAATGGCTGTGCTATATTTGTTATCTGGCAGATCGGTTGCCAACTAAATGGGTTCCTATGAATCGTATATGCCTTTTTCCCGGCACGTTTGATCCGCTTACATTAGGTCATGTGGATATTATTAATCGTGCCTTACCGCTATTTGACAAAATCGTGGTTGGCATTGGATTGAATGCGGCAAAAGGGCCCATGTTCACGCCGGAACAACGTTTGTCATGGATCCAAGAAATATACAAAGAAGAACCCAGAGTTGAAGGGGCTATTTATGACGGATTAACAATAGAGTATTGCAAAAAAATTGGTTCGCACTTTATCCTTAGGGGCATACGCTACGTGAGCGATTTTGAGTATGAGAAAACAATCGCAGATGCCAACCGTACCCTTGATCGCACCATTGAAACTATTTTTTTAACGGGCGAACCTAAATATACTTCAGTTGCCTCGACCATTGTTAGAGATATTATCAGAAACGGAGGAGATGCTTCACCCTTTTTACCTGATGTGATTGCTCGATCGGTTCCAGGCGTCTAATACCAACCGAATCGAGGGATATGTATCAGCAAGATATTGATCAATATCCTCAGCCGAAACCCATTCTATTTTTTCGATACCCTCTTCCAGTTGCGGTATTAGCATTGGATTCTCTTTGGCAATGGCCTTCATTTCAAACCAATGCGTTTCCTTTTGGATTTGAATCCCGTTTTCCTCATAGTTGTGTGTGGTGATCAGCAATAGATTCCCCAACGTTAAATGCTGAATGCCGGTTTCCTCCTTTACTTCCCGGATTGCACAGGTTTTTAGGTTTTCCTCCGGGTCTAACTTTCCTTTAGGGAGGTCCCATTTTTTTCTTCGAAAAATAAAAAGCACTTGATTATTCTCATTGACTACTACACCTCCGCCAGCCAGTATTTTCTTGTTCATTGGAGGTTAAATTTAATGACTTTGCTTCAGCAATTTCTTATTTTTGGATCATGCAAGATGCCACTCTTATTGCTGAAAAACTTTTACAAGTTAAAGCCATTCAGCTAAACCCCACACAGCCCTACACTTGGGCAAGTGGGTGGAAAAGTCCAATTTACTGCGATAATCGTAAGGTGCTTTCTTTTCCCTATGTCAGAGATTATATTAAATCTGAGCTTTGTAATATTATTTTTGAAAAATACGAATCAGCCACGCTGCTTGCCGGAGTAGCTACGGCAGGTATTCCTTGGGGTGCAATGGCTGCCGATCAGCTCAAGCTTCCATTCATTTACGTTCGTCCCAAACCCAAAGAACATGGCCTGGGAAATCAGTTAGAGGGAGAGTTTAAACCCGGGCAAAAGGTATTGGTGATTGAGGATTTGGTTTCCACTGGTAAAAGCAGTTTGCAAGCTGTTGATGCCTTGCAGGAGAAAGGGTTGGAGATTGTGGGGGTGGTCTCTATTTTTAATTATGGTTTCCCAACCGCCACCGAACATTTTGCAAAAAGAAATATCAATTATACCACTCTCACTGATTATTCCACCTTGATTACACTGGCGGCCTCCACTGGACTTATCAGCAATGACCAGTTACAATTGCTTGAAAAGTGGCGAGAAAGTCCATCAACATGGGCGCCTTAAAGCCATAGCTTATGCGGATTTTAATGCTATCGCTACTTCTTTTATTTTCCCTAATAGGGGAGGCACAACTTATGCCCGTTGTGAGTACAACTGTTAAAATACCTCAAGCCCTATGTATTCAATGCAAAAACCGATTGGAATACCAGGTAAGGCGCTTGAATGGGGTACAAGAATTTGTGGTTAACTATCGAAAAGGTGAAGCCCGGTTAAAATTTCTAACCGACAGAACAGATATCGAACAAGTAAAAACCATGATCGCCAATACCGGTTATGACGCTGATGATATACTGGCTAACCCCGACGCCTACAATCGACTTCCAGTCACTTGTAAAAAAAAGATAAAAAAATGAAGTAGTAGTACTTGATATACAATCAAGTATATGCTTTACTTTATAATAAATATGAGATTTATTATACGAATAGTTCATTAAACTTCTGTGATAAAGGGCCTTCCAATACAAGATTTTGTTTCTCAAGACGTTAAATTGCTGTCCTTGCAAATGAAAATCGTAGCATCTCGTTGGTCAAATGATCAATAACTTACTGGATGGAGTAACTTAGCCAAATTCTAACTAAACCACTGCATGCCTCGTTATTTTAAGCTTATAGCTGCATTTACACTCCTTATTTTTTTTCAATCCCAATTGGGGGCGCAAGATTTCAGCAATAAGGGTAAAGAATTCTGGATACCTTATTCATACCATGTATCAATGGCTGGCAGCGGAACTGGTGTTGTCATGACTCTTTATATTACTTCCGATGTAACAACAACTTATACTGTTGAAATTTTTGGTGGCACTACTTTACAATCAGGTACCATCAATGCGGGTCAGGTAGTCACATGCATTGTTCCAAATACTTACTTTATTAATGGATCTGGACTTTTTACTAATAAAACGGTTCGGGTTACCGCCGAAAAACCAGTTGTGGTATACTCGTACATCACACAAAGCGCTATTAGTGGCGCCACAGTCTGTTTACCAACCAATGTTTTGGGGAATGAGTATTATTCGATGAATTATACACAGGTTTCTAACCAAACGAATGCAAACTCTTATTGCACAATCATTGCGGTAGAGGATAATACAACTATTGAGATCACTCCTGCAGCAGCTACTACCAATGGATGGACAGCAGGAAGCGTTAATACTATCACCTTGAACAAAGGTGAAATTTATCAAATATTAGGTACTCACAATAACACACCTGTGAGTGGTCTATACTATGGTGTTGATCTCACGGGAACTAAAATTCGATCTGTTTCTTCTGCTACTTCCTCTTGCAAAAGAATTGCGGTTTTTTCAGGTTCTGGTAAAATGAAGATTGGAACAGTTTGTTCCGGTAACGCGAATACCTCTGATAATCTTTACCAGCAGCTATATCCATCAGGATCATGGGGTAGGGATTACCTTACTGTGCCCAGTTATAACAGGCCCATTAATTTTTACAGGGTCATGAAAAAGGATCCTGCCACAAATGTATATGTAAATGGCACACTCATTCCTGCGGCAAGTTTTGTAAATAACAGGTATTATGAATTTACAGGCAATGTACCCAATCGGGTTACGGCTGATCAGCCGGTATCCGTTGCCCAATATTTTACTACTGCAAACTGCTCTTCAAATCCCCAGCCATATGATCCGGAAATGATTATTTTGAATCCGGTTGAGCAAAACATTTCAAAGGTTACCCTTGTCAGTTCAAACCTAGTTGCGGGTAGCCCACAACACCATATACATGTGGTGGTGCCAACTGGAGGCACGGGTATTTCTTCTTTTAGGATTGATAATAATCCAATCCCTGCCTCCTCCTGGGTGGTGCATCCGCAAAACGGTGCGTATTCCTACGCCTATTTGGCAAACCTTACACAGGGGTATCACACACTTAGATCTGATTCTGGGTTTAACGCCATGGCATACGGTTACGCCACTGCTGAATCTTATGGTTACTCTGCCGGAGCCAATGTAAAAGATTTGTATCAATTCATTTCTATTGAAACTCCAAATGCCACTGTCAATTTTCCAGCGACCTGTACGGCTACCCCTTTCTATTTTTCAATGACTTTTCCCTACCAGCCCACCACCATCAATTGGGTATTTGGAGCTGCTTTAAATGCTATGGGGATAACGAATGTGAGTTTAACTAACCCTCAGTACACTTCCACCGTAATTGTAAATGGGCGCACCTTGTATGTATATAAACTCCCCACGCAATACACAGTTACGACTGCTAATATTTATCCAATAAAAGTACTTGCCACCAACCCAACGCCAGATGGTTGTGGGGGAGAACAGGAAATCAATTATGATTTAGAGGTGTTAAACAGACCAACCGCTGGTTTTACTTACACGGGTACTTGTGCAAACACAGCCACTCAGTTCACTGATGCTTCTAACACAGGCACCAGGCCCATAAGCTCTGTAAACTGGACATTTGGCACCACAGGTACCTCCACCCAGTTCAATCCAGCCTACACCTTCACTACTGCGGGCACTTATCCGGTTACGTACTCATTGATTATTGACTTAGGATGTAAGTCAGACACCATTACGCAAAATGTTACCATCAATCCCTTACCCACAGGCACCATAACCGGGACTATTACTACTTGCCTCAACTCACCTCAACCGACACTTACGTTTACGGGTGCTAATGGAACGCCTCCCTATACTTTTTCTTACAATATCAGCGGTGGGGTTACACAGACAATTTCCACAACTGGTACTGCTAGCACCGTAACCATTCAAGCACCTACGAACGTATTAGGAGTTTTTTCTTATAATTTGATGAATGTTGCTGAATCAAGCGCCGGCCTTTGTTCTCAAAATCAAACTGGATCTGCTATAGTTACCATTAACACAAATCCTACAGCAACAATTGCAGGTACATTATCGGTTTGTAAGGACGCAATAGCTCCCCAAATAACTTTCACAGGTGGGGATGGAGTAGCACCTTACACTTTCACTTACAATATTAACGGAGGTGCTTTACAAACGGTAAGTTCTACCTCTTCATCCAATGTGGCAACCATTGATGCGCCTACTGCAACGGTGGGAACTTTTACCTATAACCTGGTTGGAGTAGTAGATGTTAATAATACGGTTTGTAGTGGCAGCCCAACAGGAAGTGCAACCATAACGGTAAACCCCCTCCCCACAGCAACCATTACCGGTACAGATACTGTTTGTCTCAACTCTTCACCAGCACCTATCACATTCACTGGTGCCAATGGAACGGCTCCCTATACCTTTAATTACAAGATCAATGGAGGCGCCGTTCAATCAGTTTTCACCACTACGGGCAATGCTGTTATAGTAAATGCACCTACTGCTGCTGTTGGTGTTTTTGTATATGAATTGATAAGTGTTACAGATGGGAGCTCTACCACCTGTACACAAAATCAAAATGGCACAGCCACAATTACTGTTTTCCCAACCCCCTCAGCAACACTAAGTGGAACAACAGCGGTCTGCGTTAATGCCACTGCACCCCAATTAACTTTTACAGGAGCTGATGGCGATGCGGCCTTCACATTTACCTATACTATTAACGGCGGTGCTACACAATCTATCACTACTACCACCGGTAATAGTGTAACAGTTGCAGCCCCTACATCCACTGCCGGCGTATTTACCTACAGTTTGCTTACAGTTACAGATGCAAATGGATCAACTTGTACACAAAATGCAACAGGAACGGCTGTTATTACGGTTAACCCACTTCCAACTGCTACGATCGCGGGAACAACCAGTGTTTGTTTAAATGCAACTCAACCACAAATTACATTTACGGGGGCAGGAGCCACAGCTCCTTATACTTTCTTTTATACCATAAATGGGGGAGCATTACAAAATGTAACCACTACCTCTGGCAATAGCGTTACCGTGAGTGTGCCTACATCAACAGATGGAACATTTACCTATTCGCTGCAAAGTGTAAGAGATTCCAGCAGTACTGCTTGTACCCAGCTTCAGTCGGGAACAGTGTCTGTTACTGTATGGCCACTACCAACTGCTGTATATACTACCAACAGCCCGGTTTGCCAGGAGGGAGTCGTTAGCTTTAATGATCAATCTATTCCTAATGTTGGTACACTTACTGCTTGGCAGTGGAATTTTAATGACCCTATTAGTGGCAGTTTAAACACTTCTTCGCAGCAAAGCCCTTCTCATTATTTCTCAGCAGCAGGTACTTTCAACGTCAGTTTAACGGTAACAACTTCTAACGGTTGCATAAGTACCAATACCATTCCGGGTTTAGTGGTTCACCCTAAACCCAATGCTGGATATATTATTCCTGAAGTTTGTCTGAATGACACTTATGCACAGTTTACTGATACCAGCAGTGTAGCCGCACCATCCACTATAAGCAATTGGTTGTGGAATTTCGGGGATGCCAATGCAACACCACCTGGTAACGCCAACACCTCTACCTTGCAAAATCCTGTTCATGCCTATACTGCAGTGGGTCCTTATCAGGTTTCATTAATAACAACCAGCAATCAATCCTGCCGTGATACTATTGTTCAACAGCTGGTGGTCAATGGAAGTTTTCCTGTGGCTAATTTTAGCGTAAATCAACCGGCTAACTTATGCGCTAATGATTCGGTTCGAATTACTGATGCTTCTACCGTTTTCCCTGGTGTTATCACTAAAGTTGAGATATGGTGGGATAATTTAGGTAGTCCAACAGTTATGTACACGGATAACAACCCTGTTTTTGGGCGGGTTTACAGTCATCGTTATCCTAATTTCCAAAGTCCACTCACAAGAACCTTCCAAATCAAGTATCGTGCTTACTCAGGAGGGGTGTGTATAAATGAAAGACTTACTACTATAACGGTCAATGCTGCCCCTGTTGTTCAGTTTACTTCCATCCCCAACATTTGTTTTGATGCTACTGCCTATCAAATCACACAAGCAACTGAAATCGGAAATGTACCTGGCTCTTTTGCTTTCACTGGCCCGGGTGTTACGGTTAGTGGTTTGTTCTCACCAGCTGTAGCCGGAGCAGGGGTTCATACTATAAAATATCTCTTTACGTCCACTACCGGCGCTTGTAAAGACAGTGCCACGCAAACAATAAAAGTATGGGAGCGTGCAGTTGCTGATTACGCGGTTACCTCAACTCCGGTCTGTGAAAAACAACCGGTTACATTTACAGATAATTCAACATCTACTGAAGGCACTATAACGGAATGGCGTTGGAATTTTGCAGACGGAACACCGGTGCAGGTCAATACCACCAACGCTCCATTTACACATACCTTTAATACGTATGGGGTATTCAATGTTAAATTGAATGTGGTTACCTCCAATGGATGTGTAAGTGCGGATAAAGTAATTCCCGTAACGGTTAATCCTTTGGCAAGACCGAACTTTAGTTTTCCTGCTATTAGTTGTTTACCAAATGCAAACATTCAGTTTACCAACTTATCAACCGTTCCTAATGGAGTTCCTGCCAGCTTAACGCACCTATGGGATTTTGGTGATCCTGGAAGCGGAGTAGTGAATAATTCTACAGCTATTGATCCGGCCCACGTTTATGCTAATCTAGGCCCCTATAATGTGAATCTGGAGGTTACCACTGCACAAGGTTGCATTCATGACACTACCATTGTTTTAAATACCATTCATCCACAACCGCAGGCATCATTTACCACGGATTTCATTGATGTTTGCGTAGGCAGTCCCTTCCTGTTTACCAGTACCAGTAATGGAGCGGATGGAACTATAGCTCAATATCACTGGAACATGGGAGATGCTTCTATTCGGACACTGAGTAGTTTTTCCTACACTTACGCTGATACCGGTACCTATACCATCAGCCACTATATCATTAACAACTTTGGGTGCAGCAGTAATGTGGCCATCAAAACTGTGTTTGTAAATGGTTATCCAGATGCAGACGCAGGGCCAGACAAGTTGATGCTGGAAGGTGGACAGGTTCAGATTACTCCCCCGAACAACTATCCCATGCCTGTGACTTTTGCATGGACACCGCCCAACTATTTGGATGATCCTGCACGATTGGATCCCATTGCACGTCCACCTGATGATATAACTTATTTACTTACTGTTACCACTAACAAAGGATGCAGTGACACCAGTTCCATGTTCATTAAAGTCCTTAAGGATCCGCCGGTTCCAAATATTTTTTCTCCAAATGGAGACGGGGTACATGATACTTGGGTGATCCCATATCTGGATAGTTATCCAGGGTGTACTGTTGAGGTAGTCAATCGATATGGATGGCTGATATTCCGATCATTGGGATACGGTACACCTTGGGATGGAAAAGTAAATGGAAAAGATGTTCCGATAGGAACCTATTATTATGTGATAGATCCTAAGAATGGTCGAAAAAAGAAAGCTGGTTACGTGGATATTATAAGATAAAATGAGAGTTAAATTATTTATAACATCGATGTTGTTGTCAGCACTGTTGCCTACGTATGCACAGCAACGTCCTCATTATACGCAATATGTCATAAACCCCTTTATAATCAATCCTGCCATTGCTGGAATTGATAATTATGGGGACCTGAAGGTTTCGGGAAGGGATCAGTGGGTTGGTCTCAAAGGTGCCCCACGCACAACCTATATGACTTTGCATGCTCCGTTGGGAAAAAATGATTATCGCCTTAGTTCCACTTCATTTGGAGTACCCGGCAATAATCCAAGGGGTAAAGCTTACTGGGAAAATTATACGGCAGCTGAACCGCATCATGGGGTAGGAGTAAGTGTCATTAATGATAGAACAGGCAGCTTTAATTTTTTATCCGCTTCGGCATCCTATGCTTATCACTTGGGCTTGAATCCAACCACTAATATTTCTGCTGGATTATCTGCGGGCTTAACTACCATACGCATTGATAGAACTAATCATGATTTTTCTGGATTTGGAGATCCTTCCGATCCCGCTTTTGGTTCTGTGGTTACAGGGGAATTAAGAAAAATTCGTCCTCAAATGGCTGCGGGTATCTGGTTGTATGCCCGTAGTTATTTTATTGGGTTTTCAGCGCAGCAGGTTATCCCTCAAACGGTCAGCTTTGTGAATGATGATCCCGCCATTCTTACTAAAAGCAAGTTGATCCCTCATTTGTTCTTAACGGCGGGGTATCGATTTATGATAGGGGAAGACTTTAATGTAATACCCTCCATTATGGCTAAGTATATCAAGGGAAGTAGCCGTAATGGCCTGCAGCCTGAGTTCAATGCCAAACTTCAATATCGGGATGTATTGTGGATTGGAGGTAGCTATCGCTATAGAGATAGCTATGCGGGAATGTTGGGATTAAACATGGGAAATCGGGTCACGCTTAGCTACTCGTATGATCTTCCCATTAACGGAGACTTGATTAGAAATAGGGGAGCAAATATTTTATCACCATTTCACAATGGAACTCATGAGCTGGTAATTGGATTTTTGCTTGGAAATAAATACAGCGAGGCCTGCCCACGTTGTTACTAATAGAAATTATCTATTTGATATTAATTCGCTGATCTACTAATTCCCGCAGTTTGAGTAAGTCCTCATGACTACATTCAAAGGTGGTTGACTGTATGGCCGTTATTGCCAATTGAGCAGGTGATCCATTAAAGAGATACCCCACCAGTCTGTCCGCAAGTCCCAATGACAAACTACTCCTATCGATAATAGGCCAATAACTGTGCTTCCTTCCTATTTCCTTTCTGCTTACTAATCCTTTGAATAGCATCAATTGAAGCAGTTTTAACGTAGTGGTATATCCCGTCTTTTTGTAGGATGAGAGTGACGCATGCACTTCAGCCACGGTGGCTTCTCCTTTTTCCCATAGTATGGAAAGTATTTCCAGTTCGCTTTCTGTTGGCTTTCCTGTATTTAGGGGCGGGGGCATACGTGTTAATATTCCTCAAACTACGATTTTCCAAGTACCCAAAAAACCCCCACTGTAGAAAGTTGGGGATTAATAGGCCGATATTGTCCTTTGCTTTTTTTAATTCTATCGTCAGAATCAATACCCACTATCAAAAAACTACCCAAGCTCTTTGCATATTTCAAGAGTTTAATGTGTCCGATGTGAAGCACATCAAAGCATCCATTTACCCAAACAATACCATTCTCATTTAAGGTTTGCATTCGCAAGGTATTTCTATGTCATATAGTTGAGTCAAAAATTTTTCCTGCCTTTTTTACTATTTGATTAATATGTAAAGAATCGTAATGAAACGTTTTTCCGGCAGGCTGTGAAATGGGGGGGGGAGGAGGAGGCAATTCCTTTTTCTCGGCCAATTGTGCCAGCGTGGGGGCAATAACCAATGATACGATTGACATCAATTTGATCAAAATATTCATGGAAGGACCAGAGGTGTCTTTGAAAGGATCGCCAACCGTATCGCCTGTTACAGATGCTTTATGCGGTTCTGATTTTTTATAAAAAGTTTCCCCATTGATTGCTACTCCTTTTTCAAAGGATTTTTTTGCATTATCCCAAGCACCTCCTGCATTATTTTGAAACATTCCCATTAGAACGCCACTTACAGTAGCTCCTGCAAGGAAACCGCCCAAGGCCTCAGGGCCTAATAAAAATCCTACAAGCAAAGGAGATATAATGGTAATAGCGCCAGGGAGCATCATTTTCTTAATGGATGCTTCTGTTGAAATGGCAACACATTTATCGTACTCTGGCTTACCGGTGCCTTCCATGATACCTGGAATATTTTTAAACTGACGTCTTACTTCTTCCACCATAGACATCGCTGCCTGTCCAACTGCCCTGATGGCAAGTGAGGAGAATATAAACGGAATCATCGCACCCACAAACAAAGAAGCAAGCACTTTTGCTTTGTAGATATCAATTCCTGCCATTTCATATCCATTGTGATTGATAACACCAACATAAGCTGCAAACAATGCAAGTGCAGTCAACGCTGCTGATGCAATGGCAAATCCTTTACCGGTTGCAGCTGTTGTATTTCCAACCGCATCCAATACGTCAGTTTTCTCTCTCACTTCCTTGGGCAGCTCACTCATTTCTGCAATACCACCTGCGTTATCTGCAATAGGACCAAAAGCATCAATTGCCAACTGCATGGCAGTGGTTGCCATCATTCCTGCTGCAGCGATAGCCACACCATACAGGCCTGCAAAAAGATATGATCCATAGATACCACCAGCCAATACCAAAATAGGCAGGAAGGTTGATTCCATGCCTACTGCCAGTCCACTAATTACGTTGGTAGCATGACCAGTGGAAGATTGTCTTATGATAGCAAGTACTGGGCGCTTACCCATGGCTGTATAATACTCAGTGATGATACTCATCAGCGCGCCAACTAGTAGACCAACACCGATCGCTCCTAAAACACCCCATTTGGTAAAGATAAAGCCACGTAAATCCATCGCTTCAGGCAAAACAAAGTATACCAGACCTGCAGAGGCGGCTGCAGTTAAGACAATGGAACCCCAATTTCCCATATTCAGCGCTTTTTGCACATTGTCTGTATTGATACCCGCTGCATCACTTACTCGAACAAACCAAGTACCTACAATTGAAAAAAGAATTCCAACACCTGCAATAAGCATGGGAAGTAATATTGGAGAGTAACCTCTTAATAAATCTAAATCATTACCAGATACCACTACTGTTTGTTGCCCTAATACTATCGTTGCCAAAACTGTTGCAACATAAGAACCAAATAAATCAGCTCCCATACCCGCAACATCTCCTACATTGTCTCCCACATTATCGGCAATAGTGGCGGGGTTCCTGGGATCATCTTCGGGAATACCGGCCTCAACTTTTCCTACTAAATCTGCACCAACGTCTGCAGCTTTAGTGTAAATACCACCACCTACACGGGCAAACAAAGCAATGGATTCCGCTCCAAGTGAAAAGCCGGTAAGCACTTCAATGGCACGAATCATCTCATCCGCTCCCACTGCAACATCGGCTGCAAATAATTGTTTTAAAATAATATATAAACTGCCTAAACCAAGTACAGCTAATCCAGCAACACCCAATCCCATTACGGCACCCCCGGTAAAGGAAACGCGCAAGGCCTTGCTTAGGCTTGTTCTGGCGGCTTGTGCAGTACGAACATTTGCTTTTGTAGCTACTTTCATGCCTATATATCCAGCAGTGGCGCTAAAAACTGCTCCGACAATGAATGCTATGGATATGGACCAGTGAGAATGGGGGTTTGTGGTGGCCATCAAAGCAAGGAGCATTGCAACAATTACTACAAAATAGCCAAGGATCTTCCACTCAGCTTTTAAAAAGGCCATTGCCCCTGCAGCAATGTAATTGCTGATTTCTTTCATACGATCGGTACCCGAATCTTGTTTGGATACCCAATTGAATTTAATAAGGGTGTACAGCAGTCCGATCAGACCCGATAATGGCACCAAATAAATTAGTTTTTCCATACTAAAATTTTCTGCAGTTCGGTTTAATGTATTCTGATTAGATTAACGGTAAATAGGGGAAAATGCACCCTTTTCACCGGCGGGCAAAGATAGGCATCGGCACCGTAAAAATCACCACAATTGAGTATTAATCCTCCTCCCCTTGATTATAGGCTCCGTTAGGTCCAAATAAGGAATAGGATTTGCTTACAATTGTGTATATCTGATGGTTAAATCGATTACCCAATATGATCACAGTCACTTGTTCTTCCGTTAATCGGGCAAAAGCTGAGTTGTTTCCAGGCCAACGCCCAAAGTGAGAGATCACTTTTTTTAGATTCGGCAGAAGTTTTAACCGAAAACCCAATCCGTAATTATTTTGTCCCGGTTTTTCAAAACTATAGGGGAGGAGGATAGGGCCAACAGAGAATCACTGACAAGTTGTTGAGTATATAAAGCCTGATCCCATTTCCATAGGTCACGCGGCGGGGTGCTGTAAATGTTTTTATCGCCATCGGTCAGGTCAGGGCTTAAGGAAAGTAGGGGAGGTGCAATGTAGGGGAATGGATGTGATGCGGAATGATCATTCCAAATACAAGAATGCAAGATGCTCATCAGTTCAGCAATCAGCACAGCAACTACAAAGTAAGCAGGTTTCTTTTTCAAGCGTGCCAAAGGTAGGGGCGCCTTAATTTATAGGTATATTTGTTCTACGATGTCTTTAACCAGCTATCCGAAGGAGAAAATCAAGATCTTATTTTTAGAAAACATCAGCGAAGCTGCAGTCCGTAATTTTAAACAACACGGGTATATTCAGATAGAACGTATTAGTAAAGCTTTGTCCGAAGAACAGTTGATTGAAGTTATTCGTAATGTTCATATTCTGGGTATTCGCTCAAAGACCAAAATCACCAAATCGGTATTGGAAGCGGCTCAAAAGTTACAGGCGATCGGATGTTTTTGTATTGGTGTAAACCAGGTAGACCTTACCGCCTCAACCAGCCGCGGTATAGCTGTTTTTAATGCCCCTTATTCAAACACAAGATCAGTGGCTGAATTAGTAATTGGGGCCGCAATCATGCTGATCAGAAAGATCCCTGAAAAAAATAAAGCTGCTCATGCGGGTCTATGGCATAAAGACGCAAAAAACAGCTATGAATTAAGAGGAAAAACACTGGGTATAATCGGATATGGCAATATTGGAAGTCAGGTGAGCGTGTTAGCCGAGGCTTTGGGCATGCGTGTTATCTATTATGATATTGAGAAGAAGTTGCCATTAGGGAATGCTATTGAAAAAAGAAGTCTTCGGGAATTAGTGGGCCAGGCAGATGTTGTAACCCTCCACATTCCATCCACCCGGCAAACGGAAAATCTAATTAATAAACAACTTTTGAAGAGTTTTAAGAAAGGAGCTGTTTTGATCAATTATGCTCGTGGTGAGGTAGTTGATTTAGTGGCTGTTGAAAAGGCCTTGCGCGAGCAGGTTTTAAGCGGCGCGGCCATTGATGTGTTTCCGAACGAACCAGAAAAGAATGGCGATTATTTTATCAGCCCGCTCCAGAAAATTCCAAATGTTTTGTTGACCCCTCATATCGGTGGCAGCACCGAGGAGGCTCAGCAAAATATTGCTGAGGACGTGAGCAATAAGCTATATAATTACCTGGAAAGAGGAATTAGCTTTGGATCGCATACTGTTCCTGCTTTGGCATTGCCTCCACAGGAAGGGGCTCACCGAGTCTTGCACATTCACCGTAACACCCCTGGCGTTTTAACCGCTATTAATAGCGCTCTTTCAAGTAATAATATAAATATTGTTGGTCAATATTTGAAAACCAATGATTTAATCGGATATGTAGTTCTCGATATTGAAAGTAAACTCTCCTCAAAAGCCCAGCTACTATTAAACAAGATCCCTGGCACTATTAAAACCAGGCTGCTTTATTAGGGTCATTTATTTCCTATAATTTATATTATGTTAAATGAATAGTGGTGAATTAACCTACCCTAGATCAAGTGGCTTTAATGATTTAGTTCTTGATTGACTCGTATCGGTCATTCCATTTCTTTTCCTCGGCCTCCCACTTGGTTTTATCGGTAAGGTTTTTGGCCTTATTAGCCATTATTTTCTTTAACCCATAAATATCTGACAAGTAGCTTGCCACTTTTCTATATTGTTGTTTGTCGCGGCTCTCAAGTTCCTTCTCAGCAGCTCGGTTGGCAAAAATTACTGCTGCTGCCAAATAAGGGTCTTTAGCAAGTTCCAAGGTTTCCCCATACTCCCTATCCAATGCATCTCGCTTAGCTACATCCTCCTTTGAGGCCATTGTTCCGGGCTTAGTCCTTGCTTTCATATCCTGGGCATGTTTGTTGCGCTTTTCTTCAATGCGGCTTGCCTTGTTGATATAATGATCACCGATATATAATAAAGGAATTTCGTAGTCAGGACGCGTTTTAGAGGAACGAGTAAATGCGTCAATCATTTTCTTCTCCAACTCATTGAAATTTTCAGGAAGAACCATTCCTTTCTCATCACTGGGATTCAGCGTATCATAAATAATTTCACCTAGTACTTGATTAGCTTTGAAATTGGTGGGATCTGACGCCAATACCTCATCAATAGCCACAATCTTTTCTGTAAACGTATTGACCAACCCAGCTGCAAAATCTACTTTGTCAAAATCAAAATAGTCGCTTTTTGGAAAAACTTCCTTACCCAGCTTTTTATACTTTTCAAAGCTGTCCATTTTTTTCTTTCCAAAATGGTAAGTAACTAAATATCGATAAACGCCCTCATAGCCATCCCCTCCCACTTTTGCATCGGCCAGTTTTGCGTAATAAGCAGCCGCGTCATCCTTGAACCCACCTGTTTCAGCAGTGATGGCAGCTAAAATCAGTACATTGGTATCAAGCGTAGAAATCAACATTTTTTGCTTTATCAGTAAGTCTGAGTAGTGAATGGCCTTTTTTAATTTTTCTAAGGCCTTTTCATAGGTTTTATTAGTGTATTCACTGTACCCAAAGGAGTAGTAGTTTGTGTATAACATGATGATGCCGTTCTGGTAGATCGGTTCACTGATCAGGGAAAGCGCAGGATCAAGTTCGCGGTATTTGGTGAATGCCGCATCTGCCTCTTCTATTAATTGAGCAGCTGCGGGTGTATCTTTTTTTCCGTCCATATTGGCTACGCTTGCATATACTACGGTCTTTAGAATAAACGCTTCGGGCTTTGAAGTGTATTTGGCATTGGTAAAGGACTTATCCAGGTCGGCCTTTGCTTTTTCAAGCTGATTGATCATTACCAAAGTTTTTATTGGATCATAATTCTGCGACCATCCGGAAAAAGTTAAAATGATGGATAGCGTGAACAGCATGTTCTTTTTCATAGAAGTAGGTTGAATATTAAGTTAGATTAAATGGTTTCGGGATCTTCGGCGGGAGTTATTTCTTCTCCCGCTACTTCTTGGTCGTCCAGGCTGGTAATTGCCGCAATTTCATCTCCATCGTCCAGACGAATTAGTTTAACACCTTGCGTGGCCCTCCCTTGTTCACTAATGCCACTCACGGGCATCCGAATAGTGACGCCGCTTTTGCAAGTGATCATTAAATCTTCGGTTGGGGCTACATCTAATATGCCTACCACTCCGCCTGTTTTATCCGTTACGTTGATCGTTTTTACACCTTTACCACCTCTGTTAGTAAATCGGTACTCATCCATAGGTGTTCTCTTACCGAATCCTTTATCACTTACAACTAAAACAGTTCTATCGTTTTGATGTGCCGGATTTACACAAATCATCCCTACTACTTCGTCCTGCTGATCCTCCACCTCAATTCCCGCCACACCAATTGCACCACGCCCGGTTGGTCTAACTTTTTCCTCTGCAAAACGAATAGCGCGACCACTTTTAACGGCCATCATTATTTCGCTTTGTCCGTCTGTCATGCGTGCTTGAATCAATTCATCTCCCTCAACAATAGTGATGGCATTAACTCCCGTTTGTCTGGGTCGACTAAAATCTTCCAAAGCCGTTTTTTTAATTACGCCTTTCTTTGTACAAAGGATAATATAATACGCATTAACAAACGCTTCATCTTTTAAATCCTTGACATCCAAAATAGCCCTCACGTTGTCATCGGGAGGAATTTGCATTAAATTCTGAATGGCTCTACCCTTCCCGGTTTTTTCACCTTCCGGGATTTCATAAACATTCAACCAATACACCCTCCCTTTTTCAGTGAAGAATAGCATAGTATGGTGCGTGGAGGCTACAAAAAGATGTTCGATATAATCCTCTTCTCGGGTTCGTCCTCCAATTACTCCCCGACCCCCTCTTCGTTGAGAGCGATATTCTTCGGCGGGAGTTCGTTTAATGTACCCTAAATGAGATATGGTGATTACAACATCTTCCTCTTTTATAAGATCCTTAATTTTTACTTCATCATCTAAATAGGTAATTTCTGTTTTGCGGCTATCAGCATATTTTTCTTTGATTTCCAGCAATTCCTGTTTGATCAAAGCAAAACGCTTAGCTTGATCGCTGAGTAACTCTTTCAAAGATTGGATTAGCTTCATTAATTCTTCAAACTCCTCACGAATCTTATCGCGTTCCATACCGGTAAGTCGTTGCAGACGCATTTCAAGAATGGCCTTGGCTTGCACTTCGTCCAATCCCCATCCCGCATTTACCAGTTTATCTTTTGCGATCTCTGGGGTAGCAGCGCTTCTTATTAATGCTATGACTTCGTCCAGGTGATCCAGTGCAATCAAATAACCGCTAAGCAGGTGTGCCCGCCTTTGTGCTTCGCCTAATTCAAACTGGGCTCTTCTGATCACCACTTCATGCCGAAACTCCACAAATTCTTTAATAAGATCTTTTAAGTTTAACGTACGTGGCCTTCCCTTAACAATGGCTACATTATTGATTCCGTATGAGGTCTGAAGATCGGTATGCTTGTAAAGTTGATTGATGATTACATTAGCAATTGCGTCTTTTCTAAGCTCAATAACAACTCGAGTACCCTCTTTCTGATTAGACTCGTTGTTGACATGCGTAATGCCTTCGATTACCTTTTCATTAACCAGCTCCCCTATTCTATTTGTCAGCGCATCTCTGTTGACTTGGTAGGGAACTTCGGTGATAATTAGTTGTTCTCTACCAGCTGCTTTTGTTTCGGCTGTTATTTTTCCACGCACTACTACTCGACCTCTTCCAAAATGCATAGCCGCTTTTACGCCTTCCATTCCGTATATAACGCCACCAGTAGGGAAATCAGGTGCTTTTACATGCTGCATCAGCTCATCGATAGTGCACTCTTTGTTACCAATATAGGCAACACACCCATCTATGACCTCCCCTAAATTATGGGGCATCATATTGGTTGCCATTCCTACTGCGATTCCGCTGGATCCGTTGACCAAAAGTTGAGGAATACGAGTAGGAAGTACAGCGGGCTCTTCTTCCGAATCATCAAAATTCAGTTGAAAATCGACCGTTTCTTTCTCGATGTCGTCTAGCATGTGCTCCGCTAATTTCTCAAGCCTTGCTTCGGTGTAACGCATGGCAGCTGGACCATCTCCATCCTGGTTTCCATAATTGCCCTGCCCATCCACCAAAGTATAACGCATGCTCCATTCTTGAGCCATTCGAACCATCGCGTCATACACAGAGGAATCACCATGTGGATGATATTTACCAAGTACTTCTCCGACAATACGAGCCGATTTTTTATACGCTTTAGTATGGCTAAGCCCCAACTCATTCATGGCATATAAAACCCGGCGGTGTACTGGCTTTAACCCGTCTCTTACATCCGGAAGTGCGCGGCCTACAATTACCGACATTGAATAGTCGATATACGCAGTTTTCATTTGCTCCTCAATGTTTACAGGAATGAGTCGATTATGATCATTTGTTTCCTGCGGTTGTTGCAATTCTTCCATATTAATTATTACTATTTTCGACTTGTTTCAATTAGTAAAACAATGTCTGCAAATCTACCTTTTTAAACCCTTATTTCCCAGTAAAAAATGAGTTCTTTTACTCCTTATTTTATCCACTACTGTTAATTAAAAATGGGATATTTGGGTTATGAAAATCGTCTTGTTATTCGGGGCAGGAAAGAGCGCCACCGTGCTGATTAAATACCTCTTGGAAAAGGCCGCTGAAATGGATTGGAAATTGATTGTTGCCGACACCAACCTAACTTTGATCAACCAAAAAATTGCCGGAAATTCAAGGGGCACAGCCCTGAATCTGGATATAAAAAAAACGGACGAAAGAGAAAAGGCAATTGCCAATGCAGACCTGATTATTTCATTGCTTCCCGCCCATTTGCATATATTGGTTGCCCGGGATTGCCTTCAATTCAACAAACACCTTTTTACCGCATCTTATTTGGATAAGGAAGTTGAAGAGTTGGAACCAGCGATTCGAAGCAAGGGACTCCTTTTCCTTTATGAAATGGGATTGGACCCGGGTATAGACCACATGAGTGCAATGGCTATGCTGGACAAGATTAAGCGCAAAGGCGGGTCCATTAAATCATTTGTTTCTCATTGTGGAGGTTTGGTAGCGCCTCAAAGCGATAACAACCCTTGGCATTACAAAATCAGTTGGAATCCTGCCAACGTAGTGGCTGCCGGAAAACAAGGCGCTATTTATAAGCAACACAATACCATTAAAGAATTGACCTATGAAAACGTATTTGATCAAGTACAAACTGTAGCCATTGAAAATGCAGGAACTTTAGCCTGGTACCCGAATCGTAACTCCATACCTTATATTTCTCTGTACCAATTAGAAGAAGCGGAAACTTTTATTAGAACCACACTACGGCACCCAGATTTCATGCGCGGTTGGAAAAAATTAATAGCACTGGGACTCACCAATGAGCTTCCCTTATCCTATTATACGACCCCGTATCCTGCCGAAATAATTTTTCAGCTACTTACCAGTAACAACCAAATTGAGAAATACCAGAACTGGTTAAAGGAAGATTCTCTTTTTGCAAAACAAGCAAAGTCCTTAGGTCTTTTATCTTCCTCAATGCTAATCAAAAAAGAGGAATATTCTCCGGCCAGCTTACTACAGGAGTTGCTGGAAAGAGCATTGGGCATGAATGAAAATGATCAGGACCGTGTGGTTATGCAACATGAGGTAACTTATTTATTACAGGAAGAAGAGTATTCCCTGATCAGTTCCCTCGTATTAGATGGTAAAAACGCCTCTGATACTGCAATGGCAACAACCGTAGGACTACCATTAGCCATAGCAACTACCCTGTTTCTGAGCAATAAGATTGATTTAATTGGACTTCAGCGACCCCTGTCAGCTACTCTCTACCAACAGGTACTACCCGCCTTGGCGAAGGAGGGCGTGCGCTTCATAGAAAAAGAAATAAAAAAGTAAGTTAACTAGCTGGCTAACGATAATATGATACCCCACTCTTTCGGCGAAACAGGCTGCACAGACAACCGGCTTTGTTTTACCAGCGAAATGTTTTGTAATTGCTTGTTTGCCTTGATTGTGGCAAGAGTAACTTCTTTTTTTAATTTCTTTACCGGTGCAACGTCTACGGCAACCCAGGCTACCTCGCTGCTGGTAGGATCTGGGTAGGCTTCTTTGACAATTTCAACAATTCCTACTATGGCTAATCCTTCATTGCTGTGATAAAAAAAAGCCAGGTCACCTTTTTTCATTGCGCGCAGATTGTTTCTTGCGGCATAATTTCTAACACCATCCCAAAAGGTCTTCTTATCCTTTTCTAATTGTTCCCAGGAATATTTAAAGGGTTCAGACTTTAATAACCAATAAGCCATACGCATTTATTTACCAACCAGCGGCCAATACATCAGCCAAGTGCATTGTTTTCAACTTGTAGTTTTTATGTTGGATATAACCTTGCAAATGCATAAGGCAAGACAGGTCAGTGGAAATCAAATAATCGGCTCCTGTTGCTAATGCGTGCTCGACCTTTTGTTCCCCCATTGCCATAGATATTGATTCAAATTTTACGGCAAAAGTCCCACCAAATCCGCAGCAGGTTTCTGTTTCATTCATCTCAAGCAACTCCAATCCCTCCACTTGCTTAAGTAGTTTGCGTGGCTCCTCTTTTATCCCACACTCACGCAATGCAGCACATGAGTCATGATAAGTGGCTTTCCCATTTAATGTTGCACCAAATCTGGTAACTCCTATATCTTTACAAAGAAAATAGGAGAACTCTACAACTCGTTGTTTCAATTCCTGGACTTCATGATGCAGTGAAGAATTGTCGTACAGCTGTTGGTAATAATTTTTGACAAAACCTCCACAGGATGCACTGGGTACAATTATTGGGGCTGTGCCCTTGAAATCTGAGATAAATTTTTGACAAACTTCTTTAGCTTCTTCCCAATACCCGGCATTAAAGGCAGCCTGCCCACAGCAGGTTTGTTTGGTATTATACGATACGGTGCAACCTGCCTTTTCAAGTACTTTGATCATGTTAAAGGCAGTAGTGGGATACAGTTGATCAATGAAACAGGGTATGAAAAGCTGAATGTTCAACGGCCTGGAGTTAATCTTTGCTTGAATAAATACCTAATCGGGCCAGGTTTTTCTCTGCATCAAAGGATTGCTGACTGCGAGGATATTTTGAACGGATCTCTTCATAAAGTGCAACCGCTTCAGCAGTATTCTTCATTATTTGATCCGCAAAATAGGCTGCCATAAACAGGTATTCAGGAGAGTTAACTTCATCCTGCTTGAAATGACGACCTGCTTTCTTATAGTTTCTCAGGGCCTCGTTGTTCTTTCCACTGTCCCCGTAAGCATCTCCCAACAACTTGAACGCACGAGCCTGGGTGATCTTAGAATCGCTGGAGAACTTTTCGAGATAGCGGATTGCTTTTGCATTGTCCCCAATCTTGAGATAGCAACTACCTGCATAAAAACAAGCCAGATCTGCCGCCTTCGTGCCGGAATGTTTTTCAATAAACTTGATGAAACCAAGACTTTGTCCATCTCCGTTTAACGCCAACGCAATTGAATCTTTACGGTAGTATTCCTCGGCACGAAACAATGCTTCAACGGCTTTTTTCTCCTTTGGGAGTTGATAAAAATTTTGATAAGCATACCACATTGCTACTGAGCCAATAATAAACAAGGCTGCTAAGCTAAGCTGCTTGCTATATTGATTCCAAAGCTTTGCTACTGCATTTGTAGATAGAGTAGTTCCCATATCAATATTAATCGATTATAAAAGGGTAATTAGCGTCAACGTAAACATTTTTGAGTACCTCACTATCATCAGGCCATGGACTTTCTTCAGCAAATTGAACTGAGGCAGCAACCATTTTGTCCACTCGATTATTGATGCTGTCCAGAAATTCCTGTGTAGCATATCCCTCCGCAAGTATGGTTTGCGTAATCTGCTGGATAGGATCCTTGCTCCGATACTCATCCACCTCATCTTTACTGCGGTACTTCTGTGGATCACTGACAGAGTGTCCTTTGTAACGATATGTTTTTATTTCAAGTAAAGTAGGCCCTCCTTTTTCACGTGCTCGATTTACAGCGCGAATGACACCAGTATGCACGGCCTCTGCACTCATCCCGTCAATGATATCAGCGGGCATTTCATAGGAATCGGCTAGTTTGTAAATATCGATGACATTAGAGGTCCTTTGTATGGATGTGCCCATAGCATAATTGTTGTTTTCACAAATAAAAACAACAGGAAGTTTCCACAACATAGCCAGATTGAAGGATTCATGTAATATTCCCTGCCTGGCTGCGCCATCCCCAAAAAAAGCTACTACAACGTTATCGGTATCTCTGTATTTTTCTGCAAAGGCAAGCCCTGCACCTGTTCCTATTTGGGCCCCAACAATTCCATTTCCGCCATAAAAATTATTGATTTTACTAAATAAATGCATACTGCCACCTTTACCCTTGGCACATCCTGTAGCTTTACCGTACAGTTCAGCCATGCAACTGTTTACAGAAACACCCTTGGCTATGGCCAATCCGTGGTCACGGTAAGCGGTAATAAAAAGGTCTGATGAACGAGTAGCAGTCATGCAACCGGCAGCAATTGCCTCCTGGCCAACGTACGCATGAAAGAAACCTCTTATCTTACCCTCCATTTTATACTTTTCCTCTGCTATCAACTCAAATTGACGGATTAGCTGCATCAGCTCGTACCAGTAGAGGTAAGTTTCCTTAGAAAATTTGCTGGTCAACGGGTTCAATTTTGAGTCGCAAAAATAAGGGAAAGACCCCACATTAGGTAAATTGCAGCCCAGTATGCCCCAACTCACCCAATTGGCACTTACACAATTTAAAAACTATGCTGCCAGACAGTTTTTCTTTGATAAAAGAATTGTTGGGATAACTGGCTTAAATGGGGTTGGTAAAACAAATTTGCTGGATGCCATCCATTTCTTATGCCTGACTAAAAGTTACTTTACAAAAACCGACCAATCGGCTGTCCGGCATGGTGAAATTGGCTTTCGGCTTGAAGGGATATTTGATAGGTCTTCATTTGCAGAAAAGGTGAGTTGTGTGCTGCGAGAAAATGGGAGAAAAGAAATTAGCGTAAATGGGTCTGCCATTCAAAAGCAAACAGATCACATAGGAAACTATCCATTGATATTCATTGCCCCGGACGACACCTTGTTGATAACAGGTGAAAGTAAAGTTCGCCGCTCTTACCTGGATCAATTAATAGCTCAGCTTGACCCTGATTACCTGCGAAATTTAATGACTTATAACAAACTTCTCCAACAACGAAATGCGTTGTTAAAGGAAATGGCTGAACAAGGAGCCACTCATTCAACTGTTTTGGCAGTCATTGACCAACAAACTATTCCGGCTGGCACTTACTTACACAAGGCCAGAATCAAGACGATTACGGACCTTATTCCGCAGATCTTGCTGCTATACAACAAGATTGCAGAAAAACCTGATGAAGCAACTGAGGAGATTTCCATACAGTTCAACAGCCAGCTTGGCATTCTTGATTTTGAACAATTACTCGCGAATAATCAACACAGAGATATTTTGCTACATCGAACTACGCAGGGACCTCATCGTGACGATCTATCTTTTAGCATGCAGGGACAAGCCTTCAAAACAATCGCCTCACAGGGGCAACGTAAAAGCCTGCTCTTTGCGCTTAAATTGGCTGCTTTACATGTGCTGGAGAAAAAAAATGATAGCCCTCCCCTGCTCTTATTGGACGATCTTTTTGAAAAGCTTGATGAGGTTCGAGTCCAGAACTTAATAAAGTTGGTATTTGAACAGACCGTATCCCAGGTGTTCATCACAGATACATCTGCTAATCGATTAGCATCCAATCTGCAAAAACTAAATCTTCCCTATCAGGTTTGTTGCGTGTAATCCTCTTACTTTTGTGATATGTCTACCTATTCCCTTGCTCAAGCGCTTCAACTTTACTTAAAGGAAAGTTGTGTAGGAGATCAAATTCAGGCATTCCAAATTAAAGACGCTTGGGAAACCTTAGTCGGGAAAACCATTGCCCGTTATACGGACAACATACGTCTACAAGGAGACAAATTGTTCATCCATACACAAGTGGGCCCTCTTCGAAACGAATTACAATTTCAACGGTCCACTATCCGGCAAAAAGTAAACGACTGGTTAGGATCTCCCATTGTTCGGGAAGTGATCATTCAATAGTTGCTTTCGTTATAATCGATAGCGGCCTTCTTCTTAATAACCACTCCTTTTTCTAGATAATAGATAGTGGGGTTGGTCCTAGCTGCTGTTTGAATAGCTTTGAGATCACAACTAAATACTGGCCATCCATTAAACTTTGTTTGAGAAAGCAGTTCCCTAACAGTAGTGGGTTCTGCGGTAACCACATAAACAGGAATTTTATTGAACCCAGTTTTAGTTTGGGGCAGCAAATCCAATACTTTAAGACTTTTTTGTACAGCAGCTGCTTTATCGGCAAGTACCAATACAACTGCCGGCAATTGTAGTATGTGCTCTGTGGAATCAATGCCGGTTTCTCCCGACAATACAAAACCTTTGATGGGAGGATCCATATCTTTTCCCGGGCGTATCAACTTGTCTTCACGCTTCACAAATTGATAGTCTTGGGGCGAAAAATCAGCCGGAAATTCAGTGGCAGAGAATTGCACCAATTGGTTATTTTTTTCATAAGTGAAATAAACTACCGTGCTATCGGGGATAGCTGTAGCTGGGATCTTCCTATTGATAGAGAGATCAGCTCCTATTTTGTATGGCAAACAATCAATGATGGGCAAATGATTTAATGTGTGATATTGAAGCCCTATCCCTGCTATAATACTAACCAAACAATTGAATCCTGCATAACGCACACTTGTGCCTATTGTATTCAACTCAGAAAAGTAATGCAAGAAAATCAGCATGACCAGCAAAACCACATCTTTTAAAAAGGACTGCCCGGCACTAAGGAGTAAACAATCACCGAAACAGCCACAATTTTTTGGATATCCGGTCAAATAGGTATAGCCGGTTAAAGCGGTAAAAAAAAACAACAATAAGAGTAATAAAAAATGTGTGGCTTTTGTTTTGAAATTAACTAGTAAAGCCACTCCGAGGCCTATCTCTGCAGTATTCAGAAAAACAGCAATGGGCAGCGTGAATGAGTTGAACGAATGCAGATCCCATATTTCAAGGAATTCTTGAATTTTATAGCTTAGACCTTGCGGATCATTAGCTTTTATAAGGCCTGAGAAGATGAACAATAGGCCTACCAGAAAGCGGACAAGAAAGTGAATCCATTTCATAATAAAATCAAGGCAAATACCGCATAATTGATGATATCGAGATAGTTTGCGTCAATGCCCTCGCTAATCAATGTTTTGCCGTCATTGGCGAGTATTTGTTTGATTCGCTGCAGTTTGACAAGAATGAGATCTACAAAGCTTTCCTGACTCATTTCCCGCCACGCTTCCCCATAATCATGATTTTTATCCAGCATCAAGTGTTTTGCTGTATTTACTTGTTGCTTGTAGAGAAGGGATAATTTCTCAACTGGAATATCCTCAATTTCTGAAGTGTGAAGTTGGCGTTGAATCAATCCAATTACACCATAGTTAATGATACCTTGAAATTCTGCAGCAATATTATCCTCTACACGTTGTGTTCCCTTTTGTTGTATGGTTCTAATTCGTTGTGCCTTTATGAAAAGCTGATCTACAACCGAAATGGTACGGAGTACCCTCCAGGAAGTTCCATAATCGGCAGATTTCCTTAGAAAAATATCCTTGCATGATTCGACTACTTTGTCATATTGTTTTGATGTATCCTGCATAGCTTATTGACTTTCGTACCTTTATCAAAAATAAACAAGAAGCCGTAATGTATTCACTCAAGAGTAAGAATAGGACAATAGTTGTGGATAAACCCATTGTTATGGGGATACTTAATGTTACTCCAGACTCTTTTTATACTCCCAGTCGTGTAACTGTACTGGAAGAAATACTTTTGAAAGCTGAGCAAATGCTGACTGCTGGTGCTTCCATTTTAGATATTGGAGGACAAAGTACCCGACCTGGTAGCCAATGGCTTACTGCAGAGGAAGAGCATGCTCGTGTAATACCCCCCATTGAGCAACTTGTCAAAGAGTTTCCCACAGCCTTTTTATCTATTGACACTTTTCATGCTAAAGTGGCGGAAGCAGCCATACTAGCTGGAGCACATATGGTTAACGATATTAGTGCAGGTTTGCTTGATGCCGATATGTTATCGACAGTATCTCGTTTACAAGTGCCCTATGTGATAATGCATATGCGTGGTGATCCACAGACAATGCAATTAAAAACGGATTACAAAAATGTGGTGAATGAGGTGCTTGTTTTTTTGACCGAAAGAAAAAAGGCCTGCCAGGCTTACGGCATACCGCAACTAATCGTAGATCCAGGAATCGGGTTTGCTAAAACTATTGAACAAAATTTTGAATTAATGGCGAATCTGGAGGCCTTTCAAATTTTAGAATTGCCCTTATTATTAGGATTATCCAGAAAATCTTTCATATACAAAACCCTCCAAACAGACCCCGCGGGGGCTTTAAATGGAAGCACCTTTTTGCATGCCATAGGCCTACAAAAAGGTGCCACTATTTTACGCGTTCATGATGTACAGGAAGCCGTTGATGGAATCAACTTATTCAACGCGCTATATCCTAATTTGTTGTAGGAGCTTTCGCCTGAACATCAGTAATCTCCACATCAAAAACCAAATGTTCGTATGGTTTGATAGGACCGCCTGGAGGAGGTGCTGCTCCATATCCCAAAAGGGATGGGATATATATTTTTCCTTTAGCCCCTTTTCTTAGATAAGGCATAGCCTCATCAAATCCCTTGATCATTTGTCCAACTCCTACTGAAAATTTAAGTGGTTCTACATGCTTGAATGCGGTATCCGTATTGCTGTCAAAAACCTTACCCTCAAATGTTTTGCCGGTGTAGTTTACAGAAACATAATCTCCTGTTTTGATCAATGCTCCGGTACCGGCTGAAACCACTTCAACATAAGCTCCGGCAGGAGTGCGTTGAACCAAGCTTAGCTTTTCGCCAAGAAAACTTTCCACTTCGGATTTTTCACGAATGCTGTAAGCTTTGCTTTCATTCTGTTCATCAAGGGTCTTTAAGCTGTCGGAACTAAATATTCCCAATACTTTGATATAAGTAATAATACGGTCACCTTTTTTAAATTCTGGAGGAAGATTTCCAGCAGGGAGCCTTTTTAAAAAAGTATCCATCATTTGAGTGGCAATAACAGAATCACCACGATGAAGTGAAGTCCACAACTCTGATATGTCATACGGTTGCGTCTGCGGAGGAACCGGGATATAGATAGGTAGTCTATTGCCGGTTGTAAAATAAACGCTGTCGTTGATTTTTTGAGTCAATGTTAATTTGATATAGCTACCAATACGCGCTTGTTGTGTGTCCTTACTTCTGATCAGCTTGTAAGGCATACCTCCTGGCGTTTTTTGATAGGCTTGCCCTGAACAACTTACCATCAGCGATGTTAATAAGCTGAGCGCAAGAAATTTTAAAGATGCATGCATAAATTCGAGTTAAATAAGTGATGATTGTGTTTTAATAATTTCTTTAAATCGGGCAACCGTCTTATCGAGCGAGTCACTGCTTTTTCCGCCCGCTGCGTTGAAATGGCCTCCTCCTTCAAAAAAGGTTTGGGCAAATGTATTGCAATCGAATGAACCTTTACTCCTAAAACTCCATTTTCTTTCCTCCTCCCTATCGATTACTAATGCTACCATTTTTATTCCTTGAATGGAGTGTGGATAGTTGACAAGCCCATCGATATCCCCTGTTTTTATTTGGAATTTCAGCAAATCAGAATTCGAGATCGTGATCAAAGCCGTATTATACTCATATAAAATCTCCATTCTATGAAGAAGCACATACCCAATAAAACGTAAACGGTTTTCTAAGAAATTATCATAAAGCCCTTCATGAATTTTTCCGTGGTCTAACCCACGCGATTTAAGATCCACAACTATGGTATGAACGCCCGCATGTGCGGAGGCAAAACGAAAGGAGCCTGTATCTGCCACTAACCCGGCATATATGCATTCTGCAATTGGCACATCGATAAGCGACAAATCGCCTGCTTCTTTAATCAAGTCATAAATCATTTCGCAAGTAGAGCTTTTAGCTGTATCGTTTATTCCAAAGTGAAACGAATCAATTGCAGGATCTTGGTGATGGTCAATGAGTACTTTTGTGCAAGTGAGCTGGGTCAGTTTTGCTGCCATGGTTTTAGTACGGGAAAAGGCATTAAAATCCAGACAAAAAAGTATAGTTGAGTTGTCTAAAATGACATCAGCTTTTTCTTTCTGTTTTTCGTAATTGATTACTGTTGCAGCGCCGGGCATCCAATTTACCCACCCGGCCCAATTGGTTGGAGCAATCACAGTAACCTCATGACCCTTTTTGGAAAGATATTGGGCTAATGAAAGCGAGGACCCCATCGCATCGGCGTCAGGTTTCTGATGGGTAGTAATTACTACTTTTTGAGGCGTTAGCAAGGAAGGAAAAAGGGCAGAAATTGGCTTCATGAGCGATCAAAGGTATGGAAAGATAGTTGTAACTTTGCGGCGCTAAACACATCACAAATGAGTAACCGAACTTTCATCATGATTAAGCCAGACGCTTTTCGCAAGGGTCATAGTGGCGCAATTTTAGATCGGATTATAAAAGAGGGATTCTCCATCAAAGCGTTAAAAATGCTTCACCTCTCCGAAGAGAAGGCTGGAGTATTCTATGCCATTCACCGCGAACGCCCATTCTATGGGGAGCTGGTATCGTTTATGAGCAGCGGCCCAATTATTGCGGCCATCGTGGAAAAAGAAAATGCAGTAGATAACTTCAGAAAATTGATTGGGGCTACCAACCCCGCTGTTGCAGAGGATGGAACAATTAGAAAATTATTTGCTAGTTCTGTTGGAGAAAACGCTATTCATGGTAGCGATAGTGATGCGAATGCAGCAATTGAATCTGCCTTCTTTTTTTCTGGGCTAGAACAATGCTAATTACACGGGTATAATTTTACTTTGAAAAAACCGCCTTCTGGCGGTTTTCGTATAACAATTCCTTATTGAACCACTGCTTCTTCACCATAAAGTTGATCCTTGTATTTAAGCGAAGGAGATGGAAGAAAAGCTCCTAGACCAAGTTGATCCCATTTTTTGTCAACTTTTTCTATTGTGGCCAGATCAGCAACAATTATGTTTGGCCAATCCCGTTGAAAATTGTCAAACTCTTTGGTTTTTCTTGTTCCATCGAGACCCATACATGCTGTGTAAGGGGAACCAGTTGATTTATAAAGAAAGCCATCCCGCTTAGGATCTAGGTTATTACAAAAACGCCATAGGCTGGTTGCCAGATCGTTGGGATTTACCGTATGCTCCACATAAAGGATCATTTTGATACTGGCCATAGATGGCAAAGAGGCAATACAATGATGTAATTCTCTTACATGCCCTGGCTTATTTTTTTCAACGGCTACCAAAATACAAGGAATGTCAAGATCAATGAGATTTGTATTTACGTCTCGTATAGAAGGCGTATGCTGTAGCAGCATGTCTTTTAGTGCAGAAGAAGGCATGCTTAATGTCGGACAAGTATACTCTTCCTCTTGTTCTTCATTTGACTTTTTTGTTCCGTCTATGCACATCTTGCCTCCAAATCCCATTTTGCTACAGCTATGATCCAAGACATCCATGGGGCCGGTGGAAAAAGATATATCCGTTGCGGGGTTTAAGTTTGCGAAAATATATTTTGCTAATTCTCGATAGGCGTTAATGGTAATGCCTTGATCTGCTAGCACTAAGATTTTATTGAACATCATTTGCCCAGCACCCCACATTGCATTCATTACTTTTTGTCCCTGCCCTGCATATTCCTTATTGATCTGAGTAATTACCAGGTTATGAAAAACTCCCTCTACCGGCATATCCATGTCCATGATCTCAGGAATCATTGTCATTTTAATGGGAGCCAGAAAAATACGTTCAGTTGCTTTTCCTAGCCAAGCATCCTCCTGTGGAGGGATACCAACAATAGTGGCAGGATAGATTGCATTTTTTTTATAGGTAATGGCAGTTACATGAAAACGAGGATACCAATCTGGCAATGAATAATAGCCTGTATGATCGCCAAAAGGCCCTTCCCATATCAATTCTTCAGCCGGATCCACGTATCCCTCAATGATAATGTCCGCATCAGCCGGAACTTCTATTTCGGGTTGGGTAATACAACGGACCAATTCTACCTTTTTCTTGCGCAGAAAGCCAGCCAACATGTACTCATCTACATTTTCTGGCAATGGCGCTGTGGCACTATAAGCATAAACCGGGTCACCACCCAGCGAAACAGCAACCGGCATCTTAATACCGGTTTTTTTATAGGCATTAAAATGCTTAGCGCTAACCTTATGTTTATGCCAGTGCATACCCGTCAAAGAAGGGCCAAATACCTGCATGCGATACATTCCTACATTCCTGCTTTTAGTTTCAGGGTCTTTAGTATGTATAACGGGCAAGGTGATAAATGGTCCTCCATCTTTAGGCCAACAAGTTAAAACAGGGATCTTACGGAGATCAGGATTCAACATCACAAACTCCTGGCAAGCCCCTTTCCCATGGATAACTTTTGGCATCCAGCTGGCAAATTGACCCAGCTTGGGAAGTAAGCGAAGTTTGTCAAGCATATTTTCTTTGGGAGATGATAGCAGCTTAAATAGGTCTTCAATTGCACGAGTAATTGCATCAAAGGAATCTACTCCCAATGCCATACACATTCTTTTCTCACTTCCATACCCGTTCATCAAAATAGGAAAGTCAGTACCCGTATTTTCAAATAAAAGTGCTTTCCCACCACCGCCCGATTTACTAACACGATCGGTTATCTCGGCAATTTCCAGACGTGGGTCCACATACGATTTGATTCGAATGAGCTCTCCGTTTTTTTCCAATGCTTCAATAAATGCTTGTTGATCCCTCCAGGCCATTTCAATGTTTTAATAGTGTTGCTATAACATGTTGTATATCGCTATCGTTCATTTTTTTGAACCCCCCTGTAGACAACTCCCAATCCAGTTTGATCAGGAAGACCAATGACGCCATCCTGATAAGTGAGACCGCTGGAAAGATCCTCGGCTAGCAACAGGGGGCCATCCATATCCAAATAATCTACCCATTCACTCAAATGTCCAATAGCAGCTGAACCAATTGTGGACTCATTCATACTACCCAACATTATTTTTAGCCCAAGTGAACGAGCCTGTTCTATCATTCGTCTTGCTGGCGTAATACCACCGCATTTGGTTAGCTTGATATTGATCCCATCAAAATTAGTGGCGCAGACAGAAACATCTTTTTCTGAAACGCAAGACTCATCGGCAATCAATGGCAAGGAAGAAACTGCCTTCAATAACTTCATTTCCTCTACACTTTCTTTTGGCAATGGTTGCTCTATTAATTCTACCCCTAGTGCTTTCAACTGCGGGATAATTTGCAAAGCGGTATCATAATCCCAGCCGGCATTGGCGTCCACACGGAAAGGAACCGTTGTATTTGCGCGAAGTAGTTCAAGCGTAGGGATATCTTCAGATGAACCCACCTTTATTTTATAAATTGGCCAAGGCCTTTCCAGCATCTTTTGAAGCATGCGGTCGGGGGTATCCATTCCAATGGTAAAATCGGTAACAGGACCCGACAAACCCGTGCCTCCCCATAACTTATAAAGAGGCACTCCTTTCCCTTGTGCATAAAGATCCCAACCAGCCATATCTAATGCACAGATTAAAAAGGGATGGGCAGGAATTAAGTGATGTAGAAAGTGCCAAAATCGTTCTGGGTCAGTAAAAACAAATCGCTCAATGGAAGTTCTGTTTTTTTCTAATGTGTCCACGAGGCTTTCTAAGCTCACTTGATAATATGAGATTGCCGGAGCTTCTCCATATCCACATCGGTTTCCACTCTGCAACTCAACCACCAAGGTGGGTTGATGCGTTTTTGTTCCCTTAGAAATAGTGAATGGATGTCGAAATGGTAATTCATGTGCCCAATAGCGAACCTGCATACATTGCTTTGTGCGAAGATAGCACTAAGGCTATTATTTGATCCTGCCTGCATTAGCAATTGTCTGCCGTACCAAAGATGTGAACACATCATCTTTGATTAAATCCTCCAGATTCATGTGAAGCCTATACTGCCAGTAATGTTTTGGGTTAGCAGGGTCATTGATCCGCTCCTCTTGAGGATCCTTGCTTCGAACCGCTTCACTCATGCCCAGCAAATCCTGTAATTGAAAAATACTCCACATGGCGGGAGATTTCAGGTGTTGTACTACAATAGCTCGATTGATCCATGCCTCGCAATATTGTGGGGCTTCCCCCCATTGTTCCATTACTTGATTGTAAAACTGTTGGGTACGAGTACGATCTTCCTCCCACCAGCCTCGTATGGTGCTCATATCATGGATAGATGGAGTTACTACCGATAAGTAAGGAGCTTGAACAAGGTTGAAATAGGACTGCGAAGGATCTTTGGGCATTCGTCGGATTTCCAAGCATAAAATCCCCGTCTGATTCATAACATCGGGAACGCAATAGGGAACCATCCCTAAATCTTCACCACAGATCAACCTATTGGTCGCTTCCTTTAAAAAGGGAAGCTTTTGCACAGCTTCCGGATACCCAAAATGATCTTGCCTTCGGTAAAAATAATCATGATATGATGCAAAGAGTTTATCCTTCACTTCAGTTGGCAACTGTGACAACACATCATCGTTGATATACGGCTTACAAAAACCAGTAAGATCGACAGTGATACCTTGTTGCTGCAATTCTTCCCGCGTAATAGGAAGACAGGGGACAAACCTGCTTAATACTCCTTGTACAGCACTTGTTGGAATACCCCATATTCTAAAAAAACCTAACATATGGTCAATACGAAAGGTGTCGAAGTAATAACTCATTTGTTCAAAACGCTGTTTCCACCATGCAAAGCCGTCTTGTTGCATTTTTTTCCAGTTGTAAGTTTGAAATCCCCAGTTTTGACCGATGGAGGTAAAATCGTCTGGAGGAGCACCTGTTTGCCAGTCCATATTATACAATGTGGGATCAACCCAAGCATCAACACCATAGCGATAAATTCCAATTGGAATATCTCCTTTTAACACCAAGCCTTTTTTATGGGTGTAAGCAACGGCTTCTTTCAGTTGCAGATCCAAGTGAAATTGGACGTATGCATAGAAATTGACCTTTTTACGGGTAGCAATACTTTTGAATAGCTGATCTGTATCAGCAGCATCATACGTTGAAGCATTAGGCCAGTTTACAAATTGCGTTGTGCCAAATTGATCTCGATAATAACAAAAAGCTGCATACGGTTTTAGCCAATGTTTGTTTTGCTGAAAAAAACTAAGAAAATCCGGGGCTTCTAAAGTAGCTGAACCCTGCACTTCATAAAGCTTTCGCAGTGTTTCCAACTTTATCCTGATTACTGCTTCGTAATCAATTGCTTTTTTATTATTCAGTTGCTCCTGTACTTTACGAAGTGGTCTCAGGAGAACCGCGTGTTTTGTGCCTGCAACCAATGCAAGGTTGATGTAGATAGGATGTAAGGCAAAAGCAGAAATGGCTGCATAGGGGTAGGAATCCTGCCAGGTTTGCGAGGCAATTGTATCATTAATGGGAAGCAACTGAATCAATCGTAATCCGGCAGCTTGAGACCAATCAGCCAGCTTTTTTATATCGGTAAATTCGCCGATCCCAAAACTTTGCTTGGTTCTCAAGCAAAAGACCGGGATTGAAACACCAGCCCCCCGCCAGGAATTGTTAGGTAGTTTAATAAATCCGTCATGCATGCAAATGCAGCTGCTGGATTGCTTTAATGAGGCAGGTAATACTCTGTTATCTCCTTCTTCGTACTGCACAAACTGCTTCTGCTCAACGTCCCATATTCCATACTTGTAGGAAATAGGGAACAACTCCTCTTCCAGTTCCAACGCAATTTCCCACCAATTTTTTCTTTTTTGCAGCAAAAGAGGCTGTTCCGTAGACCAACTATGCAAGCGTTGCGTATTTCCCAATAAACAAACTTGTTGATAAGGTTGCAGCAATGGTGCTTTTACACGAAAGATATAAGAGCCTGTTCCGGTTTTTTTGGAAAATTTTTTATGCTTTAATAAAAGAACTTCTTGAAAAGGGGTTGTAAAAAAAGCATTCTCGTAATCTCCTGCATGATTCCAAGTGTCAAATAATACATAGGTCTGGAAGCTTGATGTTAGTCCAATCACTCGGTCATTCCCCCACTCCGCACAAAATGACCCATCTTGGTTTTTCAATAGATATTTATAGTGTAGCGGAGTATTTTTCCCACGAAAAGGAACATCTACTTCAAGCTGCCAGGTTTCCTGATCAAGAAAACACATGGGGATGGCATTCTCTTGTTTTAACTGACCCAATGCCGGGCTGTTTCCTATAATGAGGAGCTGTTGCCCATACTGGGTGCGGAATCGTATATTGAATTGCAGGCGGGGCACAATCTAATTGGCAATCAAGCTAATGTGTATACGAAACACATGGCGAAAATAGTGAAAATCAACAATTCAAGTAAGGTTTTTGAGTTTTGATTTTAGTAATTTAAGGATAGACTTTATTTTTGCATAAACTAGAAAAAATGGAACAGACTAAAAAGAATAAAGGACTTTGGTGGTTGGTTTTCTTTGCATCGACTGCGGCCCTGATCTTGGCCATTGCCACACATTGGGAGTGGCTGTCGCTTATCCTTCCCTTCCAAACTACTGCATTAGTAAAAGCAATGGACATCATATAATATTTCCATGCGCTACTTTTTTCTAGGTTTCCTTTTTTTGTTTTTTATCAATGGAGCAACCGCCTCTTATTCAGTCCCATTAGTTCACCCTGCGGTAAAGGAAAAACACAGCACCGCAACTAAAAGTGCTTCAAAATACGGCCTAAAAAAGCTTAGAAAAAGCTTTCAAAAGCTGGTGGAGGTTGAAAAAACCAAGCTTGCTTTCTTGTTCATTCTGGCCGTACTTCTACCTCCGCTATCGGTTTATCTAAAAGAAGGAAAAATAAATTCCAGATTTTGGATCAGCCTTTTGTTATCTCTATTGTTCTGGCTTCCGGGTGTAATTTATTCGATACTGGTTATTTTGTCGCCTAATTTACAATAAAAAAAGGGCCAGGAAGCCCTTGGTAAGTTAACTGTTGAGTGAGCGTATTTATTTTACAGCGCTCACTAACCCCTTAAATGTTTCGGGGTTGTTCATTGCAAGATCGGCAAGCACCTTGCGATCTAGCTCAATTCCTTTTTCCTGTAGTTTTTTGATGAATACGGAATAAGTAAGCCCCTCTTCACGAACAGCAGCGTTGATACGAGCTATCCACAAGGAACGGTATTCGCGTTTTTTTAACTTACGACCCACAAACATGTAGGTCATACCTTTTTCGACAACATTTTTGGCAACGGTTAAAACATTCTTGCGTTTACCATAAAAGCCTTTGGCTTGTTTTAATATTTTTTTACGTCTTGCTTTGGGAGCGACGGCATTTTTTGAACGTGGCATAATTCAGCAATTAAGGTTGAGAAAAGAGTTTGATTACTTAAGTCGTAGAAGTCGTTTTACAAAATCAACATGTGAATTAGCAACAGTCCCATCTAAACGCATGTTGCGTTTGCTTTTTTTAGACTTTTTAGTAAGAAGGTGTCGCTTAAAACTCTTTTGGTGCATGATTTTTCCGGTACCAGTCACTTTAAAGCGTTTTTTGGCACTAGAATTGGTTTTTACCTTTGGCATAGGTAATATTATTACTGTTTAACCCTTGAGGCATTCCCCACAGGGGGACCTTTATCGAACCTCTTCGGTAATGGGTTGCAAAGGTAAGCTAAACTAACTTATGGGCAATAAAAAACCAGGCTCTTTTGAGTCAAGCCTGGTTTTACTATTCAGACTCAAATTGTAATTATTTAGGATCCAAAGCTTTAGTAATTCTATCACTAATATCCCGTAAATGAATTTTACTCATGGTATCCGTGTAAATGGCTGTTGCATTGCTTGCATCCGTTTTTAACTGTTGTAAATGGGATCTTACCACGGTTTTAACATCTGATTTTTCGGCACTTACAAGGCTAGGCGCAATGGAGCCAAAACCACCCCCCGGAGATACTGTTGCAGTGGCAGGTGGGTTTAAAATATTGATTAGGGTGTTAACATAGGATTTTTGGAGATTTCTACGATAAACATCTATTGGCTTTTTGGCGGTAAGCTCCGACCAAATACCTGTTTTTACATCTCCCATATACTCCAAAATTCCATATGCTTTTTTCCCAGATGCCGCCTCCGCTTCTACTAATTTAGTAAGCGTGCGGCTACTCATTATCCGGTTTAGGATATTATCCTGAACCGAACCAATCATAGTAAGTCCGCTCTGGCCGGTTTTGTCAAAAATTTGTTGATCTAATAGCCAAGCAGGTGTGTTGAATAATTGTTTTTGCAAAAAACTCAACGCTTCTTTTTGTTTTGCTTTGCTCACTATTTCATATACAGGCCCCGCTTGTTCCTGGGTTTTGGGTGTTTCCATGATCCCGCCAATGTATTTGGCTACATGTCCATTATAACGTGAAAACTGAGAAACTACTTCCTGATAAATCGTTTTCATTCCTTCGAAATCCTCGTTGACCTCGCGAGTCCAGCTTTGAAGATTTGGCACAATTCTTTGTAGGTTTTTGATCCCATAGTAACTTCCTTTCATGGCATCGTCACCCACCTGCTCGCTCTGGGACCGAGGATCATCGGGATTTGTTTCCGTGCCAAACCAAAGTCTATTGTCTGTTAATTTTTCAATTACCCAACTATTTAGTTTTGATTGTTCCGCATCAGGACTTTTATAGGTAGGGAACAAACGATAACCCCACTCGATTGCCCACTTGTCATAATCCCCAATCCGGGGAAATAAGCCATCCGTGTTGATATTATCCTCAGGCTGTGCCACGTAATTGAAACGAGCATAATCCATGATGGAAGGTGTGTGTCCGTTGGCCTCTACCCATGCTTTATTTCGCAAATTTTCAACAGGAACGCTTGAACTGGAACCATAGTTATGACGCAATCCTATTGTATGTCCTACTTCATGTGAGGACACAAAACGAATCAATTCGCCCATCAGCGAATCAGGAAATTGCAATTGACGAGCCCTGGGGTCATTGGGAGCACATTGAATCATATACCAATTGCGCAGTAATTGCATTACGTTATGATACCAGTTGATATGACTTTCCATGATCTCACCGCTGCGAGGATCAGCAATACTTGGTCCGCTTGCATTAGGTATTTCAGATGATTTATAAACTACCGCAGAGTTTCTGGCATCATCCAAACTCCAGGTACTGTCTTCCGACTTTGTTGGGGCTCGTTTGCCAATTATCGCATTTTTGAAACCTGCTTTTTCAAAAGCAACCTGCCAGTCATTTATGCCTTGAATTAAATAAGGAACCCATTTGTCAGGTGTTGCGGGATCGATATAAAAAATGATGGGTTTAGCAGGTTCAACCAGTTGGCCCATATTATATTTTTCCAGATCCTCGGGCTTGGGCTCCAGTCTCCATCGCTTAACCAATGAGATTTTTTTTACGCCTTGTGGATTAGCATCAAAATCAGTATACCCCACTGCAAAGAATCCTACACGAGGATCAAAATAACGTGCTTGCATAGGTACTTTTGGGAGAATGACTATTGAACTGTTCAGTTCCATAGTCAGGTTTCCGCCACCACTACCCTGCTGCATCATCCCATCTCCTGGACCTGATGGCAAAGCAGGAGCTCTTCCGTACGTTTTGATGGCTTTGATTTCTACATTGATAGGATAAGCCTTGACGGCTACTACGTAAGATTTATCAGCTTGTAGCGCAGCTATGCGTAATGAAGATTTTAAGGCCGAATTAAAATGCAACACGTCGTTATCACCACTAATGAAATCGGTAATATCCATTACCACACTGGTGGAATCTAAACCAAATGCTTTGATGTCAAACGACTGCACGATGGGCTGCACATTTGATTTAGAAACAGTGGTAAACATGGGTGAAGTAGAATCCTTTGCATATTCCGCATAAGAAATGGTGCGAAGAAAAATCTTATTTCGAGGTCCTTTTTCAAATCGTACTACATTTTGTCCGATCTGATCTCCCGCGTACCCAAAAAAGCTTCCCCCACTTCTCAGACCGGCAGGTGCTTGAGAGATTCTGTTTACCACAAGCATGTCACGTTGCAACAGAGAATCAGCAATTTCAAAATAAAATCGATCCTCAACTTTGTGTACCCAAAAAATTCCTTTACTGGTCTCAGACTTTGCAGTAATTACTTCTTTGTAGGGCTTGGGTGCGGTGGAAACTGCCGGAGGTACACCAGGCGTACGCTTTGATGTGTCAGGACGCTGCGCATTGGCAGGCGATGGTGCCGGCTGTTGTGCATGAGAATATGCAAGCAAAAAAGTGCTAACACAAAGCAATAGTTTTAATCTAAGATTATGCATTTAATAGTTGATTTATTTTTTCTTCCCTTTAGGAGCAAACATGGCCAGCATTCTTCTTCCCTCCATCTTTGGCATGTTTTCAAGTATTCCAATTCCCGCCAGCCGCTCAGCAAATTTCAGTAAAAGCAATTGCCCTCTGTCTTGAAATTGGATAGAACGCCCTTTAAATTGAACATATGCCTTCACCTTATTGCCTTCTTTTAAAAATTCAATAGCATGCTTTGCCTTGAAATCAAAATCGTGTTCATCGGTGTTAGGCGTAAAGCGAATTTCTTTTACTTCGGAGGCCTTGCTTTTGGCCTTCATTTCTTTTTCCTTTTTCTTTTTGTTGTAAAGGAATTTGTTGTGATCTATGATCTTGCATACTGGCGGATCTACATTGGGAGAAATTTCTACCAGATCCAAACCCTGTTCCTGTGATTGACGCAGGGCATCTTGAAGTGAATAAATACCCACTTCAACGTTATCCCCTACCAACCTAACTTGTTGTGCTCTTATGAAGTGATTGATCCGATGCTCTGCTTCTTTTCTGGGAGGCATTTTACCGCTGAAACGATTTCCTCCCTGGCCTTGAAATGGTCTTGGACCGCTTCCGGGTGGGCGGTTAAATCCGCCTCCGGGTTTCTGTGGTGCTGTCATTGATGGGTTTTAGGTGACTAAATTATAATTTTTAACCTTTCCGAGACTGAATTTCATCCCTCATTTGATTTTTGAACTTATCGAGAGTTTGCAGTCCTTGATCTCCCATGCCTTGTCGTCGAACCGAAACGCTATTTTCCAACATTTCCTTTTCACCAACAACCAGCATAAAAGGGGTTCTTGAAAGTTCAGTGTCCCTTATTTTTTTGCCGATTTTTTCATTTCGATCGTCCACCCCTGCCCGAATTCCATTTTCCAGCAAAATCTTTTCCACCTGTTTGGCGTAGGGTAGAAATTTGTCGCTTATGGGGAGTATTTTAACTTGTAAAGGAGATAACCAAAGTGGAAAACGCCCGGCATAATGTTCTAACAAAAAGCCAATAAACCTTTCATGCGTTCCCAAAGGGGCTCTATGAATAATCAAGGGAACCTCAGACTCGTTACTGCTGGTTGTGTAGGATAACTTGAACTTAAGGCCTGAATTGAAATCTACCTGGTTAGTAGCTAATGTAAATTCCCGACCAATAGTGCTCCATATTTGCACATCAATTTTTGGACCATAAAACGCAGCTTCATCCTGAACCTCTACAAATGGGGTACCTGTATCAATTAGCACTTTTCTCGCCATGGTCTCTGTTTCTTGCCAAAGTGCTGGCTCATTCACATACTTCTGACCTAATTTGGAGGAATCGTGTAAACTTAACCGCATCACATATTTCTGGATGCCAAAAATTTGAAAATACTTGAGATAAATCTCGTTTACTGCACGGAACTCTTCAAAAAACTGGTCCTTGCTGCAATAAATATGCGCATCGTTCATATGCAAACAACGAACACGCATCAAGCCAAAAAGCTCACCACTTTGTTCATACCGATAACAGGTGCCATACTCCGCAATACGGAAAGGAAGGTCCTTGTAGCTTTTTGGTTCGGCATCAAATATTTTATGATGATGCGGACAATTCATGGCCTTCAGATAATACTTCTCACCGTCCATTTCCATAGGGGGGAACATACTATCCGCATAATAGGGAAGATGGTCACTTGTTAGGTACATGCTTTCCTTGGCAATGTGGGGCGTTACTACTCTTTTGTAACCTGCTGCTTGTTCAGTTTCCTTCGCTAATTTTTCCAGTTCCTCAATGATGATGGTACCATTTGGAAGCCACAGCGGTAAACCAGGACCTACATCATCATCCATGGTGTAGATCCCCAGTTCTTTTCCAAGCTTACGATGGTCTCTTTTTTTAGCCTCCTCAAGCATGGCCAGGTAGTCATCTAATTCTTTCTGCGAAGGGAAAGTAACACCATAAACACGAGTGAGCATTTTGTTTTTCTCGCTCCCTTTCCAATAAGCGCCGGCAATGCTGGTTAGCTTAATGGCCTTGATAAAGGATGTGTTGGGAATATGAGGCCCTCTACAGAGGTCAGTAAACCCTCCTTGCGTATAAAAAGTTATTTCTCCATCTTGGAGACTTTCTAATAAATCTAATTTGTACTCATCACCTTTTTCCGTGAAATACTGTATAGCCTCAGCTTTTGATATTTTTTTACGGACGAACGCGCTGTTCTTTTTAGCCAATTCACCCATCTTTTTTTCAAGCAACAGCAGATCTTCTTCAGCCATCTTACGATCTCCTAAATCCATATCGTAATAAAACCCATTTTCTACAGCAGGCCCCACCCAGAACTTAACGTTTGGAAAAACAGATTCAACGGCCTCGGCCATTAAGTGTGCAGAAGAATGCCAGAATGTAGATTTTCCAGCATTGTCATTCCAGGTCAATAATTGGAGGGTGGCATCTGTTTCAATGGGTTGATTGGCGTCAGTGACCAAACCATTGACTTGGGCTGCCAATACTTTTTTAGAAAGCCCTTCCGCTATGCCTCGGGCAATTTCAAAAGGGGTAACCCCATTATCGTATAAACGAACCGCGCCGTCTGGGAAAGTTATATTTATCATTGTTTATTCAGAAAAAAAGAGTACAAAACTAACACATTTTAAGGGCAAATCTCAGGATAAAATAGGATGTTAAAATTACCCCTTAAACGGCTACAATTCGCATTAGATGCCCACAAATTTTATATTTGCATTCACTTATGTTGCTTAAAAACGGAAACTTTTTATTGTTATTTGCATTTTTGCTACCCCCTGCTGTTACCGGACAGGATCTGACAGGAATTTGGAAAGGATATTTTGTAACAACCGACTTTAACCAGTATAAGGTTGAATTTCAAATCAACCAAACGGGCTCGTCCATTACCGGGGTTTCCTACTCCTATTTGACAACAGTATTTTATGGGAAAGCCACTATGAGTGGTGCCTGGAAAAAAGAAAGTCAATCTTTGCAAATTCAAGAGTTAAAAACAATTGAAGTAAAAGCTACTGAGGGATCGGTTAGTTGCCTAATGAATTATCAATTAGGATATTCAAAGTCGGGCAGGGAAGAGTATTTGGAAGGGAGCTTTACCAGCAAGCACGAATATAGTGCTGAGGGCCTTAAAAAGGGTGATGATTGCGGAGGAGGACAGGTTTATCTCAGACGTGTTAGTTCTTCAGATTTTTATGCTGAGCCATTTATACAAAAAACAGCAGCTAAAAAAGTAATAGTAAACCAGTCTCCCCCTGCTCGTAAAACTCCAATCCAAGTTACCGCGTCAACTGAAGATAAAGCCAATCAGGAGTCAGGCCTTTCCTCCACACCAATACATGACAAAGCAGTTGCTGAAGATAACAGCAAGAATGTACAGCAGGAACCGCTTGTTGTTCCTGCTGTCAGCAACAATCGTTTCAATGATCTTATTCAGGTTATTACCGTAAAAAACCCACATATTCAGGTTATCTTGTTTGACAACGGAGAAATTGATGGGGATACTGTTACAGTCTATCTGAATAATAAACTTGTCCTGAGCAAAAAAAGATTATCCACCATTCCGCTTACGCTCAGCTTGGATATGGAACATCATAATGGAATTCAGGAATTGACTATTGTGGCAGAAAATCTGGGGGAAATACCACCCAATACGGCCTTAATGATTGTAGAAACAGGAAGTCAACAGTTTCGTATTATGCTTGCATCTTCGGAACAAAAAAATGCAGTGGTTCGATTTCGTTATGAAAAATGAGTAGCCCGCCTTTATTAACCTTACCTTCGGCTACATATGCTAATTCGGGTTTTGATAGCCTTATTGTTTCCAATGATTGCTTCGGGACAAGATCTAAATGGTAAATGGGTAGGCCGACTGGTTATGGCACCAACTGGCTGCTTTCCGGTTTATACTATACAATTTGAACTTACCGACTCCTCTGGAATTATTACAGGGACTGCCTTACATTATTCAGATTCATTTAACCATATAAAAAAAAATATTGTTGGCACTTTTGCAAAAGACAGCAATCGATTGCTGCTTGAAGAGAGTACCCTATTGGATGTTAGCCTAAAACAGGATTGTGTACCCTGTTTAAAAAAATATACACTGACCTATCATAGAGGGGGAAATGCCATAGCTGACGAACAGATTCGGGGCATCTGGATTTCTCCCGCAGATAAAGCAACAGATGGTAAAGCAACATGTGATCCTGGCACAATCGTGTTGAACCGGGTAACTAAGCTGGAGAAAAAGCATACTTCACCAGCTTTTACCCAAAATAAAACCAATGTTTTGGTACGCGAAATCAGATTGGATAGTTGTACTATTGAGATAGAACTTTTTGATAACGGGCAAATTGATAAAGACACCGTGTCCGTTTATGTCAATAATCGCCCGATTGTATATCGACAAATGTTAAAAGCCCGAGCCATCCCTATTCGGTTGTCTATTAATGCAAAAAAAAATGTACAGGAAGTGGTGATGGTAGGTGAAAATTTAGGGACCATCCCTCCCAATACGGCACTGATGATCATAAAAGCCGGGGAACAGCGATATCAGTTATATCTCGCCGCTGATGAAAAACGTAACGCTCTAGTGAGATTTATCTACGAACCAACACATTAGCTATTACTTATCATTCCAAGTAATAGCGGGGATGGTTGAAAGAAGTGATACATTTGCGCCGATTTATGTTAGCTGGATTACAACAAGTTACCTTTGAGTTTGGCGCGCGTTTAATTATTGCCGATGCCACGTGGCACATTCAACCTGGCGAAAGGATTGGTTTGATAGGCTATAACGGGACCGGGAAGTCTACCCTGCTTAAACTTTTGGTTGGCGACTATCAACCCACTGCGGGTAGTGTAGAACGAAGTAAAGCTACCACCATAGGATATTTACATCAGGATTTACTGAGTTTTAATTCACAGGACAATATAGTAAAAGTAGCCCTACAAGCCTTTGACAATATTCTAAAATTAGAGCAAGAAATAGAGGTATTAGGTAAACAATTAGAGCAAACAGGAGATGAAAAATTGTTGGAAGCCTACACGGATAAATTGCATGAGCTGGAAACGGCAGATGGGTATACTATTCGTCATCGTACCGCTGAAGTTTTACAAGGTTTAGGATTTTCATCCTCCGATCTGGATAGACCTTATCAGGAATTCAGTGGCGGTTGGAGAATGCGAGTTTTACTGGCCAAGATGATCTTGGCAAAGCCCGACCTACTATTATTGGACGAACCTACAAACCACCTTGACTTACCCTCGATTGAATGGCTTGAAAAGTATTTATCACATTATGTCGGAGCCGTTGTGATAGTCAGCCATGATAACTATTTCCTTAATCGAATGGTCACAAAGATTGTTGAGCTCTACCAAGAGGAATTGCACTTTTACACCGGGAACTATGATTTTTACCAAAAGGAAAAATCAGTTCGAATGGAATTGCAACAAAAGGCCTACGAAAATCAACAAGATTACATTCGTCAGCAAGAAAGATTAGTAGAACGGTTTCGCGCCAAAGCTAGTAAGGCTGCTATGGCGCAGAGCTTGATGAAAAAACTGGACAAGTTGGAACGAGTAGATCCTGCACAGCTAGTCCGCCCTAATCTTAGGATTAATTTTAACGTAGATAAAACGCCTGGAAAGATCATTGCAACATTAAAGAATATCAAAAAATCCTTTGGGCAAATAGAAGTTATACGAGAAGCCACTGCTGAAATCAATCGCGGTGATAAGATTGCACTCATTGGAGCAAATGGAAAAGGAAAGTCTACACTGCTGCGCATCTTAGCCGGTACGGAACCCTATGATCTGGGAGAGAAAACGGACGGGCACAATGTGATGCAAAGTTTTTATGCACAGCATCAAGTGGAGTCACTAACACTTGCACATACCGTATTAGAGGAAATGGCAGGAAGTGGATCTCAGCTAACAGATCTTGAAATACGATCCCTATTAGGGTGTTTCTTATTCAGCGGAGATGACGTTGACAAAAAGATAAAAGTATTAAGCGGTGGCGAAAAAGCTCGTGTGGCCCTTGCAAAGGTTATCACCAGCCGTGCTAATTTCTTGTTATTGGATGAGCCCACCAATCACTTAGATCTTCATAGCGGTGAACTGTTGACGGAAGCCCTTCAAAAATATGAGGGTACCCTTGTTTTGGTTAGCCATGATCGCTACTTTATCGCTAAGACCGCCAATAAAATCTGGGAGATTGAAGATGGACTGTTAAAGGAATTTAAAGGCGGATATGAAGAGTGGGTCAGTTGGAAAGAACGAATGGAGAAGCAACGCAATGCCGCTGTTGTAAAACCGGTTCCTGTTGCTAAAACCACTGGAACTGCGGCGTTACCGACCGCTTCATCGCAGCCATTTTCCAAGGGGAAAAAGAAAGAATACCAAAGAATTCAACAACAATTTCAGCAAGCTGAAAAAGACTTGGCTGCTGCCTTTTTACTCCAAAAAAAATTAGAAAAAAAATTGGCAGATCCTCAGCTGTATTCCCATAAAATGGATGTTTTAAAACTTGAGGCTTCTTATAGAGCTTGTCAGCAGTCCATCAAATTGCACACAGAAAATTACGAACGGTTATTTGAAGCGATGATGCAACTAGAAGAATAGAGAAGTTATTTTATTTTACCATTTACGATAGTCAAAATTGCTTGCTCTGTTTCAATAGCTGTTTGCTCTATTTTCAATCCTTTATCGAGTATGCCTTTTACATAGGTAGCATCCTCGCACCCTGCACAATTTATCTTAACATTTAAAAAAGCTCCCCTGATGGCGCTTCGCGCGCAAAGCGCTCCCACACCAGCATCCGAAACTGAATTTGGATTACCGGTCGCCGCCATAGCTCTAATTAAAGACATACTTTCTAAACTGATCAGCATAACCTCCATGGGCACCTCAATAGCCTTTTTGATGGCGTCTTGAATAGTCTTGTTTCGCATTGCTTTTTCTTTTGGAGTTGACTTGGGAAGGGAGAGAGCATGCATAATTGCATTAAAGGACTCGGTGTCCGCATCTACCAATTTCAAAAGCCTGTCTTTTAGTTGTTGCCCTATTTCAGCTTGGTCGCCAAACTCTTTCCATCGTTGGTCCCAACCTTTTTTGTGGGATGAAAGATTAGCCACCATGGTAGCTAGTGAAACTCCCAAAACCCCCAAATAAGCCGCAACAGACCCCCCGCCAGGGGCTGGAGATTCACTTGCAGTAATATTGGCAAAGTCGCGTAAATTATTGTCTACAAGCTTTTTAGTATTATTATCTTCAAGCATATATTCAATTATTTTTTCCTTTGGATGAAAAGGAGAAAGCTCATCTAAACCCATTGATCTGACTGCAATTTCGATTAATTCTTTTTCTGAAACGCCAGTGGATCTGTTTTGTTTTAGTAGAAAGTATTTCCCAGCATCAGTGATTGACTTTAATGGTACTAAGCCAACCAGTTCGCTGCCGGTTACGCGCAAGCCACGTTCATTTGCTTTTTTACAAGCTTCTTCAAAGGCTATGTGAAGCGGGGTTACATTGATGTTGGTAAGATTCATTGAAATCTGTGCAATTCCATACTCTTTGATAAACCAGCCTATTGCCTTTACGGCTTTCAAAGTGCCAGGGATTATCACAGGATTTCCAACCTCGTCCAGTACTTTTTTTTCATTTTCCATCTTGACTCGCCCGGCCTCTCGGATATCAAAAGCAACTGAATTAGCCCGACGCGTAGAGGTGGTATTCAGATTAACATTGTAAGCAATTAAAAAATCCCTTGCTCCCACAACTGTAGCGCCACGCTTAGGGTCAAATTCAACTGGTCCAAAATCTGGTTTCCAAATTGGATCTTTTATTTTCTTGAAAAATCCTTCATATTCGCCCGCACGAATCACCGATAAATTGCTTCGGGATTTGTCGGGTTGTGCTGCTTCATAACAATAAACAGGAATAGACAACTCCTCCCCTACTCTTTTAGCCAATTGTTTTGCATATTCAACGGTTTGCTCCAAGGAGATCCCTGCAATGGGGATTAAAGGACAAACATCGGTAGCACCCATCCGAGGATGTTCGCCTCTGTGTTGCCGCATATCAATCAATTCTCCAGCTTTTGCAATGGCTCTAAATGCGGCTTCAATTACAGCTGCCGGTGCACCCACAAAAGTGACAACAGTTCTATTAGTGGCTTTTCCGGGGTCTACATGTAAAAGGCGTACCCCCTCCACTGAATTAATGGTATTGGTGATCTGGTTTATCACATCCATGTCTCTGCCCTCACTAAAGTTGGGCACACATTCGATTAGTTGCTGGTTGTTGCGCATGATATCAAAATGAAGAATAATGAATTTCTTTCCCTTGTAACACTATTTTGCTGATCAAATTAGAACCAAAGGCGTAGGGGTAATAAGCAAGAGATGGAATTGGTTTGGTAATAAAAAAATTAGCAAGCTTCCCTACTTGAATACTCCCACATTGATTTTCTAGCTCCAAAGCACAGGCGCCGTTTATTGTGGCAGCATTAAATGCCTCCTCGGGCAGCATTCGCAGGCGTATGCAGGCCTGTGCTATTACCCCGTTCATGTTGCCAGAAGGAGCGGAACCGGGATTAAAATCAGATGCCAGTGCAATGAGGGCACCTGCCTCTATTAACTTTCTAGCGGGGGCATCTTGCATCCTTAAGAAAAAAGAAGCATTAGGTAATAGGGTACCAATAGTAGTTGAATTGCTTAATGCATGAATAGCGGCTTCATCCATGGACTCCAGATGATCCACACTTATGGCATTTAAGGAAACTCCTACTTGCACACCACCTGAAACAGCAAATTGATTAGCATGAATTCGGGGACGTAAGCCAACTTTTAAACCAGCCTCACATATCATAGTGGTCTGTGCTGGTGAAAAAAAGCCCTCTTCACAAAAAACATCAATATACTCTGCAAGTCCTTCCTTTTCCACAGCAGGAATCATTTCAGACAAGATGAGTTTAATGTACTCTTCTGGGTTGTTCTTATAAGCTGTTGGAAAAGCATGTGCCCCTAAAAAAGTAGCGCGAATGAGCACCGGCGTGTTCTCTTTTAATCTTTTGATAACACGTAACATTTTTAACTCCGCATCCAAGGTCAGGCCATAACCACTTTTTATTTCAATGGCCCCAGTTCCTGCTTGCACCAATTCTCGAATTCGTTCAAGCGCTAATTCATATAATGCTTGTTCATCCGTCTGCTGTAATTGAACGGCAGAATTGAGTATCCCCCCACCCTTTGCTGCAATTTCCGCATAGCTCAATCCTTTGATTTTATCGACAAACTCATTTTCCCGACTACCCGCAAAGACCAAGTGTGTGTGACTGTCACACCAAGAAGGCAGTAACGCTCCATTCTTTACATCTACACATTGTGTAAATGAGTACTTGTCCGCTGATAGATCTTGCATACTGCCATACTCCACTATTTTAACGTCTTGCGTTACCAAATAGGCATTACTTATATGTGGAAAAATGGCCAGATCGGCCCCCCTTAATGGAACATTAAACTGATGCAATCCTCCTAATAAACCAATATTATAATACAGGCAATACATGGTGTTAAATAAACCGTTCTATGACCATCGCACTTGCACCTCCTCCCCCGTTACAAATACCTGCAGCACCGTAGCGAGCATTTTTATTGCGAAGTATATGCGTTAGAGTGGTAATAATTCTGGCACCGGAACAACCCAATGGATGCCCTAATGAAACTGCTCCGCCATTTACATTTAAAAAGGCTGAATTAATTCCAAGTCGTTTGGCATTTTCAATGCCGACCACAGAAAACGCCTCATTTAACTCCCAATAATTGATATCCTCTTTTTTTAGTCCTGCTTTGTTTATTGCCAGCGGCAGGGCCACAGAGGGGCTGGTCGTAAACCAAAGCGGGGCTTGTTCTGCGTCTGCGTAACTTCGGATGTAAGCAAGTGGTTGTAAGCCCAAAGAAAGTGCTTTGTCCTTTGTCATTAGCAATACGGCAGCAGCGCCATCATTCATCGTTGATGCATTGGCTGCCGTAATAGTTCCTTCTTTAAGAAAAGTAGGTGACAGCGTGGGAATTTTGTCAAATTTTACCAAAAAGGGTTCTTCATCTTTCGCAACTATCACCGGATCTCCTTTTCGTTGAGGGATCTCTACCGGAATTATTTCTTCATCAAAATATCCATTAGCCCAGGCCTGTTGAGATCTCTTGTAACTTTCAATGGCAAACTCATCTTGCATACTTCTGGATATTCCGCATTTGCTGGCGCAATGTTCGGCTGCAACCCCCATTGCTTTTCCATCATATACATCAGTTAGACCATCTTTAGCCAGTCCATCTATCAATGAAGCGTTACCATATTTATTGCCCCATCGCATGGAATCTACATAGAAGGGAATGTTGCTCATGCTTTCCATGCCCCCCGCTACTACCACTTCGGCGTCCCCTAATAATAGGTGCTGCACCCCCATTGCAATGGCCTTCATGCCGCTTGCGCAAACTTTATTCACCGTAGTGCAGTTTACTTCATCCACAAGTCCTGCGAATTTTGCGGCCTGGCGTGCCGGAGCTTGTCCAAGATTGGCTTGCAACACAGATCCCATAAAAACATCCGTGACCAATGAAGCATTTAGCTTGGATTTAGTAAGTAATCCTTTAATAGCAATTGCTCCCAATTGAGGGGCTGATATGGTTTTTAGGCTCCCTCCAAAACTACCCATCGGAGTTCGCACAGCAGCTACTATTACAACTTCTTTCATGGCAAGAATTTAAAAGTAAAGATACTATTGTTTTTACCATGCCATACCATAGTCCTGCCCTGAAAACTTCCAAAGATCAATCAGTTGCTGTGTCAATATTTTTTTTAACAAAAGATGATAAAATTCAATATTGTAATAGCCTATTTTTACTATCCCTACAACCCCCTTATGAAATTATTTGTAGCAGGCCTTCCCCCCGACATGGATGAAGCAGAGTTGAAAGAGTTTTTTGAAAAATACGGCCCTGTTAAGTCAGTAAGCATTGCCCGAGACCGTGCCACAAAACGTACCAAAGGATTTGGCTTTGTGGAAATGAAAGATCCTCGGCAAGCAAAAACAGCTATTCAAATATTACATGGACTTGGCATCGGCAGAAAAAAACTATTAGTAAAAGAGGCGCAGTAATTAATTTACTTACGTGTATACTAGCAAATTCTCTGAATCTTGAGTAATTCCAGAAAGCGGTAAAATGCTGCAACAGAGGAATAAAATCTTTATGAACTTTAGCATCATCAAATATACATTTGAAGTATCTTGAAGCCACCAATTCTTGATGCATGGCAGCTATACAAATTAAAAAAACTCCCACTATTTATGATGCCGTCATAGTGGGCTCAGGTGCAGGTGGAGGGATGTCTGCCTATGTGCTTGCAAAAGCAGGTCTCAAAGTTTGTTTACTGGAGGCAGGGCACCATTACGATCCCCAAAAAAACATTACACAATTAAAGAATCCTTGGGATTCCCCCAGGCGAGGCGCCAGCACTAATTATAGACCATTTGGTGATTTTGACGCCTGCTATGCAGGTTGGACTGTAGAAGGAGAACCTTTTAGCAAAGAAGAAGGCACTGATTTTATGTGGTGGCGCGCCAGGATGCTTGGTGGTCGTACCAATCACTGGGGTCGTATTTCACTTCGATTCGGTCCTAAAGATTTCAAAAGAAGAAGCATCGATGGTTTGGGAGATGATTGGCCTATCGGTTATGAAGACATAAAACCCTATTATGATAAAATTGACCAGCGAATTGGTGTGTTTGGAACAAACGAGGGTTTAGAAAACGATCCTGATGGTTATTTTTTACCCCCACCAAAGCCACGTTTACATGAATTAATGATTCGGAAAGGTGCAGAGAATTGCGGAGTTCGTGTAATTCCATCAAGACTTTCTATACTAACCAAAGCAATTAAAAATGATGCTGGAAGAGGTGTGTGCTTTTATTGCGGGCAATGCAATCGTAATTGCAGTTACGCTAAGGCGGACTTCTCTTCTACCAATGTGCTACTATTTCCGGCTTTAGCCACTGGAAATGTAGACCTGATTACCAATGCAATGGTTCGCGAAGTATTAACGAACAATGAAGGGTTGGCAACAGGAGTTTCCTATGTTAATAAAATTGATTTAAGTGAGCATCAAGTGCGTGGACGTGTAGTCATTTTAGGGGCTAGCGCTTGCGAAAGTGCTAGGTTGCTTTTGAACTCAGTTTCAGAAAGACATCCCAATGGACTGGCTAATAGCAGCAATGTAGTTGGTAAATATCTTCATGATTCTACTGGTGCAGCCATGGGTGGAATTTTACCATCGCTGTTTGGAAGAAAACGTTATAATGAAGACGGTGTAGGCGGAGCGCATATATATTCCCCCTGGTGGCTCGATAACAAAAAGTTAGACTTCCCAAGGGGTTATCATATTGAGTACTGGGGTGGAATGAGTCAACCCAGCTATGGCTTTAATTGGGGGATTGAAAGCCTTAATGGAAAATATTTGGTCAAAGGAGTTAAAAAAGAAGCAGGCGGGTATGGATCCTCGCTTAAGGAGGATTATCGCTATTTCTATGGCTGTGGCGTAGGCATGGCTGGTCGTGGAGAGGCTATTCCATTAGCCACTAATTATTGTGCAATTGACCCCAACAAAGTGGATCGTTATGGAATACCCATATTAAAATTTAATGTAAAATGGAGTGAACATGAGATCAACCAAGCCAAGCACATGAAGGAAACGTTTAAAGAAATTATGCACAACATGGGTGCAGTAGTTACTTGGGGAGCAGACGATGGCCCGCATAATAATTGGGGCTTAAGCAAACCTGGCGAAATAATTCATGAAGCGGGAACGGTACGCATGGGAAATGATCCCAAGCATGCTGTTCTAAACAAATGGAGTCAAGCGCACGATTGTAAAAATTTGTTTTGTGTAGATGGTGGACAGTTTGTTTCACAAGCAGATAAGAACATTACCTGGACAATCTTGGCTTTGTCCATGCGCGCTTCCGAGTATATTATCGATCAACTTAAAAAAAATGAATTATAATGGATCGTAGAAAATCAATAAAACTAATTGCTACCGGAACCATTGCCTCTCCTTTTGCATTGGAAAGCTGCAAAAATTCAACAGCTTTAAACGACAAACAGCAAGAAAATTTTTTTAATCTGGACAGGAGTCCGGACGAATTGCTACTGGAGAAAAAAATCTTGGCTAAAGGCAGCTTTTTTACTCCTCATGAAATGTCTACTTTAACTGTGCTTGTTGATATTATCCTTCCTGCTGATAAGATAAGTGAAAGTGCAAGTCAAGCGGGGGTTCCAGCGTTTTTAGATTTTATTGTTAATGATATGCCAGACCACCAATTACAAATGAGAGGAGGGCTTCATTGGCTGGATATGTACTGTTTTAAAATATATAATCAACCCTTTGTCAACTGTAAATTGTCCGAGCAACTTGCCGTTATAGATCAAATTGCTTACCCCGAAAAGGCAGCTAAAGCTGTGCAACAAGGGGTCAGTTTTTTTACTTTGCTTCGAAATTTAACGGCTACTGGCTTTTTTACTTCGGCTATGGGTGTTAAAGACCTGGGCTATGTTGGTAATCAACCCACGCAATGGAATGGCGTCCCCTCGGAGGTGTTACAAGAATTTGGATTGGCTTACTCAGCTAATGACAATAAAGTTTGTATTAGCTACGATAATCCAGCATAGCCTGCGGTATATTTTATTTAACTTGCCAACATGATTTCCCCCGCTTCCATCCAGCAGATAATGGCACGAGCAGATATCACTGACGTGATAGGCAGTTTCGTGAAATTAAAAAAAAGGGGAACTAATTTGTTAGGTCTTTGCCCTTTTCATAATGAAAAAACACCCTCTTTCACCGTTTCTCCGGCCAAAGAAATATACAAGTGCTTTGGATGCGGAAAAAGCGGCAATGTAGTGAGTTTTGTGATGGAGCATGAGAAGTACAGCTATCCTGAAACCTTAAAATGGTTAGCGCAACGTTATCAAGTCGAGGTTGAAGAAACGCAATTGAATGAGGAACAACAACAGGCACTGCAAGCGGCCGATAGTTTATTTGCCTTAAACCAATATGCGCAACAATTTTTTTCTCACCAACTTCTGGAAACAGAGGAAGGGAAAGCAATTGGATTAAGCTATTTTGAGGAGCGTGGTTTTAGCATGGATACTATACGTAAGTTTCAATTGGGATATAACCCTGAATCAAAAGATACTTTTACTAAAGCAGCCTTACAGCAACAGTTCAACCCTACCCTATTACAAAAGGCAGGACTAGTTACCAACCGCCATGATCAACTGCAAGACAATTACCATGGGCGAGTAATTTTCCCTATACATAATACTAGTGGGAGAGTGGTGGGATTCGGTGCGCGAATCTTAAAATCCTCCGAGAAAACTCCAAAATATATCAACTCTCCTGAAAATGAGATTTATAAAAAAAGTAAAATCCTATATGGGTCCTACTATGCCAAGCAAACAATGGACAGATTAAATGAATGCTTATTGGTTGAAGGATATACGGATGTACTCTCATTACACCAAGCAGGAATTGAAAATGCGGTAGCCTCAGGGGGAACCGCCCTTACGATAGATCAATTGCGCTCCATTAAGAAGTATACAAAAAATCTTACCATAGTTTACGACGGAGATCAGGCTGGAATAAAAGCTGCCCTACGAGGTCTGGATCTTGCTTTAGAAGAAGGCATGGTCGTGAAACTTGTATTAATTCCAGACGGAGAGGACCCGGACAGTTATGTCAATAAAGTAGGCACAGGGGCTTTTCGTGAGTTTGTAAATAAAAATAAAAAAGATGTAATCCTATTCCAATTAGAAGTGGCTTTACAGGAAGCAGGTGCAGACACCAATCAAAAGGCAGCGGTGGTTAATAGGATCGCGGAGTCTATCTCAAAAATAAATAAGGCTGAAGATTTTACTAAGCAACAAGACTATATCAAAGAATGTTCAACACTGCTTAAAATTGAAGAAGCAGGCCTTCATCATTTAGTGAACAAGTTCATTAGAGACCGTATTTCACTACAAGAAAAAAAATTAACTTTTGAAGAGGCTAAACAGTTTGAGGAAAACGCAAAGCAATCAGCAGCTGCCGGCTATGACGATACAACCTATTCGCTCTTATTCAAGGACGATTTACAAGAAAAAGAAGTAGCCAGAATATTATTGGAATATGGTTTTCAGCCATGGCTGAACGATGTTTCTGTCGCTGATTATGTTTTTGAGGAAATAGACGAGGGTTTATTGGAGAACGAAAACGTAAAAAAATTATTTCAAATCTATCGGACCGAAGTACAAAACGGTAAGCCTCCAAAAGGGCCTCAGTTATTCATTCATCATATTGATCAAACGCTAAGCGCATTTGCCGTTTCTCTTTTACATTTTCCGCACGAGGAAAGCAGTCGTTGGCGGCAGGATTTTAGTCAAACACAGGGGTACCAATCAAGCTTATTTGAAAAAAAGTATCACGATTTTATTGCTACACTAGCACCAGAAAAAAAGGAGAATTTGCTAAATTATTTACAATCAGAGGAAGATAAATCACCCGAGGCAATTAGGTCTGCCGTTCACTACCTGAAGCTCCGAAAAATTAAACGTATGTTACTTGAAAACCAGCGCGACCTGGAAAAAGAAAAAAATCAGCAAGAAATTAATATACTGCTGCAAACACATGAACACCTCAAGAAGGTGGAGAAAAGTCTAGCGGCGGCTGTAGGTTCAGTAATTATCCGTTAACCACTATTGCCCCGATCTCACTGCGAGCGAAACGGAGCGCACTCCACACATGATCAAGCTCGATCCTATCAATACTCTCATACCCACCGCTGGTCAGTTGAATCCAACTTGACTCGCGATTCAGGTCAGTTACAATCTTTGAAGTTGATTTAGGATAAGCTACCCAGAATTTAGAATTTTCCTTCAGAGATGCCATCACATCTCTCAGAATACCATTGAGCTGCACTTCATTAATCGCAAAAACTAAAGCAAAATCTATTCTACGACTTTTTAGTAAAGGGGTAACATTCTTTGCAAAAGAGAGCTTGCTGAATTGTTTTTCAATTGAAGAGGGTAAACCCTGAATTAGTAAGTTTTTCTCGCCGTTCAGTTGTAATTTTTCGAAAATGGACTGGGACATAGGTAAACTTTAAAGGGATGTAAAGTTACCAAAAAATGATGAATTTTACAGGTCAATTATCAGTTCAAGGGATAGAAGAACCACTTTCCCCCATATAAACTGAAAATCAGCGTGTTACTTTTAAAATCCGCGCTGTCTTTTTCGTTCTAACCTAATTTGTTTTCTACGATCCCTGCCTTTTAAAATGGAAGCTTTTGTCTCCTTTCCTCTTAGAAGCCTTTCAATATTTTTTTGATGGGTCAAAATCACCATCAAAGCCACAGCAATCGCGAAAACTCTGTACAATGGGTTTTCTACATTGAAAACAACAAGGATAAATATGGGGAATGCTATACTAGCCAAAATTGAACTTAAAGAAACAAATCGGGTTAGGTACAAGACCAGTAAAAAGATGCCGGCACAACTAACAGCAGTAATGGGTGAAATCCCCAATACCATACCAAACACGGTTGCCACCCCTTTCCCACCCCTGAATTCAGCCCAAATTGGGAAAATATGCCCGAGTGCTGCCGCCATCCCTAAACTGGTCTGGAGGTTCTGAAACTGGATCTCCGAATCAATGTACTCAGGAAGCAGCCAAGCTAATTGGACAGCAAGCACCCCTTTAAGCATATCGATTAACATCACAAAAGTTCCCCAACGAGAGCCTAATACTCGAAAGACATTGGTTGCACCCGCATTACCACTTCCATATTCGCGGATATCAATATTATAGAAACGCTTACTTACCCATACAGCGGTGGTAATACTACCTAACAGATAGGCTAATAATATTAGTAGCAACTCATTCATGCTTTATGAGGCAATCAAAAATATACTAATTAAATAACACCTTGAAAAATCGTTGGATTTGCAAGAATCAGGTCAAATCGATCATTCTCTGGAGGATAAGCGGCCGTTGCTAATTGAACCCTTTACCATTAATTGCGGACTATAATCCTTGGCAGGAATGTATGCCTTTAGGCGATTTGACTCCTCAATAAATCCGGTAAAACCAGAAGCATCCAACGCAGCAATCAGAAAAGAAGAATGCGCTTGGCCACTATTTTCTATCGTTAACTCAATATAAGTTTCCATAAAAAAATGACCCATGCGGGTCATTTAGCTTAGTCATTTGTTTCTTTTGAGTCGGAAGCAGATCGCTCCGGTTTTTGAAGTAATGCTTTCCTTGATAATTTGAATTTACCAGACTTCGGATCTGTACCAATTAGTTTAACCTTCATAGGATCGCCCTCTTTTACAAGTCCATCCAAGGTTTCCAGTCTTTTCCAGCTGACTTCACTGATATGAACCAACCCTTGCTTTCCCGGTAAAAACTCTACAAATGCACCAAATGGCATGATGGATTTCACTACCGCATCATACGAGTCGCCAATTTGGGGTACAGCCACAATTCCTTTGATCCAGGCCACGGCTTTATCCACACTTTCCTTGTTAGTACTAAAAACACTAACCTCACCACGGTTATTGACCTCTTCAAGATTAATAGTAGTTCCAGTTTCTCGTTGGATTTCCTGAATCACTTTACCACCAGGTCCAATCACTGCTCCAATAAATTCTTTATCAATAAACAACTTGACCATTCGAGGAGCATGAGGCTTCACCTCTTCTCTGGCAGCTGGGATACAGGCATACATAGCGTCCAGGATATGCAAGCGGCCTTTACGGGCCTGATCAAGTGCCTGTCGCATCACTTCCATTTTTAGTCCATCAACCTTTATATCCATTTGGACACCGCAGATTCCATCTCTTGTACCGGTCACTTTAAAATCCATATCACCCAGGTGATCTTCATCGCCCAGAATATCGGTTAAAATAGCCAACTTGTCTCCTTTTGTGATAAGTCCCATTGCTACACCGGATACGTGTTTGGGGATGCCAACACCCGCATCCATCAAGGCAAGCGAACCCGCACAAACGGTAGCCATAGAGGAAGACCCATTTGACTCAAGAATATCACTTACCACACGAACCGTATATGGAAAATCACCGGAAGGCATCAGTTGTTTTAATGATCGCTGTGCTAAATTTCCATGTCCCACCTCACGACGGCTTTGTCCTCGCATCATTTTCACTTCACCGGTAGAGAAGGGAGGAAAATTATAATGCAAGTAGAATTTTGAATCCACAGATTTTGCGGCACTTTCCACCAGCAACTCATCTAATGGAGTTCCCAGCGTTACTGTGGTCAAGGATTGTGTTTCACCACGTGTAAATAAGGATGAACCATGGGGCGAAGGAAGTACATCTACTTCCATATCAAGTGGGCGAACGGTCTCTAAAGACCTTCCATCTAACCGCAGGCGTTCGTCCAAAATCATATCCCGAACCACATCATATTGCAGATCGCCGTAATAAGTTGAGGTTAATGTTTTTGTAAGCTCCGGTAAGCTATCCGTTTCACCCAGACCGGCATCTTGCTTGAGGTAAGCTATTAATTCTTGCTTAAGGGTATCAAAACGCTTGCTTCGTTCGTGTTTGCTAAAAGCACCTTTGGCTACCTCATACACTTTGGGTTGCGCAAAGGCATAAATCTTATCGCGAAGCGTTATATCTGAAGCTGGTTTTGTATAGGTTCTTTTTTCAGTTACCCCTGCTAATTTACCAAGCTCTTGTTGTGCTTTGATCTGAATACGAATCGCATCATGTGCTAATTCTAAAACCTTGCACAAATCTTCCTCGCTACATTCTTGCGCTTCTCCTTCCACCATCATCAGGTTTTTTTCAGTGGCGGCAATGATAAAGTCCATATCCGCACTTTCCATTTGCGTACGGGTCGGATTAATGACAAGACTGCCATTCAATCTTGAAACACGTACTTCAGAAATCACTTCTTTGATTGGAATATCAGAAACGGCTAAAGCGGCAGAAGCAGCCAAACAAGCCAATGCGTCAGGCATAATTTCAGGATCGCTGGAAACTAGTGTTACCAGCACCTGTACATCACAAAAATAATCTTCGGGGAAAAGCGGGCGTAAGGCACGATCAATTAAACGACTAGTTAAAACCTCATAATCATTTAATTTAGCTTCACGTTTAAAAAAGGAACCTGGAATACGACCAGCTGCCGCAAATTTTTCTTGATAGTCTACCGTCAATGGAAAAAAACTTTGCCCTTCTTTCGGCTCTTTGCTCGCTACTACTGTAGCGAGTATCATACAATTTCCCATGCTTACCGTTACAGCTCCATCAGCCTGACGAGCTAAACGGCCAGTTTCTAAAGTAATTTCACGTCCCTCACCTAAAGTAAAAGTGGTACAAATTGGTTGTTTTAACATATAATTTTTTTTTAGGTTAGCCGATCGCTCTCTTGTAACAGAAAAGAGAGAATATCTTTAAAAGGATTTGCCAATACCAAGCGGATATTGGCAAAAACAAAAACTAACCAATGAATAATTTATTTACGGATTCCCAACTTCTCAATCAGTTGGCGATAGCCAGTCAGGTTGTGCTTTTGCAAATAATTTAACAAGCGTTTACGCTTTCCAACTAATTGCATTAGTCCACGATGGGTGGAGAAGTCTTTCTTGTTGGCTTGTAAGTGGCCGCTAATGTGTGTAATACGTTCTGTGAGGAGGGCAATTTGACCCTCGATAGAACCTGTGTTTTTTGCAGATCCAGCAAATTGAGTTACAATGCTTGCTTTCTTTTCTTTTGTAATAGACATCTTAAAAGTTTTAATTTTTCATCCGATTAGTCGATTCATCCGACATCAGGGGCGCAAAGGTAGAAATATTGCCCTGAATTACAAGGAAATAGAGATAATTTTTTCATCCCGAAAACTATGTTTTTGATTGATTTTCAATCAAATGTTTAGATTTGAACATTAAATTTTCTGCAGATTTACAAGGTATTTTACGACCGGCTTTATCAGCTTACCCCCGCGATGAGATCAAGGGGAACAGAATTATTTAAATGAACCCCACCATTCCCATACCACTACTTAACTGCTTACAGTTAGAAAACCAGGAGGAAACCTGTCAATTATTACCAAACGGATTGATCAACCAAACATGGCTATGTAAGTCGCCCCTTTATCCTTTTCCGGTAGTGTTGCAACAAATCAATACGCATGTTTTTAAAAAGCCACTGGAACTGATCCACAATCATCAAATTATTTATAAAACCTGGTTAGCCCAACAAACAGCCCTCTCTTTTAAGATCGCAGCTCCACTCCCCTTTTCAGATACTGGTTTTCTACACCACGATCAGTTGGGCCAAGCATGGAGAATCCAGGAATTTATTGAACATGCAGTGAATATTACTAAGCCCCCTACCACAGCCCAGTTATACGAAGCTGCACGCTGTTTTGGGGAATTTGGGAAAATGACCCAAGTGATCAACAATCATTCACTTTTCCCAACACTGGAAAACTTCCATAACCTTCGCCACCGGTATCAACAATTTCAAACTGCGATAGCCACAGGAAATAACGTCCGCATACAAGAGGCAGCCGTTTTAGTCAAGCATCTAGAGAATAGAGTCAACTATGTGAAGCAATTTGATGCAATCGTTGGTTCACCGCTGCATTTCCCCATTCGGATCAGACATCATGATGCAAAAACGGCCAATCTGCTTTTTACAAAGTCGTCGAACAACGTAGCTGCAATACTTGATCTGGATACCACCATGCCTGGTTATTATTTTTCTGATCTGGGCGATATGATCAGGTCCATGGCTGGGAAAACAGACGAAAATCATACGGCATGGGAAGACATTGCAATCGACGCAGACGCATATACTGCACTAATAGATGGCTATCAATCCTCAATGGAAAAATATGCAACGGCCAAAGAAAATGCATGGATTCATTGGTCTGGCATTTGGATCATATATATACAGTGTCTTAGATTTATCACAGATTACTTCTTGAATGATACCTATTATAAAACAGCACATGCTCGTCAGAATTGGGACCGTGCCTGGAACCAATATTATTTACTGAAAGCATTGGAAGAACATCTCCGGCAAAAAATAAATTTTACCCTCCCCTTAAGCTGAGTTGTTGTTCAAAATAATTGCGCTCCGCAGAGAGATCCAAAAATGGATAACTTTTTTGTAATGCCATAGCTTTTTCTAAAGAATGGGCAAGAAATTGTTGATGCGACTGACCAGTCGGATGTTGTGGCCGATGCCAGAACGCTAACTGGATCTTTTTGATCTGCGCGGCCAACTCCTGTGCATTTGTAGTTAAACAAGCTTTTAAAAAATGATTAATCACAAACTCGGTAGCCGCATAATTAGGATGAACAAGATCCACATCATAAAAACGATAATCTCGCAATACATCCACCACCAGTTCATAGGCTGGAAAATAGTATAAGGCTTTATCTGCTTCCTCTAACTGCTGTAGTGTTTCAAATAGTCTTGCCTTGCTTCGGTTATTGTCTTGCACACCATCGCGTATATGTCGAACCGGGCTAATAGTGAAAAAAATAGTCACTGTAGGAATAAGTTTTTTGAGCGACTGAATAGTGTGTGCAAATTTTTCTACCAAATGATCTATGGTCATTAGCTCCTTGTTGAACCAGCTGCTAGGCGCCCGATGGCAATTAGCCACATGGTCATTGACTCCCTTGGAAGCCAGTGTTGCCAATTCGGTAAGTCGATAAGAAAATGCAGAACCCAGCGTAATGATTAAAAAGTTAGTCTGCTTGATAAAGGCATTTGCTTGTTGAATAGAGGAGTTGATTTTATGTAGTACAACAGTCGGATCAGGACCCGAAAAACGGGAATGATGATTCCAGCTATACCAAATACCCGCTGATTGAAAAAGATCTTGTTGCCTATAGACCTTGCATTCGATATAGTCGCTCAGTGCCTGTGCAATAGCATCAGGAGCAAAAAGAATACCATGCGGGTTTTGCAGCACATCAAATTTTAACCCGGAAAGTCCCGTTCCCATATGCTCAGAAAAACAAGACCCCAATAACATTACCTTACTGGGATAGTCAATTAATTGTAAAGGAGGTTTTATATGAATGGGTAAAGACCACTGCATATCAAGAAAAAAGTTGTTGCGCAATAGTTGCACATTTTACTAGTTGCACGGCATCAATTGTGGTTTTGACTTTTTGCTGCTCAAACCAGTTGATCAGCTGCAGCGTATCCAGGTTGCCTACACGCTCACTGCCTGTAAATGGACATCCGCCAAATCCACCCAGCGCGCCATCAAATCTAACACAGCCGGCATCAAATCCCGCTTTTACTTTGTCTGCCCAGTTATGCTTATCGCCATGTAAATGTAGCCCAATGCTTGCTTCTGGAAATGTGCTGATGACCACTGAAGTAAGTTCGTAAACTTGTTGGGGAGATGCGAGACCCACCGTATCAGCCAAAGCGATAACATCTGTGCCCAATTTTAATTGCGCTTCGATTTGATCTAAAACCATCTTGTGATTGTAAGGATCACCATAGGGGTTGCCAAAGGACATCGCTAGATAAACCACTATCTCTTTATGTGCATGCTTACACGCTTCATTGATTAATGAAACGGTTGCACTGGAATCGGAAAGGTTTTGACGTGTATTTTTAAGTTGAAAGGTGGGCGAAATAGAAAATGGGTATCCTAACACATCTATCGCCTTATTGCTCAACGCTTCCTTAGCCCCACTAATACCTGCAACGATTACCAAAAGTTTAGTAGTGCTCTCTCCCTTGATCAACTCGTTAACCACATCCGACGTATCTGCCATCTGTGGCACAGCCTTTTTAGAAACAAAACTTCCAAAATCAAGTGTATGAAACCCTACTTGCAATAGCGCGTTGTAATACGCAACCTTACGCTGGGTAGGGATAAATGCGGCTATACCCTGCAAGGCATCACGCGGACATTCCACAAGTTGTAGATCTTGCTGTATCATAAGCGTTGAACCCGCTGTTTCATTGCTTCATACAAAATGATTCCTGCGGAGACTGAAACATTAAAAGAATCAACACCTCCTTGCATCGGGATATATACCGTGGAATCTGCCCCTTTAAGCAAAGCCGGATAGATGCCTTTTTCTTCACCCCCTAATATGATACAACAGGGTATTTCAAAGTTTACATCTTCAATTGAAGTATTTCCCTTCATCTGTGTGGCATATACTTGCACCCCATTTAAATGTAGTGTGTCAATTGCCTTTAATAAGGAATCCACCCGACAAATTGCAATTTTTTCAAGTGCGCCTGCAGAGGTTAGTACTGCATCTTCCTGTAATGCCCCTACGCCCTTGTCTGGTATTATAATGGCATCTACACCTGTGCAGAAAGCCGTACGAGCTATTCCCCCAATATTTCTAACATCCGTAATGCCGTCCAGCATTAAAAATAATGGTACCCTTCCTTCACCTACCACCCAATCAATTACGGCTTGCAATGGCTGGTAGGTAACCCTGGATTTCAACGCCACACATCCCTCATGATTGCCTGCATTGAAAGCGTTTAATTTAGCCATAGGTACTACTTGCACCGGCACAGTGGCCAAGGCAGCCGCCTTTTTAAGTTGACCAATTACGGTTGCCGAAAGTGTACTGCTTACAAAGATTTTATCGAATGCCTGACCCCCTTCTTCCAGTGCTTTCATTACTGCATTTACGCTAAGTATTAGTTTGTTCTTTTTGGGCCGAGCTTGTTTGTTTCTAAAGTATTTCACTTGGCAAAGAAAGGGAAAAAAAGACCCGCTGTAAAATCAGCGGGTCTGCTCAGTTTTTTTATGCTATGTTTTATAGCTGAAAAGCTTTTTTCACTTTAGCCACATAATCTAGCTTTTCCCAAGTAAACAACTCAACCTTTTTCTTGATCTGTTTACCGTTAGGTCCGCTAAATACCTTCTCTACAATTGCAGGTACCCGACCCATATGGCCATAAGCAGCAGTTTCTGCGTACATTGGATTACGCAATTTCAATCGTTGCTCAATAAAATAGGGTCGCATATCAAATACCTGTTCAACTATTTTACCGATCTGGCCGTCAGTTAGAGAAACTTTTGCCGTACCATACGTATTGACATTTATACTGGTGGGTTTGGCAACACCTATTGCGTAGGATACTTGCACCAATACTTCATCAGCAACTCCAGCCGCTACCAAATTTTTGGCAATATGCCTGGTTGCGTAGGCAGCTGAACGATCTACTTTGGATGGGTCTTTACCGCTAAATGCTCCACCACCATGTGCACCTTTACCACCATAAGTGTCCACAATGATCTTTCTGCCAGTAAGCCCAGTATCGCCGTGTGGACCTCCAATAACAAATTTGCCGGTAGGGTTGATATGATAGTTGATGTTATCGTTAAACAACTTAGCGTATTTCTTATACTTGCTTTTGATCCGGGGTATCAGGATGTTGATTACGTCAGTCTTAATTCGTGCCAGCATCTTGGCTTCCGCATCAAAATCATCATGCTGTGTTGAAATAACTATGGCATCGATACGAACTGGCTTATTGTTATCATCGTATTCAAGCGTTACCTGACTCTTGGCATCTGGCCGTAGATATGGCATCTTTGAATTCTTTTCTCTGCGTATAGCGGCTAATTCAATCAGCAAATTATGGGCTACGTCAAGTGCCAAAGGCATGCAATGCTCTGTTTCGTTAATAGCATATCCAAACATCATACCCTGGTCTCCCGCTCCTTGCTCTTCCTTCTTTTTACGATCTACGCCCTGGTTAATATCTGCAGATTGTTCATGAATGGCAGATAAAACACCACAGCTATTGGCCTCAAACATGTACTCACTCTTGGTATAACCAATTTTTCTGATTACCGCTCTAGCTATTTCTTGCACATCTAAATAAGCTTTAGATTTAACCTCTCCTGCCAACACCACTTGCCCAGTAGTAACCAAAGTCTCACAAGCTACTTTGGATTGTGGATCAAATGCAAGAAAATGATCAATTAATGCGTCTGAAATTTGGTCTGCCACCTTATCAGGATGACCTTCACTAACAGACTCAGAAGTGAAGAGATAGGGCATGGAATATTAGTTTAGGCCCACAAAGATATGCGGAGTACAGATTGAACGATTATGGCTTGGAATAAATTATCCGCAGTCTTAATCTTTTGGAAGGGTTCAAGTAATTTCCTCCAGCAATAACGGTCCGACCATAAGCGACCAAATCGTTCACATATACTGCACCCCAATATCGATATAAAGGGGAAAATAGGTTAGTTCTGCCTGGAGCGTAAACCCGTAATTTATAATTAGCTGAATCGTTAGTCACAATTTTTTGAACATAGCGGGTGAGCTCAAAACGATAAGTACTATCGCTTAATAAATTACCTCCAAAACGGGAATGATCATAAGCAAAAGTTCCATAGTTATCCCGAATACCCATATCCAGGTCAAATGTCAATGCGGTATCTCCCCTTGAATTAATACGGTCGACTAATAAGCGTTGGGGAAATGTAAAAAAAGACTGTTGTGGAGTGGGTAATGGGGTCGCGATCAGTTCCGCCCTATGCACAATCACGTTGCTCAGCGTGTCTAACCCAGGAATAGTAATAGTTGCAAAAGATCCAGGTGTTGAGGCGATGAAAACTTTGTCGTCGCGCGGCTGGTTGTTGGTAAGGTAAGCAGCCCACTCTCCTCCAGGCGTTCGTTTTACTAAATTTGCCTGTGTGGTTCTACCTTGAAAGAACTGCGTAAAAGTTGTATCCAAACTACCATTTTTCCTTACCCTATAATACACGATCAATTTTGTATTTGCATCGCTGGCGTTGATATACGTAAGCCCATTGCCGGTTTGATCAGTTTTAATTGCAAATCCACGAAACAATTTCTTAAAAATCGAATCGCTTCTATAGCCCCCATTGGAAGTAGCACTGGTATCGTAATTGGTCAACCGAACTCCAAAGGCATTATCCAGAGGAATACGTATCACATTTACCAATTTAGTAGTATCTCTCCTTCTGATAACGGTAACCGTGTCCTTTAAACGTTTTAGTGTAAACGTTTTGCTTCCCAGCTCCATGGGACTAATTAAAAAATCAGGATGATCGTAGCGATAAAGAGTGGTATCGGTATACCCAGCTTGTTGGGAAATTTCAAAGACACGAAGCCGGGAAGTGGAATTGGTATCCCCGTATACGCCCTGATAGGATAAAGAAAGAATTACCGAATCAACAGCTATCAATGAATCCCTTTGGTAAAAAGGATAAATCATGTTGTTAGGAGGAAGTATTGAAAAATAGCCATCGGCTTTTACCTGGCCAAAAACATCATCCTGGCTGATATAGCCCAACGCCATCAAATCGGATGAAAGTACTCGAGTAGAATCGGGCAAAATGAAGTTGTCCGTTTCTGTTGACAGCACGGTCTCAAATGTAAAAATATTGTCTACAGGTGGGATTAGTCCATTACCTAAAGTGGTGGAATCATTGATTTTGGTACAACTCTGTAAAAGAGATATTACCGGTATCACAAAATAAAAACAAAAGAGATAGGATTTATGTAACTGCATTAATAATGAGTGTCGAGATTTACTTGGATGCAAGGTCGGTGTAGAGTTGTAAATACTCTGTTAAATCCCCCTCTTCATTGTATGGAAGGGTCTTTTTACCTCTAACCTTGCCAAATTCCTCTAAAAGTTTCTTTTCGATCTTCTCAGCACCGAACGTTATGGCATCAGCAAAGCTGGCTCCACCCCGCTGTAAAGAAGTATTAGTACCCTCTTTGAAAACCTCAAGATCCTTATCTTTTAAAGAAGGGTGAATGAGTGCTTTCTTTATGAACCCGGCTCCTAATTTCTCTTTGAATGTACTTTGACCAATAGTATAGATTACCTTGCTATGTGCAAAGACAGGCTCTTTCTTATAAAGCGTCTTCAAGTAAGCTGGAATTAACCCCGTCATCCAGCCACTGCAATGGATTACGTCAGGAGGCCAGCCAAACTTTTTTACGGTTTCCATAGCTCCTTTACAAAAGAAAATAGTACGCAAATCGTTATCATCAAACCATTTTTCATTTTCGTCATGAAAAACGAACTTGCGCCTGAAAAGCTCTTCATTATCTAAAAAATAAACTTGTAAACGAGCGCTTGGAAGAGAAGCTACTTTAATTTGTAGCGGCAAGTCCTCGTTAAATACAGAAACATTAATTCCAGATAAACGTACCACTTCATGTAATCGATGACGCCTTTCATTAATAACTCCAAAACGAGGCATAATACAACGGACCTCAAATTGACTATCGTTGGCCTTGATCGCCAGCTTATTGACCATTTCTGCAAACTCGGTCAGCTCCAAATAGGGAGAAATCTCATTTGCAATGAGCAGAATTCGTTTTTTTGCAATCATAAGGGTTGCGAAGTTAACAAATTAATCGGTCAAACTCACTAATTTTCAAGCTGAAATGTCTAAACATCTCATAACCACTACCCTACAATACGTAGTCTTTTTTGTAATTGGACTACTCTTTGCCTGGTTGTCATTGCGAGAGCTGGACCAGGAAAAATGGGTGCAGCTGAAGTCTGCTGTTCAACGAGCCAATTTATGGTTGATTATGCCCGTATCAGTTTTATTATTACTTAGCCATTATCTAAGGGGGATGCGTTGGAAACTGTTGATCGATCCCATGGGATATCAAATAAAGCCCATTAATTCTTTTTTAACCGTATTGGTCGGATATTTGGTCAACCTGGGCATGCCTCGACTGGGAGAACTTATACGTTGCACTTTTCTCTCTCGCTATGAAAAGGTTGAAGTTGAGAAATTAGTAGGAACAGTTATTGCGGAGCGGTTATTTGACGCGGTATGCCTATTAGTGGTATTCGGTTTTACGCTGGGACTCCAACCAGATTTGTATGACATCGTTAATCCGGTTATTACAACTAACTCCCCAACCGCTACACCCTACAATCCTTATGCGATATGGGGAATAGTGGGATTATTGCTGCTCTTCATCAGCTGGATCTTCTGGAAGAAGAAAAAGATAAGCGATATAGTTCAACAAGTATTTATTTTTTTCAAACGCGTATTGAATGGATTACTCACTGTTAGAAAATTACAAAAACCGCGAATTTTTCTACTATTGACACTGGCTATTTGGATCATGTACCTACTCTCTGGTTATATTGGCTTCATGGCCTTTGAAGCTACTCGCATATATGGTTTAACAGAGGCACTTACTATTCTTGCTGTTGGCAGCATTGGAATGATTATTTCACCCGGAGGTATAGGCGCGTATGCCTACCTGATCTTACAGACCATGCAATGGTACGGACTGGACTATACGAATGCACTTGCATTTGGGTGGGTTTTATGGCTGGTACAAACCGCTGTGATACTTTGTGGAGGAGTAATTAGTTTTGGACTGTTGCCATGGGTTAACTCGCCTAAAAAAAAATTAATAAAACTGTAATCATGAATTTCGCAAACTGGTTTTCTTCCACCTTACCTCATCCTGGAGTTAGCACTGGACTGAATTGGATAGAGTCTGGTCAGGCACCCCTTTTTTCCTATTCCCCGGCAGATGGAGAAAAAATTGGCGCTGTTTCGCCTGCCACTAAATTAGAGTACGAAAAAGCTATACAATCCGCCTCCACAGCTTTTGAAACCTGGCGTATGATTCCCGCTCCAAAAAGAGGAGAAATTGTGCGTCAATTTGGAGACGCCATTAGAAAGAATAAACAGCAACTTGGCGAACTGGTTTCCTATGAAATGGGAAAAAGTTTGCAAGAGGGTTTAGGGGAAGTACAAGAAATGATTGACATATGTGACTTTGCTGTAGGATTATCCAGACAATTGCACGGGTTGACCATGCATAGTGAGCGACCTGGACATCGAATGTATGAGCAGTATCATCCCCTTGGTATTATAGGCGTTATTTCTGCATTTAATTTTCCTGTTGCGGTATGGAGTTGGAATAGTATGTTGGCATGGGTGTGTGGAGATGTTTGTGTATGGAAGCCCTCTGAAAAAACACCACTATGTGCTGTTGCTTGTCAAAAAATTATCGCAGAGGTCCTTGAAAAGAACAATCTTCCTGAAGGAATTAGTGTTATCCTCAATGGAGGCCGTGAAGTGGGTGAATGGCTGGCCGCAGACAACAGGATCCCCTTGATATCAGCTACTGGCTCTACCCGTATGGGAAAACAAGTGGCTGCCGTGGTGGGCGCTCGCTTGGGCAGAACGCTGCTGGAGTTAGGAGGTAATAATGCCATAATAATTACGGCGGAAGCAGATTTGGACATAGCAATTCGCGGAGCACTCTTTGGCGCAGTGGGAACTGCTGGCCAGCGGTGTACCACAACCCGAAGACTAATAATACAAGAAAGTGTGTATGAAACGGTAAAAGAAAAACTACTAACTGCCTTCAACCAAATTAGGATTGGGGATCCGTTAGATAGTAATAATCTCATGGGGCCTTTAATTGATAAAATAGCTGTGGAACAGTATCTGAATGCTATTGAACAATGCAAAAAAGCTGGCGGACAGTTTATAGTGGATGGCGGAGTGCTAGACGGAGAAGCCTACAAAAGTGGGTGTTACGTTAAACCTTGTATCGCTGAAGTCAAACACAACCTTCCCATTGTTCACCATGAAACATTTGCCCCTATATTATATCTTATCAAGTATCAAAAGCTAAAAGAAGCCATAGCTATTCAGAACGAAGTACCACAGGGATTGTCTTCTTCAATCATGACATTAAATATTAGAGAAGCTGAGCAATTCTTAAGTGCTGCAGGAAGTGATTGCGGTATTGCAAATGTTAATATAGGTACTAGCGGAGCAGAGATTGGTGGAGCTTTTGGAGGCGAAAAAGAAACTGGTGGGGGACGTGAAAGTGGAAGTGATGCCTGGAAAATATATATGAGAAGGCAAACCAATACTATCAATTACAGCAAGGAAATTCCCCTGGCTCAAGGGATAAAATTTGATCTACAAAATGTTTTCATGAAAAGTATATCGATTTCAGCACTGCTATTTTCCTTGGCAGTTCATCAAGGCATAACGGCTCAAGAAACCCCCATGCCTGCACTGGTAAAAGAAGTTCCCAAGGGTTGGCATCATCTTGACAGATCCAGTACTGGGTTTTGGGGAATAAGTCTGGACAAGGCTTATTCTTTTTTAAAGGAATCCAATAAAAAAAGCAAGCGAGTAATTGTTGCGGTAATCGATTCAGGAGTAGACACACTACATGAGGATTTGAAAACGGTGTTTTGGAAAAACCCAGGCGAAATCGCAAACAACAATAAGGATGATGATAACAATGGCTATATAGATGACCTGTACGGGTGGAATTTTATCGGAGGAAAAAATGGCGAAAATGTAACAAAAGATTCCTATGAAGCAGCAAGAGTCTATCACCGTTTTAAAGAGGTTTATGACAGCATTGACCCTACACTGGTTAAATTTAATGCGGAAGGCCTTGCTCGATATGAGATGTGGCGAAGAGCAAAACAAGAAATAGTACAAGGAAGCGAAAGTGGTGCTGAATTGATCATGTTAAAAAGAATTTATGCAAACCTTGTCAAAAGTGACAGCATCCTGCGTAAATGCTTGGGCAAAGACACTTTCTTAGGAAAAGAGTTAGCCCTCCTAACTGTCAATGAAACAGACCAGAAAAAAGCAAAAAATGCCTTGTACAGCTTAATGTCCAATAATGATGCCCTGGAATCTACCAATATCAGTTTTATTGCTGAACTACAAGCTTACCTGGAGGGATTGGAATCCAAGGTAAAAGTTGCAGACCAAGCGCCCTTTCCCTACCGAGCGTCCGTTGTTAAAGACAATTATGATGATATCCACGATAAGTACTATGGGAATAACAATGTAATGGTCAGCTTGGAGACTGCCTTGCACGGAACGCATATAAGTGGAATCATTGGAGCCGTCCGTGAAAATGGAAAAGGAGGAGACGGTGTAGCGGACAATGTAAGCATCATGACCATCCGTGCAGTTCCAGATGGTGATGAACATGATAAAGATATTGCCTTAGCCATTCGCTATGCGGTAGATAATGGCGCTCAACTTATTAATATGAGTTTTGGAAAGAGCTTCTCACCAGAAAAAAAGTGGATTGACGAAGCCGTTGCCTACGCAGCCGAAAAAGACGTTCTCCTGGTGCATGCGGCAGGCAACGATGGTAAAAATCTTGATTCCAACTACAATTATCCCAGTTCATTGTTCGTAAACCAAAATCGAGCGGCTAATTGGATAACTGTTGGCGCCAGTGGCGACCCACTCACCGGAGGAATCGCTGCAGGATTTTCCAACTACGGAAAAGGGGAAGTTGATGTTTTTGCTCCAGGCGTAAAAATTTATTCTACGGCATCCGGCAGCGATAGATACCAATTTTTACAAGGTACCAGTATGGCCTCTCCTGTGGTTGCGGGACTAGCCGCACTGCTGCTTGAATATTACCCAACATTGAGCGCTATACAGATAAAAGATGTGATTGAACGCTCTGCGGTCCCCCTAACTGATGCTGTTCGCACGCCTGGTACCGGTACGCTTACAACACTTGATCAGCTATCCAAAACCGGAGGAATACTAAATGCTTTTGAAGCCGTGAAGTTAGCGGCCACTATCAAAGGAGAAAGGAAAATAATAGCCAAGAAGCTCCCCGCCACTGCTAAAAAATCCAAAGGTTTTTAGGGATAAAGTGCAAAAAATTAGTGTTTCGTATATTTGTGGATCAAGCTAGACCTATGGGGAAGAAAATTGAAGATGTAGACGCAAATTTAACTGGTGACGGTATCAAGTTTGAAGAAGTCAAATCCAGTTGGTTTCGTCGGATGAAAAAAGGTATCAATACCAAAACATCTGAAAAGAGAGAGATTCCGGAGGGACTATGGAATAAATGTCCGGAATGTGGTCTAATTACGGTTGCCTTGGAACTTGAAGAAAACCTACATGTGTGTCCAAAGTGCGATCATCACTTTAGGATTGCAAGTGAGGATTATTTCCGTTTATTATTTGATCAACATGAATACACGGAACTCTTTGCCTCCATTCGGAGCAAAGACAAATTAGGTTTTACCGACTTAAAGCCATACCAAAAACGACTGGAAGATATTTGGAATAAATCAGACCTTAAAGACTCCATGCGTGTGGCCACAGGTCTCGTTAACGGAAAGAGACTTGTTGTGGCTTGTATGGATTTTGAATTCATCGGTGGTTCCTTAGGGAGTGTCATGGGAGAAAAATTTGCCCGTGCGGTTGATTATTGCATTGCCCATAAATTACCCTATATGGTAATTTCAAAAAGCGGTGGCGCCCGTATGATGGAAAGTGCATTTTCGCTCATGCAACTTGCTAAAACAAGCGGAAAGTTATCCCAGCTAAGTGATGCGCAGCTGCCTTACATCTCACTACTAACAGATCCGACTTTTGGGGGGATTTCAGCTTCATTTGGTATGTTAGGGGATTTAAACATTGCAGAACCGGGTGCGTTGATCGGTTTTGCGGGCCCTCGCGTAATTAAAGAAACCATAAAAAAAGATTTACCGGAGGGCTTCCAGCGCAGTGAATTTATTTTGGAGCATGGTTTTTTGGATTTCATTGTTCATCGTAAGGTATTAAAAGATAGGATCGCTCAGCTGATTTCCCTATTGCAATCATAATGGCTGCGCTACTAAATCGGCAAGCCACTTTCAATTACTTCATTGAAAATAAATTTGAAGCGGGACTTCAATTAGTAGGAACTGAAGTAAAATCACTACGAGAAGGTAAGGCCAGTTTTAATGATGCTTATTGCTTAGTAGAAGGGGGCGAAATTTGGATTCAATCCCTTCATATTGCCCCATATAGCCATGGCACACATTCCAATCATGATCCGATTCGTACCAGAAAACTACTTTTGCAAAAACGGGAAATAAAAAAAATCGAGTCACAACTAAAAGAAAAGGGATTCACTTTGATCCCCTTGAAGATCTTCTTTGCTGCCAATGGTTTTGCTAAAATAGAAATTGGACTTGCAAAAGGAAAAAAGCAAGCGGATAAGCGAGAATCGCTGAAAAAGAAACAGGCCGATCGAGAAATGAAAAAAGACCAGTATGAAGATTAATGAGGATCAAATAATTCGGGCTGCGGATCACTGGCGGCCTTTGTTTTTACCCATTCCATCTCTGTAGACTTACTATAATCGGCTAATTTTGTTCCCACTGTTTTCCAACCTGTAACCTCGGCAATTTTATTAATTTTTAGCTTAGCCTTTCTTATTTGTGCCCCTCTACCCTGCTGAATAGCTAACAAAGGCTCCACCGCAGTAGTTACCGCTTCAACATAGTTTTCCGCGCCTTCTTTAATAAAAGGAAATTTAGTTTTTAACGTGCTGGTTTCTATCAGGAAACGCTTGACCATATAGTGCATTTTATCCATGTCTGCATAAATGACCGTGACTGGGGAAGAAGGATTAAATTTTTCGATCAGCAGTACTTTTTCCGGATCAAATTTTTGAGATAATTCTTGATCTCCTATTTCATAAACCCCCTCTGCATATATGATCAGGATCCTATCCTCCGGCTCAAAGACACCTATGAGGATTCCTTTGCTTTCCGTGTTTAGTCGACCAAATTGGTCATCAAACCAGAGCTGTTTGGATGTGGAAATACTGGCCTTACCCACCTCTTTAAACTTTACAGAACGAATAGGATATTTCGTTACCTGGTTCCCTAGACTGCCTCTCCCTTTGATTGCTAATTCTTCAAAATAAAAATCGAACTCCCTTATTCGGGCTGGACAATGAGCAGATAAAAGGATCTTGACCACCTCAGCTTCCCCATTAGGATTCGCAGTTAAATAATGAACCTTGCTCTTGTCATCTCCCTTTGTCAAATCATACTCCTTATCCCGAGTGACTCCGGTGACATTAAATCGTTTTGCATAACTCATCCCTCCTTTTCCATCCACATAAATCAAATTATAAGTAGTTCGTTCATCATTTTTGTGAAAAACGGCTATATACATTATATCTTTTCCAATAAAGGATTTTTCAGCCACTTTAACCACTTTCAACATACCTCTACGGGTGATGGCCAGCACATCATCTAAATCGGAGCATTCGAACAAAAACTCGTCTTTGCGAAGGCCCGTCCCGATAAATCCTTCCTCACGATTCGCATACAACTTTGTGTTGGCAATGGCTACCTGTTTTGCCTGAATTACTTCAAATGTTTTTATTTCAGTTTTTCGTTCCCGGCCTTTACCATATTTTTTTTGAAGATTTTCATAATAGGCAATCGCATACTCCACTAAGTGGTCAAGATCATACCTCACTTGTGTTAATTCCGCCTCCAATTGCTTGATCTGCGCATCCAACTCTGCAATATCTAACCGATAAATCCTTCGGACAGGTTTTTCAGTCAATTTGAGCATATCCTCACGTGTGATCGCTCTTTTTAGTTTTTTCTTGAACGGATCAAAAGCGCTGTCGATTGCCTGTAATACTTTTTCCCAATCCTTATGCTTTTTCTCTAACTCCTTGTAGATTTTCTCTTCAAAGAATATTTTTTCTAAAGAGGAGTAATGCCACTTCTCCAGTAATTCTGCTTGTCGTATTCGTAATTCCTGATCCAGCAGTTCCTTGGTATGATCCACCGATTGCTTTAACAGCTCTTGCACACTGAGAAATTGTGGACGCTGTTCCGCAATAACACAAGCATTAGGGGATAAGGAAACTTCACATTCAGTAAACTTATATAAGGCGTCAATGGTGATATCCGCGGAGATCCCTGCTACCAAATCTACCTGCACCTCTACCTCAGCAGCCGTATTGTCGGTAACTTTTTTGATTTTGATCTTTCCCTGATCGTTCGCTTTTACTATTGATTCCATCAACTGCGTGGTAGTAACTCCATAAGGCACACTGCGTATGACTAATGTTTTTTTATCAACTTCTTCAATATGTGCCCGCACTTTTACACGACCGCCACGTTTTCCCTGATCATAATCGGTGACGTCAATCATTCCGCCCGTTTGAAAATCAGGAAACAATTCAAAACGTTTTCCACGTAGATGCTTGATGGCAGCATCAATCAACTCATTAAAATTGTGTGCCAGTATTTTAGTTGAGAGTCCCACGGCAATTCCCTCAGCGCCTTGCGCGAGCAACATAGGAAACTTCATGGGTAGTGTTACCGGTTCGTTTTTACGCCCATCATAGCTGAGTTGCCAAGCTGTAGTCTTAGGATTAAAGGCCACTTCAAGTGCAAACTTGCTCAGCCGTGCTTCTATGTAACGCGAAGCAGCGGCATCATCCCCCGTACGAACATCGCCCCAATTTCCCTGTGTATCGATTAATAGATCTTTCTGACCAAGATGCACCAAAGCATCCCCAATACTGACATCTCCATGTGGGTGGAATTGCATGGCCTGTCCAATCACATTGGCAACTTTGTTGAAACGACCATCGTCCATTTCCTTCATGGCGTGTAAGATCCTGCGCTGAACAGGCTTCAGACCATCGTCAATGGCAGGAACTGCACGTTCCAAAATAACATATGAAGCATAGTCCAGAAACCAATTTTTGTACTGGCCAAGAATTGAATTCTCTTTCCTAGTCTCCACAGATAGTATTTTGTTTTTAACAGTGGCCATTTCATTCAAATTTACTGATCCTGTTGTTCCGTTGAGCCCTTATCTCCTCCACGTAATCGAATATCCAGTTCCTTCCACCCTTTCTCCCATTTTTCATTTGTTTCGATCAAACCCTCCTTTGCTAACTGGACCAACCGCCACTGGAGAAATACATCACCTGTTTTTACTTTCATTTTGGTTTGCGACTGTGTTACCACACGGAGTGCTCGCTGCCACTCGGTGGTAAGCAGTCGTTTGATATCTGCATCAAAGTATGAGAATTCCTTGCCAAGCAGTTTCTTCCCCCCTTCTACGATTCTTACCCCGGCATTTTCACACATCAATTTATTCCATTCATCAGGATCAATTTCAAATTCGCTGGCAGATACAGGACGAACTAATTTTTTGGCTTTTAAAAATTCTTTAGCTGGGATTTCTTCCAACCAATGAGGATAGAACAATTGTCCCTTTTCATTGAGAAATGGCAAATTGTTTAGGAAAAGAAGCTGAATACGCCCTTGCCAATTTTTTAACTGAGCAACTACCCAATAATACCCGGATACATCATGTTGGTTTTGTGCCATCCAAATCCAACATTCCCCTGATGGGTTTTCTACCAGCCATTGCTGGATTTTAGCCACTTCCATTGCATCGTTAACGACAGGAGAAGCAGGAATGGCACCATACGCCGTTTTTTCATAGCAGGACTTCCACCAGGCTAAGCGGTGGTGTACACCTTCAGCGGTATCTAAGGCCTGCAGCGGCCCAACTGCATAGTCATCTCGAATGAATACAATAGGCCCATCCAATTCAGGATCTAATTCCTGTACCTCTTTAAACCGTGTAATATCGGACTCATTGAATAGGACATGTAACATGTAAAACTTATTTAGCAGACTTAATTAAATAATAAACACAGGTGGTAAAATAATTGCGAAACCAAGGAATGGAAGCTATCCAAGAAAATTGTTTACGGGCTTTCCAACCAAATTTCCATTGATATATAGGGTTAATCAGGTAATGAATCTTTTGCAAGATCCTATAGTCGGTTTCCACACAGATGGATTCAAATCGTTCAATAGAAATACGTGTTTGCCGTATCTCAAGCAAATCCGCAACCGGTTCGGCATTAAGCTTTAACAGGCCCTTATACAAGGGAAGTGGCAATAAATGAATATAGGGTAAACGGGAAACAAAGGAACGTGCCAATTGTTGGTGCCCACCAAATGGCATTTGCCAGGGTGGGAATCCAAAAAAGATTACCCCGTCCATGTTGAGCACGGAATGTAATCGGCGAAAGAGTTTGGGTTGATCATGGATGTGTTCGATAACATCCTTCAATAATATCACGTCAAAGCCGCCTTTTAGATCTTGCGCAAGGTCAGTATCGTAAATATTCTTCTCAACGTAAAACAATTGACCCCGGCCGATTTCTTCCCATAAAAAACCGCAGGCCCACTCTACACGCAACGGATCAAGCTCTACGCCTACGGCCCTGCAGCCACGTTCTGTAAATGCGCGCAAAACACCGCCTTCGCCGGCCCCAATTTCAAGCACACGCATTTGGCTTTTAATGGGGAAAGATTGTTCTATGAACGGCAGCACATATTGCACTGCATTTTCATATTGAATTTGGAAATACCGGTTTCGGTCCTGATGAAACTCAAACATGTGCTAAGAATTAACGACGTCCTCGGCTTTATCAAGTTCAAAACGAAGATTCTCGATGATAAAGTCCTGACGGTCGGGCGTGTTCTTACCCATATAATATTCAAGTAGTTGTTGAATATGATCTCCCTGCTCTAATCGCATCAATTGCTTTCGCATACCGGTTCCAATAAATTGGGCAAATTCATCAGGACTAATTTCTCCCAATCCTTTGAATCGTGTTACCTCGGGCTTTGATCCCAGTTTTATCATGGCAACTTGTTTCTCTGATTCGCTATAGCAATAAATAGTCTCCTGTTTATTTCTAACACGAAACAGTGGCGTTTCCAGCACATATACTTTTTCATGTTTTACCAGATCAGGGAAAAACTGCAGAAAAAAAGTCATAAGTAACAATCGAATATGCATACCATCAACGTCAGCATCAGTAGCAATAACTACATTATTAAACCGCAATCCTTCTAACCCTTCTTCAATATTAAGGGCATGTTGCAGCAGATTAAATTCCTCATTTTCATACACCACTTTTTTAGTAAGCCCAAAGCAATTCAATGGTTTTCCCCGTAAGCTAAATACGGCCTGGGTCTCTACATTTCTGGCCTTTGTAATAGATCCGCTGGCACTATCCCCTTCGGTAATAAACAGGGTAGTTTCCTGTTGTTTTGCAAGAAACTCTTCTTTTCCCCGAGCTGGTGCATCCTCATTCAAATGAAAGCGACAATCGCGTAGTTTCCGGTTGTGTAAGTTGGCTTTCTTAGCTCTTTCATTTGCTAATTTTTTGATCCCCGCCAATTCTTTTCGCTCCCGCTCGCTTTGCTCTATTCTTCTTTTAAGCGACTCAGCAATCGCAGCATTCATGTGCAAGAAGTTATCTAACTCCTTCGACAGAAAATCTCCCACAAACTGTCGCATGGTAGGCCCTTCTATGTCAACGTTCGCAGATCCTAATTTGGTCTTAGTCTGTGATTCAAACACAGGTTCAACCACCCGAACAGAAATGGCCGCCACTATGCCCGTGCGAATGTCTGAGGCATCGTAGTCCTTTTTGAAAAAATCTCGTATGGTCTTTATATACGCTTCCCTAAATGCCTGTAGATGTGTGCCTCCTTGTGTGGTATGTTGCCCATTTACGAAGCTGTAAATATCCTCTCCGTATTCATTGGTATGAGAAATTGCCATTTCAATATCCGCACCTGCCAAATGGATAATTGGATATCGGAGTTCGTCCTCATTCGTTTTTCGTTGTAATAAATCCAGTAAACCATTTTTGCTTAGAAAGGTTTTGCCGTTAAAATTGATTTTTAACCCGGCATTTAAAAAAGCATAGTTCCATAACTGATTTTCAATAAAATCGTAAAAAAAACGAAATCCCTTGAAAACTGTTGCATCAGGGGTGAAACTCACTGAAGTGCCATTGGGCTGATCGGTTTTAGCCTCCTTAAATTCTTTTGTTAACTCTCCTCTTGAAAATTCGGCCGTTTTTTCTTTTCCATCTCGGAATGCAGAAACCTTGAAATAGTCGCTTAGCGCATTAACCGCCTTTGTACCCACCCCGTTTAGTCCCACCGCTTTCTGAAACGCCTTGCTATCATATTTTGCCCCGGTATTAATTTTACTGACCACCTCTACCACTTTTCCCAACGGAATGCCACGACCAAAATCGCGAACGGTAACCATTTTTTCTTCAATTGATAAATTGACAGCCTTGCCATACCCCATGGTATATTCATCAATTGCATTATCTATTACCTCCTTGATCAGTACATAGATTCCGTCGTCTGGAGAAGATCCATCTCCTAGTTTACCGATGTACATTCCGGGGCGCAACCGAATATGTTGTTTCCAGTCCAGTGACTGTATACTGTCTTCCGTATACGCTACTTCTTTTTTTTCTTTTTCTGCTGCCATGAGTTAGTGTTGGCAAATATAATGATTCAGGGCACCCTTTCTATTGGAATAATGAAAGTAATTCAGCCACGTTAATACGTCTTTTATGATCCAGATCAAAAAATCGATAAGTGATCGAATAATCTTTACCGATAACAAAAACAGCAGGCACCGGAAGTACCGCGGGATTCGGCTGATTGATCTTCAATAAGTCAATAGCCCCACTTTGGTAACGAGCTAGCTGTAGTTCAGAAAGAGAATAGGCAACATCATAAAGTGAGGAAATCAACAAAGCAGAATCCTGAATCAATGAGAATCCGGCTTTGGTTTTCTCTACTGTTTTTGATCGACTTTCTTTTGACTCGGGTGAAATAGCCAGCACCGTAACCCTCTTGCTTGTAAACAGAAACAAAGAATCTTGAATACGGGAAAGTAACCTTGTGCAATGCGGACACCAATACCCTCGGTAAAAGATCAGTAACACTGGATTTTTCTTGGCCAATTCACGCAAATGAACTGCACGGTCAAACTGATCAAACCCCTTAAACGCCGGCGCCTTAGCACCAATAAACAAACCCTCGGGCAGGCCCTGGGCTATCCCTAAGCAAGAAGCACAGGAAAAAAAAAGAATAAATAACCCTTTTTTTAGCATAAATAAATGACGATACTTACTGCAAGTTCCTAAAGTCAACCGTCACTAACCTGCTTACACCTGGCTCTTGCATGGTTACACCATAAATGACATCAACCGTATTCATGGTCATTTTATTGTGTGTAACAATAATAAACTGCGAGTTTTCACTGAACTGACGGATCATATTGGTGAATTTTCCAACATTGGCATCATCCAGCGGAGCATCCACCTCATCCAAAATACAGAATGGCGCAGGCTTAATCAGGTAAATCGCAAAAAGCAAGGCGGTTGCGGTCAAGGCTCTTTCCCCCCCGCTAAGTTGTGTCAGCGAGACGGGACGTTTTCCCTTTGGTTTGGCTATGACATCAATTCCGCTCTCTGCAACATTAGAGGGATCTTCCAAGATCAGATCACATTGATCATCTTCCGTAAATAATGTTTTAAAAACTTTTTGAAAATGTGAACGAACTTGTTCAAATGTATCGGTGAATTTTTGGTTGGCAGTTAGCTCCACTTCTTCAATAGTTTTTAACAAACTACCCTTGGCCGTTACTAAATCAGTTTTTTGTTCCAGGATAAAGTCATACCGTTTTTTCATTTCAGTAAAGGCCTCAACTGCGGTAGGGTTGACATCACCCAAATTTTCTAATCTTCTTTTCATGCGTTCTACAGAAGCTTGTAATTCGTCTAAGGGCGTTGCAGTAACTCTTGACTCTCCAAGGATAGACTCCAAATCTAAGCGGAACTCAACACGCATTCGCTCTTTCATTCCTGCCAGCTGGAGCTTTATCTCATTTAGTTTGTCTTTGATAGCTGCCAATAAAAACTCTACTTGTTCTTTTTCCTTAACCTGCAAGCGAATAGCACTTTCTTTTTCCGCAAGTTGATTCCTTAGATTGTAATAGGCCTGATCCGCCGCGTTCAATAATTTTTCCTGTTGCCCTTTTTCTTGCAGAAACTGAGCTAACGATTTTTCCATATTGTCCAAGGCAACTGTCGACTCTTGCTGATGTTGTAATGCATCTTGGACCTGTGTAGTACTGCTTGAAATTTGAGCCTGCAAATCAGCCAGCTGACTGTTTTTGAAATCAAACTCCTGCCGAAGAGAAGCGATTTTATTTTGCTGTCGTGAAACACCAAGATTAAACTCGTTTAATTGACGAGAAGCTTCCTGAAAGGCAGCTTCTCCTACTCGATAGGCCTCTTCAACCAACTGGAGTTGTTGTGCATCTTCCTGAAGTTGTATGATTAGGCTGGTCAACTCCGTACGCACCGTTGCTACCGACTGTACTGTTTGCTCAATTTGTGTATGGAGTTCTGTTTGCCGTTGCTCGCCAATCTGCTGGGACGCAGTAAGGTTCTCGAGTTTATTCTGCAATGCAAAAACCTCATTGGTAAGTTGCAAAATCTCCTTTTCGGTTTGACGTAACGCTGTTTCTCTGAGATCTTCGTTGAATGCGATCACTTCATTATGACGCACTTGAATAGCCGCACGCAATTGTTCCACCTTAACTTCCTGCGTCTTTACCAACGAAAGTAATTTTTCTAGATTTTTTACCCGTCCTATCTTATTTCCCTCAAATACACCAATACTCCCTCCAGACAAGGAAACCTTCCCTTTCACATATCTACCGCTCTTCTCAATCACTATGGAGCTCTGGCTATTTTTTAAAATATCATGATTATCCGTAATGTAGACATTACCCAACAAGTGAGTGGCCAAATTTTTATACCGCTCTTCTACTTCAATTACATCCAGTGCGGCAATGGCTCCCTCCATCGGAGAAGGTAAAGCAGTAGAATGAGAATTAATCTGCTCTAATAAGAAAAAATTAGCCTTCCCCTTTTTATTGGCATCCAATAAGGCAATGGCAGACAAACCATCAGCCAGGTTGTCAACCACGTAATAACTCAAATAGGGTTCAAGAACATTTTCAAGCGCCAGTCTATATTCTTCATTGACATAAAGTACGTCGGATACAATAGGAACATTTGATTTCCACTCCGGATTGTTGTGCAAATACTTAACTGACTCTGGATAGCCTTCCATTGAGTCAATCATGTTTTTGAGCAAATCGTATTCGTTTTTTTTGGCATCCAGCTTTCGATTCTCGTCGGCCAATTCACCCCGCAAATGTTCTACTGCAGCCTGAGTTTGCAGAAGCTGATCTATTGTTCTTTCCTGATGCAGCTGGAGTTGTGCTAAATCAGTTTTCTTAATCTCCAACGACCCCTCCTTTAGTGCACGATCTGTTGTTAACTGCACCGATTGAGCGCTTCGTTGTTGCTGCTCACTCTCCAACTGCTGCAAAGCCCTTTGCATGTTCGCCACCGAAGTATCGACAACCGCTACGGTTTTCTCGGCATCAAATTGCTTTCGTTGTGTCTGTTGATGCAATTGGCGAGATACTTCTACTTGTTGGCGTGCATGTTCCAATTCAACAGTCTTTGCTTCTACTGCCTGGTTTAGTTGTTGATGCTCTTCCTGAAGCTGTGCAAGTATTAGTTCTTCCGCATTGATTTGTTGGCTGGTGAAAGACAGGCTTTCCTGCATGCTATTCTGCTGGCCGTCCGCACGATCTAAAAACTGCTGTAAGGATAATAGTTTTTCCTTGAGATGCTCGATTCGTTGAGCAGCCAGGTTTCGTTCATTTTCTTTTAAGCGATAGGAATGCTGTAACTCATTAAATGCTTGTTGTTGCTGTTGAAGGCTTTTCTCCAGCTCAAGAAAATGGAGCTTTTCTGATTCAAGCCCGGCTTCTTGCGTCGCAATTGTAGCTTCTAATTGATGTTTTCGGTCGGCCTCTTTTTTTTGTTGCTCGTTCAAATCCTGATAAGAGAGATTAAACCCCTCTAATGAAGCTTTTGCCAACTCAATACTGACTTCACGATATTCATTTTTTATCTCGTGATATTTTTCAGCTTTTTTTGCCTGACTCTCCAGCGACTTTAATTGGTTATTGATCTCGAAAAGCAGATCCTCGATACGAGCTAAATCCAGTTCTGTAGCATCTAATTTTGACCTAACTTCTTTCTTCCTTGTTTTATAAATTGAAATCCCCGCAGCCTGTTCTAACATCTTACGTCGGCTGTTATCCTTGTCTTTGATAAGATCATCAACCATATCCAGGGCAATAATGGCATAGCTATCTGTACTTACTCCGGTATCCATAAAAAGATTATGGATATCCTTAAGTCTGCATTGCACATCATTTAAACGATACTCGCTCTCCCCACTCTTGTAAAACTTTCGGGTAATGGTAACCGTGTTAAAATCAGTCGGTAATAAATTCCGGGTATTCTCAAATGTTAAACTAACCTCAGCCAGACCACTTGCTGAACGTGTCTTGGAGCCATTGAAAACCAAACTATCCAGATTTTCACTTCTCAGGTGACTGATCTTTTGTTCGCCGATCACCCATCTAATGCTATCTACGATGTTAGATTTTCCGCATCCATTAGGTCCGACTATACCCGTTACAGTTTCATCAAAATTGATGACAGTCTTATCGGCAAAACTTTTGAATCCCTTGATTTCTAATGTCTTTAATCGCACTGTTCAAACTTTTTTCTTGATGGCGAAATTAGCGGTAAATAGTCAAAACGTTCACCCTACACAGCGTTCAGTTATTCACATGACACCTTAAAAATTGTGAGAAGTTTTCATAGGGGCAATTAATCAAACCCACCCCCTGTTTCCAAACTGGACGAATAGTACAAAAGGTAAAAAATAGATCGATCTGCTTAGGCAAAACCAACTTCCAGTTAAAGCCTGGATTGTATGTCCAGATTATTTTCCTTTGCCACCTGTTTAGCCGTTTCATAGCCAGCATCAGCATGACGAATCACTCCCACACCTGGATCGTTGCGCAAAACACGGGATAATCTTTCCGCGGCGGCTGCTGTTCCATCTGCAACAATAACCATTCCCGCATGAATACTGAATCCCATTCCTACCCCCCCACCCTGATGCAAGCTTACCCAACTTGCTCCACCAGCGGTATTCACCAATGCATTCAAAATGGGCCAATCTGCAACCGCATCGCTACCATCCAGCATGGCTTCTGTTTCTCGATTAGGGCTGGCCACACTTCCTGTATCCAAATGATCTCGTCCAATTACTATTGGTGCCTTGACCTTACCTAAGCGAACTAATTCGTTAAACATTTGTCCAGCCAACTCTCTTTCGCCCTGTCCTAACCAACAGATACGGGCAGGAAGACCTTGAAATGCTATTTTTTCCTTTGCCATCTTCATCCAACGTATCAATCCCTTGTTATTGGGAAATAGTGACAGGATAACTTCATCAGTTACGGCTATGTCAGCCGGATCTCCGCTGAGTGCAGCCCAGCGAAAGGGCCCTTTACCCTCACAAAATAAAGGACGAATGTACGCAGGCACAAACCCAGGAAACGAAAAGCAGTCAATGGCGGATGAAGAATCAAATTGCTGCTGGTATTCCTTGGCTCTTGCCCGGATATTATTTCCATAGTCAAACGTAATAGCGCCTTTTTGCTGCAATTGAACCATCAAACATACGTGATGATACATAGTTTGATAGGAAAGTTGAGTATAAAGGTCCGGGTTGGCCACTCTAAGAATCTTGGCTTGATCCGTGGACATGTTTTCCGGCCAGTATCCTATAAGTGGATCATGTGCACTTGTCTGGTCAGTTAAGGTGTCGGGAATGATATTCAGCGCTAACAAACGCTCCAATAAATCTACCGCGTTACAAAGTACACCTATACTTTTGGGCTCTCCTCTTTTTTTATAGTCTAGTGCTTGTTTTATTGCCTGGCCGATATCTATGTATTTCTCGTCCAGGTACCTGGTTTGAATTCTTTTGTCAATTCGCCATTCCTCTACTTCTGCAATTAAGGCTACTCCATCATTCATGGTAATGGCTAATGGCTGTGCCCCTCCCATGCCTCCCAAACCAGCCGTTACATTAAGTGTTCCTTGCAGCGATCCCCCAAAATGTTTATCGGCGGCAGCGGCATAGGTTTCATAGGTTCCCTGGACAATACCTTGAGAACCGATATAAATCCAACTGCCTGCTGTCATCTGGCCATACATCATAAGCCCCTTCTTCTCCAGTTCTTCAAAATGTTGCCAATTTGCCCAATTTGGGACCAGCTGAGAGTTACTGAGCAAAACACGAGGGGCATCAGCATGTGTTTTAAGAATGGCGACAGGCTTACCACTCTGTATCAGTAAAGACTCATCATTTTCCAATACTTTCAACGCCCCAATGATATCATGCAAGGCCTTGGGATCTCGAGCCGCCTTTCCTCTGCCCCCGTACACAATTAATTGATCAGGACACTCGGCAACTTCAGGGTCCAGATTATTTAATATCATTCGAAGAGCAGCTTCCTGAACCCAGCCTTTACAAGTCAGCACATTTCCGGTTGGCGTTTTAGGAATTACAAAGGCCGCATCAGTAGGCTTAGTCATGCTAATATTTTTCTAGTCGCAAAAATACATATCTTGAAGTGCAACTTGTAAAAATGAGTATACATATCAACGCAAAAACGGGAGAAATTGCTTCTACCGTACTAATGCCCGGAGACCCCTTACGTGCACAATTCATTGCAGAAAATTACCTGAAGCATGCAGTTAAAGTAAGCCAAACACGAAATGTACTTTTTTATACAGGCGTCTATAATAATACCCGTGTTACAATCGGCGCAAGCGGCATGGGCTGTCCTTCCATTGGGATCTATTCGTACGAACTGTTTACTGAGTTCAATGTAGACAACATCATTCGAATTGGCACCTGCGGTTCTTACACTACCGATCTACGTTTATATGAATTGATCAATGTGAAAGGGGCGGTAAGTGAATCTGCTTTTGCAAAAAACGCCTGGGGGTTTGAGGAGGAGTTGCAAGAATGTCCGGGAGCTGTTTTTGAATCGATCAATAAAGTAGCTGCGCAATCCGGAACGCCTCTTCAAATAGGAAATACTCACTCAACGGATGTTTTCTACAGTAAAAATCCGGGTACTCCTTCATTGGCTGCCAAGTATGATTGCCGAGCGGTGGAAATGGAGTCGTTTGCACTTTTTGCCAATGCCAGATATTTAGCAAAAAATGCGGCTTGTCTACTAACGGTTACCGATATTATTCCCACTCATGAAAGATTATCTGCAGCAGAAAGAGAACAGGCACTACGTCCTATGATGAAACTTGCCTTAGATACGGCCTCCTCCCTCTAGTTCAGTAATGGGTAAAAGGAGCAAACCCCTTATTTAATTCAACCCCGTTCACCTCCGATTGCTGGCAGCAACTCTGGAAAAAAACAGGATCACGAAAAAGAGTTGCAGCCTGCTCAATATCTAAAGCAAAAACTCGATCCTCCTTCGCAAATTCAATTTTGGATCGAATCAAGGCATGCATATGTTCAATTAAGGATGAACTTTTTAAAGGTCTTCTGAATTCCAATGCTTGCGCAGCCACTAACATTTCTATTGACAAAATGTATTCCAGGTTATCAATCACTTGGTTAAATTTTCGGCCACTTATACTTCCCATAGATACATGATCTTCTTGACCAAGAGAGGTAGGAACACTATCTGCGCTTGCGGGGAAGCAAAGTGTTTTGTTTTCCGTTACTAAAGCAGCTGTTGTATACTGGGGGATCATGAACCCACTATCTAACCCAACCTTTTCCATCAATAAAGTGGGCAATCCCCATTTGCCTTCCAGTAAAAGATAGGTCCTTCGGTCACTAATATTCCCCAGTTCTGCAGCAGCGAAACAGGCATAATCCAATGGTAGTGCCAGGGGCTGACCGTGAAAATTACCACCACTGATCGATTCATTTTCATTAAAAACAATCGGATTGTCCGTTACAGCGTTTAGCTCAATTTCAACCAGTTCCTTCAAATGAAGCCATGCGTTTCTACTGGCCCCATGTACCTGAGGCATACATCTGAGTGAGTAAGGGTCTTGTACCCGATCACAGTCCTTATGGCTCTTTAGAATGGGCGACCCTTGTAACAGTTTTTTCAGACGTTGTGCCACCAGCTGACACCCTTCAAAAGGCCTTAATTCATGCAGGCGGGCATCAAATGGAGAGACCGAACCCATCAATGCTTCCAAACTCATGGCACCTACCCAGTCTGCCAACTCCAAACATTTAAAAAAACGATCAACCCCAACAGTTGCAAAAGCAAGAATAAATTGCGTGCCATTAATTAATGCCAGTCCTTCTTTGGGTCCAAGCTGTAACGATGAAAGTTGATACTGCTTAAAAATGGATAGGACACTTACTTCCTGCCAACTGTCATTTTGCGTTTTACACTGCATCACACCTAAACCAATTAAAGGCAGAAACAAATGAGCAAGAGGTGCCAGATCGCCGGAAGCACCCACACTTCCTTTTTCTGGCACAACAGGAATACAGTTATTATCAATATGCCAAATAATACGTTCCAAGGTCGATAACTGAACACCACTATATCCCTTGGCCAGGGCATGTACTTTTGAGATCAGCATCAACTTTGCTACTTGAGGAGCCACCTTGTTTCCAACTCCCACACTATGACTTTGCAGTATTTTTTCCTGCAAGGTTTTGGTATCCTCCTTTGATATCCTGGTATTTGCTAAAATGCCAAAACCCGTATTTATACCATATACCGTGGAGCCATTTTCAACAATTTTATTGACGTGCTGCCCTCCCCTCACAATTATTTCCTTTGTGCGCTCACTCAATATTCCCTTTTTAGTTCCATTTACCAGATCAAGCGCAATTGACACGGTGAGTTTCCCCTCCCCATATAAAAACGTAGATGACATACAATTGGTTTGTCCCGCAATTTAAAGAAATGTAAATTTGCAACCTGTCAGTAATCTGACCGGGTCCGGTAGCTCAGTTGAATAGAGCAACTGCCTTCTAAGCAGTAGGTCATTGGTTTGAATCCAATCCGGATCACAAAGCCCCCCATTTTTTGAGGGGCTTTTAATTTTCACAACGATGCACTCTGCCATAAATGTTGGTTTTGAGATAAATTTGTGCTGATGGGCAAACTGAACGTCAACATAGAAGAATCCTGGAAAACAGCCTTACAGGAAGAATTCAATAAACCCTACTTTATCCAGTTAGTGAACCACATCAAAACGGAAAAAGAATTAGGGAAAAAAATTTATCCCAAAGGGTCCTTGCTATTCAATGCCTTTAACTCTACCCCTTTAGACAAGGTCAAAGTGGTAATTTTAGGACAAGATCCCTATCATGGTCCTGGACAAGCTCATGGGCTAAGCTTTTCTGTCCAAAAAGGAATACCCATCCCCCCCTCGCTTCAAAATATTTTTAAAGAATTACAGCAAGATACGGGCATGCCCTACCCTAATGCTGGTGATTTATCCAGTTGGGCTAAGCAGGGTGTTTTTTTATTAAATGCCTCACTCACGGTAAGAGAAGGAGAGCCTATGAGCCATGCTAAAATCGGATGGGCCAATTTTACAGATGCGGTTATTAAAACAATGTCGCTGCTTCGATCCACTATTGTATTCATGCTTTGGGGAAAGTTTGCTCAAGAAAAACAAGGTTTGATCGATGCATCAAAGCACTTGATTCTAAAAGCACCACATCCTTCTCCTTTATCTGCTCATCAAGGTTTTTTAGGATGCGGACATTTTTCCTCCTGCAATCAATATTTGGTAAAACAGGGGGTGGACCCAATTGACTGGCATTTACGCTAAAACTTTATGAATTGGTATACAGAAATCCTGGGAAGAATATGGGCCGAAATAGAACAACAGCTCCGCTCAAGGCTTTTTACAATGGCGCGTTTAAGTTGGCCGTTGAAACTGATCACGCAATCATGCCGGCTCTTTTATTCAACATGAAAAGGTACTTCCGCCTGGTAAGTGCCGATAGGGTTGGCCCGGAAAGATGGAGATAGATTTTCTACCTCCCATCGCGGCCAATGGATTATCTCCCGATCAATTGAAGGAAATGGTGTTTGCCACGATGAGCGAATATTATCTGCAACATGCGATCTAGTACCCTGTAAAAAATCTAGTTCGATTGATCCGTAGATCTTGTAACAATCCCGCTTTTGGCGAAACGGTAAAACTAAATGAGCGGATAAACCCAACGGGTAGAACATTGATTGATAATTGCCAGCAATGCAGATCCCTATTTACGGAAAGGGTCATGTATTGAATGTCCATTTTTTTAACATCCACGCTGGCACTTCCCGACAATTTCCATTTGGGCGTCAAGTTAAAGCTTCCATTAAGGCTTAATCCATTGGTAAACTCGGTATCATAGCCGCTAAAATCAGGTCGCAAACGACTGTAAAAGGAAAGCGAATAACTTAAACTCATTTGCCAATCAATATTGAAATCCACAAATTCACCGGGGTTCTGTTGCATGTACTCAAGCAGTCGCTGCTGGTCTGCCGCCAGAACAGGATCTTGCATACGGGCTTCCTGTTGTTTGCGCTTTAACTCCTCTTTTTTCGGATCCTTCGGCTTGCTTTGAAAATTAGTAGCAATTGAAACACTGCCGCCAGTGACCCGACCTAAACTGAAGTTGCCGCCCTGCCAGGCCAATTTATCAATCTCTTTTCCTTTGGCATCAAGTTGATAAGGGTTTAGCATTGCTGTAGCATTGATGTTTATCTTATCAAATAATGTTGTACGAATATAGAGGGGGATATCTCTGGACAAGCGCATCGAGTCTCTTAACATATCATATGAGGCATGAAAGCCAAATCCTTCTACGATCATCACCTTTTTGATGGCAGCTTTTCCTGTGTCCTTCTTTGAGCGGAACTTCATTTCAAGATTGTTATCAAGGCCAAACTGGATAGCGCCAGCTTGTCTTGATGACGTATTGAACAATACTTGCCCACCCATTTCGTTATAATAAATTCCACGCCCCGTAGTGTCAATCTTAGTAAAACGAATACGGGATCGATTCAGATCAGGGGTGTAAGAGAAGGCCAATTGTGGTCGCATTACGTGTCGAATAGCAATAACCCGTGAACGTTTAAAAGTATACATACCATAAAGAGTTGTATTAAAGCCCAACGAAAAGCTGGCACGTTGATCAACAAACATACCCTTTCGATTTAGGGTATCGATTTTTTTAAGCGATGGGTGCCATTGATAGTTAGTCAACCGTTGTAGCCATACTTGGTTGTAACTAATTCCGGGAGAAATAATTAATCGTCCGCCCAATACGGGTGGCAGAGAAAGCGTAATTGGAATAGCATGATTTGCCCCCCACTCGGCCGTATCCAGCAAGTAGGTAAAAAAGGGTTTGACTCCATTTTTCCCGTAAGTGAGCGTGTCAAAAAAACTGATGTTATTAAAGAAATTACCCGTATATCCTATCCCTAATTTTTGATACCATTTTGCATCTCCAACATCTTCCTTGCGTTGAAAGGGAAAGACCGTATTTACCGTAAAGGCCGCATTTGGAAGGCTTAAATTGATCAACCCCAGGTTATTGTTCTGCGAATGGGTAGCACTTAAAGAAAAGTTGAAGGGTTTGTTTTTCCAGGTTTTAGAAAAATTAATAGAAGACCCCATAATATTTTGAAAAGGCAATATTGCATTACCTGGAATGCTTTGATTGTATTTAGTAGAGCCCGCATTAACATTGGCAGAAAAGTTAACGCCGGGACGAGCCCTACTGTCCATCGAATGACTCCAGGACACATTAAAAACTTTACTGGAGGTGAAATCGGGATCGCCCTTAAAATTCTGTTTCGAAGAACGAAAATTAAAGGTAAGTCCTCCATTGAAGCGATAACGGGTTCTGTAAGAAGCCACCATGTTAGTTGCCCATTCTCCATAAGAAAATAAATCGGCACCCCATCTTAGGTCCCAATGGTCATTTATCACTTTGTAATAGCCGATCTCCTGCAATCCAATCCCCCTTCGTTCGTCTGTAATAAAATTAGGTCGTAGCAGTCCGGAATGCCTGCCTTGACTAAGTGGGTAAAAACCAAATGGAACATAAATAGGAATAGGCACGCCTTCAAATTCCGGATGCGCAGGTCCAGAAACGGCAAGTTTTTTATTGATCACCTTCATTTTCCCTGCAACAAAGGAAAAATGAGGGTCATCTAAAAGACAGGTAGTAAAACGTGCGGTGCTGATGAAAGTGGTATTGGCGTTAACTTTTTTAGCTTTTTCTCCAATAACAAGCATTTCTCCCTGCTGTGTGTATGTTTTTGTGGTTAACCCCACTTTTGTTTTAAGATTGTATCGAATAGTATCATTTGTCATTTCGGTCTCTCCGGTTTTAAAATTAGCGGCAGCTATAGTGTTACCTGTGCTATCGGCAGATCGAGTCGCTAACACAATTTGCGTCTGCTGGTCAAGTTCCACTTTAGGAGCTTGCAGGATCATATCCGAATAGGTAGTTTTTGTTTTTCCGTAGAGAAGGACCTTCTGTGAAGGCACCCACACTACTGCGGAATCCTCTGCCGCATATTGAATGGGTGCTTCTAATGTATCCTTGGAGTGTTTGAGTTGAAAAGTATCCACCTGCTGCCGAAGGGTATCTCTGCGCAACGGTATTGTATCAGTTGACTGAGCTGTTAAGGATTTGCGAAATGTTGGAGTAGATTGTGCCGCCAAGTGGGTTATGCACGCCTGGGCATAAAATAAAGCGATGAAACAGGTCCACCAAAAGCAGCAAATTGGCTTAAATTTGTAAATCATTAGTATGAGGCAGAGCAAATGTAACCTTTTATGGAATCGCCATTTGACAGCCACATTAAACAAAATGTGAATTTTAGTATTTCCGACATGACGCAACGCATACTTTGCTTCATTTTAATCACGGGTGGAGTCCTTACCATTTCCTCCTTTGTGCGCAATGCCCCAATAACCGTCAATACAAAAAAAGCTATAGGAACGGTGATTATTGACCCGGGACATGGAGGAAATGATCACGGCGCTAAAGGTCGATTTAGCAGTGAAAAAGATATTTGCTTAGCTGTTTCATTAAAATTAGGTGCGCTTATTTCAAAAGATTTTCCCGAATTGAGAGTACTGTATACCCGCACAACGGATACGTATCCTGAGCTGCATGATCGTGCTAAATTTGCCAATGAAAACAAAGGTGATCTCTACCTTTGTATCCACGTAAATGCGGCGCGTGGAAAAAGAATAGCCTCCGTCATTGGATACAAAACGGTTACCTATTATACAGGCAAAGGGGCCAGCAGAAAAAAAAGAACAAAAAAAGTACCGCAGTATAGATACACCTACTTGCCCAGTGAGGCTAAAGGCACTGAAACCTACATCTGGGGGGCTCACCGAAGTGAGGATAAAGAATTGGCGATAATTGAAAATGCCCCCATGATGCAAGAGGAGAATTTTGAAAAAAATTATGGAAGCATCGACGTAAACTCTCCGGAATTTATTGCCATATCACTGCTCAAAACAAAACAGTATTTCAAAAGAAGTGCCACCTTGGCTGGATTCATTCAAGATGAGTTTTCAAAAGTGGGAAGAGTAGATCGAGACGTAAGGCAACGCGCCATCGGTATCTGGGTCTTACAAGCTACTGCCATGCCAAGCGTACTTGTTGAAACAGGATTCATCTCCAACCCCGAAGAGGAGGATTACCTCAATAGTGAAACGGGTCAGGATGAGCTTTCAGCTTGCATGGTAAGAGGGTTAAGGAATTATTTAACCTGGCTAGAACAAAAACAACAATTGGAAAATACCCCCCCGACAACCGCAACCCTGGCGACTACTCATTCTTTTTTTGAAGCTGTTGAGGACAAGCACAAACAAACAATCAAATGAAACTATCCAATGAAACAAAAGTGGGAGCGTTAACGATCATTGCGTTAGCCCTGTTATTTATTGGGTTCAATTATTTAAAAGGAAAAGATCTTTTTACTCCCTCTAAAAAAATATTTGCCGTCTTTAGTGATTTGGGAAGCCTTGAAAAATCGAACGAAGTAAAAATCAATGGTCTTCCCGTTGGTTACGTTTATCAAAAACAAGAAAAAGACAAAGATGTAAGTGCTATTATAGTTACCATCAATCTTACACGCAACATCAATATTCCTCGAAATTCCGTGGCCTATATCGCCTCTAGTCTGGTGGGCTCCTCATTTATTGTGATAGAACGAGGCAATGAGTCGGCTTTTCTGCAAGACGGAGATACGATTCAAACCAGAAAGGAAACAGGTCTGCTGGGAGATGTGAAAGCACAACTTGATCCTACCATTAGCAACTTTCGCAGTATTCTTGACTCCCTTAAAAAAACCCTGGCAGGTATAAATGATGTATTGAATGCCAGAACCAGAAACGATTTACGCGAGACCATTGCCAATTTAAACATAGCCAGTGCTGCATTAAACAACTACCTATTGGAAAATGGCCCCGTAAACCAATCATTGGAAAATATCTCCAACATAACTCAGCGGCTTACAATAAGTGCAGCATCCATCGAACAAGTTACCGATCATGCAGCTACCATTACTTCCTCCCTTGTTTCATTGCCACTTAAAAAAACATTTGATACTTTAGCCGTAGTTATTGATAAACTAAATTTACTAACAACTTCGTTGCATAAAGGGGAAGGCACGGCAGGAGCATTGCTGAATGATAAGCAACTTTATGATCAACTTCAAAAAACATTGTTAAGCGCAGAAATCCTTTTAGACGATTTACGATCGCATCCAAAACGATATGCAAGTTTTTCTGTTTTCGGGAAAAAGGATAAATCAATCCCTTTAACCGCTCCCATCAGTAAAGATTCGCTGCCAAGAAAATAACTATGGACACGCATTGCGTTCGTGTTTTTCTAATTGCCTTTTTGCTACTACCCTCTTTTTTTTGGGTTTCAGGACAAGAAAAAATAGTAAAGCGGGACTCCGTAGCTATACCTCAAGACACAAATAAAGTTGAAATACTCGGCGCAGACCGACTCACACTTTTAAAAATAAATGACACTTCAACAATTCAGTTATTAGCCGGGCATGTGCGCTTGCGACAAGGAAAAGCACTTTTCGATTGCGACAGTTGTGTCTTGAACAATGGAGCTAATATTTTTGAAGCTTGGCAGCATATTCAACTAAAAGATGGAGACAGCATACAGGTTAATGCACGTCACTTACTATACCTTATAGACAAAAAAATAGCTTACCTGGATGGAAATGTGTCTTTAACTGACCGGAAAGCTGTGCTTACCACTCCTTCACTCGAATACCACTTACAAACAGACATTGGCATCTATACACAAGGTGGAAAAGTGGTAAACAAAAAGACAACATTAACCAGCCGTGAGGGCTACTATTATGCTTCGCTCAAAGAGATCTATTTCAAGAGTGATGTACAGCTGACTGACCCGGCATATCGAATCAGCACTGACTCATTATTGTATAATACCGCCACACAAACAAATCGCTTTATCGCCAAAACAACCATCATAGATAGCAGTGGCAGAAGAATAGAAACGCAGGATGGCTTTTATAAAGGAGGTAAAGCAGAATTCAATCAACGGCCTGTTATCATTGATGGGGCTACCACCATTACCGGAAACAGGATTGCCTTTAACGACAGTACGGGCACTTCACAAGCCATAGGGGATGTGGTAGTGGTTGATACTGCGCAAGGCACTACATTAGTAACTGGTCAATTATACAGGGAGGATAAAAATGAACGTATGTTGGCTACGGGTAAGCCGCTTTTAATTATAAAGCAAGACGCTGATTCGTTATACCTCACTGCCGATACAATTTTTACAGCCATGCAGCCTGTAGTGGCAAATAAAAAGGAGGATCGTGTAATCAGTAAAGATACTAGCCGGATTAAGCAAACAACTCGTATTGCACTCGCAAAAAAAGACAGTTCCGTCCGTTATATTGAAGCATTTCATCACGTAAAAATATTTTCTGATTCCCTGCAGGCAGTATGCGACAGTCTCTATTACACAGATTTGGACTCTGCATTCAGGCTATTCAGCGACCCGGTACTTTGGTCAAAAGAGAGCCAGATTACAGGCGATACAATTTGGCTATTTACAAAAAATAAAAAAGCGGATCGATTGACTGTTTTTGAAAACAGCATGATTATTAGTGAAGAAGCGCCTGGTATTTACAATCAAGTGGGGTCGATACGAATGGAAGGCAAGTTTACTTTAGGTACATTAGACTCGGTCAGAGCTTTTGGGAATGCGGCCACCATTTATTTTTTACAGGAAGAGGACAGCTCTTACACGGGGATTAATGAATCCAAAAGTGACTTAATTGATATATACTTCATACAACAAGCGCTTGACCGGATTGTGCTGCGGGGTATGGTTAGCGGCACTGTCTGGCCCATCCAACAAAAAAATCCCGCAGAGATGCGGCTTCCTCAGTTCAAATGGAATGATTTGAGAAGACCTAAATCCAGGTTGGATCTATTACGTTAAGTTAAATTTTAAACTATACGTAATTTTACTTAGTAAGTTAATTTTTTATCTTCTTACATAGTGGTTTTTGGGTTTGAAATTTCCATAAATTGCAATTCATATAACCAAACTTACAGCCATGAGAAAAATGCTCTATGTCCTGTTGGCGTTTACTTTACTTACAGTTGTGAGTCCACTTACCGTGGAAGCACAGGAAAGAACGCTGAGCGGTACAATTTTGGCGGAGGATTCGAAATCTCCGCTGCCCGGCGTAACGATCCGAGTAAAAGGAACGCGACGCCTTGCACAAACTGATGCTACCGGTAAATTCTCCATTCGTGTAAACACGGGGGAAGTTCTTCAAATTTCTAGCGTTGGCTATGAAACAACTGATGTAAAAGTTGGATCTAGCGAAACAATCGGCTTGAATTTAAAAACTGCAGACAATACGTTGGGCGAAGTGGTAGTAACCGCAATGGATATCAAAAGAAATCCTAGAGAATTAGGTTACTCCGTACAAAAAGTATCAGGATCAGATGTGCAGGAAACCCAGCGTGAAAACTTTTTAAACAGTTTACAGGGTCGCGTTGCAGGTCTTACGCTTGATCAAACTTCAGGTGTTGCCGGAGCTTCCTCTTCGATAGTTCTTCGCGGTTTCAACTCACTTTCATTAAGCAATCAACCCCTTTACGTAGTGGATGGCGTTATCCTGGATAACCAAACCATCAATGAAACTTCGAGTGGTGGTCAGGGAATCGGACTTGCGTCTGACCGCCCGAACCGTAACAACGACTACCAGAACCGGATCGCGGACATCAACCCCAACGATATCGAAACCATCACAGTTTTGAAAGGTCCCGAGGCCACGGCCCTATACGGAAGCCAGGCCAGCTCCGGCGCCATCTTGATTACCACCAAGCGTGCCAAGACAAACAAATTGGCTGTGCAGTACGACAACAGTTTCCGTGTGCAGCGCGTGACTCGTTGGCCGGAAGTAAACAACGATTATGCCAACGGTTCCAACAATACCCCCTCCAACATTTTTCGCTATTTCGGTCCTAAATGGGACCCCGGCACCCAACTCTTTGATAACAAGAGTCAATTCTTTCGTACTGGTAAAGCCCAAACACACAACGCAGCATGGGATTTCGGGTTTAAAAAATCCATTTTTCGTTTCTCCGCCAGTTACTTCGATCAGGAGGGTGTGGTTCCAGAAAACAATTTCCGCCGTTACAACCTGCGTTTAAGCAATACCACCAAGTTTTACAAAGACAGAATAGAGATCCTTCCCTCCATCGCTTACGTTAAATCCGAGAACAACAAAGTACTCAGAAGTGCCGGTGGATACCTGCTGGCCCTGTTGTCGTGGCCTAACAACAACGACATACGCAATTACGAAGACCTGAGTACGGGCGATAAGCTTGATCTTTTCTCCGGTCTTTCAGCAAACGGAGAGGTCGACAACCCGCTGTTCAACGTTAAGAAGAACCGGGCCTTCGATCAAACAGATCGCATCACAGCCTCGCTGGGTATAAACATCAACCCCACCAAGTGGTGGAGCATCTCAGGACGTTTTGGATATGACACCTATGACCTGAACGGATATTGGTTCTATCACCCCCAATCCTTCTACGTGTCTTCCGGCTCTGGTGGTTCGCTGGATCAATACTGGAGAAAATTCATTGGCTACAACCACACCGTCACCTCCACTTTTAAAAAGAATATCGGTAAGCATCTTAACATGCGCCTGATGGTGGGTACCATGTGGCAAGATTATGAAACACGTATGTGGGCCGTTTCCGGCACCAATATTGTGGATAATGTCAATATCCTTGACGGTAAAATGTACAGGACACCTCGTGATGCAAACGGGGATCTGGTCGCTGGTGGAACTCCTGTTGTAGTGACTGACCGCGATCTCCAGACGCTTGTAAATGGCTATATGGATAGCACCGTTACGCGTCGAAATACTCGTTTGCGACTTTTGCGTAACGCCTTCGGAGAATACAACAAACAGATCCTACGCCAAGGAGCTTATTTTGGGGAGTTTGCTATGAGCTTTAAAAACCTGGCCTTCCTGAGCTATACCCATCGTTTTGAGGAGGCTTCCACGCTGCCGGTTCAAAATCGTAAATACAACTACCCCGGCGGAAGCATAAGTTTTATTATGAGCGACATCTTCCCTGAAGTAAAAAAGAACGGCATTGTTAACTACTGGAAACTACGCACCTCATTGGCCGGTACTGCTCGTTTGAATACGCCCTATTCAACACAATCTGTATTTGTAAACAACTTCGCAAGCGGTGGAGGTTCCTCCTTTGGATTCTTTAATAACAGTCCTGATTTGGCCCCTGAGCGTCAGAGCACCTATGAGTTGGGAACCGAGTTGCGCTTGTTCAACAACAGCCTGAACCTGGACCTGACATATTACAACACCAAGAACAAAGGACAGATCATCCAAGCCTTTCGCTTGAGTTACGGTACTGGCTTTGTGTTGAATACACAGAATGCGGCCAGTACTCAAAACCAGGGGGTAGAGATTAGCATGGACTATGATGTGATCCGTAAAAAAGGACTGGTTTGGAACATGCGCTTCAACTTCAACCGCATGTGGAATCAAGTAATTGGTCTTCCCCGCAACGTTGCGGAGTACTACATCTCAGACACCTGGTTGTATGGGAACGCCCGGGGCGGTTTGGTCTTTGGAGGACCCACCACCTCCATCACGGCGTTCGGTTATGCACGTAACATCGCCGGACAGATCCTGATCAATCCGGCCAACGGATTGCCTGTGGGCGACGGTGTTTTCACCATTAAGGGAGACCGCAACCCCGACTTTACTCTGGGTTGGAACAATACCTTGCGTTGGGGCAATTGGAGGCTCAGTATGCTTTGGGATCTGAAAGTAGGTGGCGACATCTTCAATGGTACCAATGCCTATCTTACTCGTATCGGGAAGAGTAGACTGACGGAGGACCGCTACGTTCCCCGCGTAATCCAAGGCGTATTGAACGATGGATTGCAAAACTCTGCTACTCCAACGGTCAATACCATCTCCGTCATCCCTGCCTTTAACGAGCAGTACTACACAACCATGCCAGAAGAATTCTTCATTGAGCGCGACGTGAACTGGTTCCGTCTGCGTGACATCACCTTGAATTACACCTTGCCCAAGAGCTTTATCAAGAGTTTCAAGTCCATGAGCTTATTCGTGACCGGAAACGACCTGATCCTGCTCACCAACTACAGCGGTGCGGATCCTGCCGTCAACGGAAATACCGCCGGTAGTTTGGGTGTGGGTGCTTTCGGTTTTGATTATGGAACCCTGCCCTCTCCCCTGCAACTCAATGTTGGTTTGAGAGCTTCCTTCTGATAAACGACAAAAAAATATTATGAAACACATGAAAAAAATATTAACCCTTCCGCTTGTCGCCCTAACCTTACTTGGTATATCTTCCTGCAGCAAAAAAATCGATGAGGCCTACAGGAATCCCAATGCTCCCACTCGCGTACCGGTTGAAAGTTTACTGCCCGGTATCATCGGCAATTTTGTAGGCAGCTCCTCCGCACAAGGAAGCGCCTATGGAACGGCAAATGACGGAATGCGTATTGGGCGGTACGTACAGTTCTGGGCCACCAACACCATCGGTGACCAATTCGATCAGATGGGTGGAGCAACCGGAGCAAGTGATTTAATGGGCTCCATTTGGGCCATGCATTACTATGGCATGGGCCAGAACCTCCAACGCATGATAGACTGGAGCAAGGAAGAGAAAAAATGGGACTATACGGGTGTAGGACATGCTATTCTGGCCTGGAGTTGGCTGACCTTGACCACCACTTACGGGGAGGCTATCCTAAAACAAGCCTTTGATGCCAATTTGCTAGTCTTCAACTATGACTCGCAAGAAGAAATGTATGAAGAGTGTCGTAAGCAGGCCCATTTAGCCTTGTTCTACCTCAACCGTACGGATGATAATGTTAGTGAGGCTAACCTCGCTTTGGGAGATGCTTTTTTCTACAAGGGAAACCGCGAGAAATGGAAAAAGTTCGCTTACTCCGTACTAGCCCGCAGTTTCAATCACCTTACCAACAAGAGCATCTATCGGCCGGATTCCGTTATCAAGTATGCGAACCTTGGCATCAACAGCGCAGCCGATGATGCCACTGCCAAGTTTCAGGCTTCCGGCTTGTCCGGAACCTTCAATTTCTATGGCCCCTTCCGCAGTAACGTTGGAACTATGCGTCAAGGTCGCTTTGTGGTAAATCTTATGACCGGCTTGAGCACCATGTTCACCGCTGTGACAGACCCCCGGACACCCTACTTGCTTCGTGAAAACACCAATGGCACTTACCAAGGCATCCGACCCAATAAAGGCACGGATGGGTTGGTCACCAACGACCAGCCCCAGAATTATTGGGGCGGTGCGTTCACTTCAACGGCTGCTCCCGGAACCGATAACAATGCACGCTACATTTTCAGAAACGGCTCCCCCTTCCCGATCCTTACTGCATCGGAAAATCATTTCATGAAAGCCGAAGCCTTCCTGCGTAAGGGAGATGCCGCACAAGCTCATCAATCTTATATCGCCGGCATCAACGCCAGCTTTGATATGCTGATGAATACGCCGGATTATCACAACAGCGTACCGGCCACCATGCAAATCACTTCAGCTACCCGTGCAAACTACCTTGCCAAGCCGGCCGTTGTACCGGCTGTTGGCGCGCTGACCCTCTCCCATATCATGCTGCAGAAATACATTGCAATGTATGGATGGGGTTTACAGGAAACCTGGGTCGATATGCGCCGATATCACTACACGGATCTGGATCCGGTTACCGGTCAGCAAGTATACGCCGGTTTTACTCCCCCCTCCGGTATCGACCTATTTACCAATAACGCGAGTAAATTGGTCTATCGTTGTCGCCCTCGCTACAATTCTGAGTACTTGTACAACATCGCCGCCTTACTGAGCGTGGGAGCATTGGCACTCGATTATCACACCAAACAACAATGGTTCTCCTTACCATAACCCATTTAAACCAAGCGTATGAGACTTAATAAAAAATATATCCACGGTTTTGGAGTGCTTCTGCTGGCCGGAATCGTACTGATATCCTGCGAGAAGACCTTCGATGAAAAGATAATCCAGCAACGCGACCTCAGTGCTAATAGCATTGCTAAAGTCTATATTGCAACGGTTGGCGCCAGTAGAAACTACGTGTATGTGGATAGCAAACCTCAAAATGGATCCGCTCTTAGCTCCGGTTCCGTTTTTCCGAGTACGGGCTACGGATTTTTCGTCCCGGACGGACAACGTGACTTCCTGATTCGGGATACCCTGACCCTTACTACCCAGGTGCCACTTAGCTTTACCAACGTGATGAGAGGAGGAAGAAACTATACGATCTTCACCTATGACACCATCTCAGCCGTAAAGCAAAAGACCGTTGAAACTGCCATCAACATCCCAATAGATACTACTTGCCGTGTGCGCTTTGCCAACTTTGCTTATAATGGCTTGGCGGTAACCCCTGCTGTTGATATTGTATCCCTTGGTAAAAACGAGGTTGTTGCAACAAATCTACAGTATACTGACGTTACAGAATTTATTGTACACCCTACCAAAATTGGTACTGAAGCGTTTCAGGTTAGGTTAGCCGGAACCAGCACAGTACTCGCTACTTCAGCTATTTCAATATTAGAACCAAAGAGAAGCTATACAGTTGTATACCGCGGCTCTCACCGCGCTACTAGTGGGGCAAGTATCCGAACAGTAAGCTTGTTCTTGAATTATTAATTCCAAGATTATACCTATAAAAGAGCCGTACTAGTAGTACGGCTCTTTTAATTACCCAATGGGTTATTGGTCAGGCAAAGAATGCATAACTAAGCATAATTGCAGTGATTACACCAACTAAATCAGCTAACAGCATAGATCCAATCGCGTAACGCGTATTCCGGATATTTACTGAGCCAAAATAGAGAGCTACCACATAGAAGGTAGTATCTGAGGAACCTTGTAAAACGGAAGCCAGGCGCCCTGCAAACGAATCAGGGCCAAAGGTTTTCATGGTATCCAACATCATTCCTCGCGCGCCGCTTCCACTCAATGGCTTGATTAATGCAGTGGGTAAGCCATCTACAAAACGGCTATCTATTCCAGTTTTTGAGAACAAAAACTTAATTCCATTTATTAAATAATCAAAACTTCCGCTGGAACGTAGTAAACTAATGGCCACCAACATGCCAACAATGTAGGGTATAATTCGAATGGCGGTTTCAAACCCACCTTTAGCACCATCCACAAATGCATCAAATACATCTATCTTTTTGTACAATCCCCCAAGTACAATGGCAACAAATATGAATAATATGATCCCATTACTTAATTGGGAGGAAAAAAGTTGGGAGGCGGTGGCATCCAAACGGATTATATAACTGACCAGCAGGAGTATTATAGCCGTTATGCCCCCTACCCATCCTAAAATAACGGGTTGAAATAAATTAATCTTTTGCCTCCATGACACAATGAAAAGTGCTGCAATAGTGGCTGCAAAAGTGGCAATCATGCAGGGAATAAATATATCAGTAGGGTCAGCCGCTCCTAATCCTGAACGATAAGCCATGATCGTTACGGGTATCAAGGTCAAACCAGAAGCATGTAAGGCCAGAAACATCAATTGAGCATTGCTGGCAATGTTTTTATTTGGATTAAGCTCTTGCAGGCTCTCCATGGCCTTAAGGCCAAAAGGTGTTGCGGCGTTATCCAAATTGAGAAGGTTTGCAGAGAAATTCATCATCATATGCCCGGTTGCAGGATGTCCTTTTGGTACCTCTGGAAATATTCGGGAAAAGAAAGGCCATATCAATCTGGAAAGCAGTCTGACTCCCCCAGCCTTTTCAGCAATGGATAAAAACCCCATGAACAGGGCCAAAATCCCAACTAATGGTAAAATAATATCTAAGAACGCATTCTTTGCAGTTTCAATCACCCCATCCACTTTTCTGACCAGTCTTGACTGAATATCAATGTAGCTAATAACTTCAAGAGTAGAATTTTGTTTAGTGAAATAAGCGATTGAATCCGGCTGTCTAAAATCATGCAATAGCAATCTGGCTTTTGCAGGTTCAACTGTAGGAAAGTACCCGTATTCAGCCAGGAATGTAGAATAGTTCGCAGCTAAACCCAGGTGTGTAGGATTTCCCACAGATAGATAAAAAGTGGAATCATACCGATCTGTGGATTTGCCAGTTATCATTCTTACAAAAATCTTATCATCGCCATTCAATAATCGGCTACCCCCCACTATAGAGGCTATGAGGACAAAAGCAGCCCAAATTCTGGTTAATGTCATAATTTATTTTGTTCCCTTGAAGATAGGAAAATCAAGTTGCTGGTTCCAAATAGAAGAGTGAATTCCTTTACATTTGCAACCGCTTACAAAAAGTAATACTTCCTTATTTATGGCACTTCAGGCTGGAATTGTTGGTTTACCCAACGTTGGAAAAAGCACTTTGTTTAACGCTGTCAGCAACAGCGCCAAAGCACAGGCCAGTAATTATCGATTCTGTACCATTGACCCCAATGTTGGATTAGTGGATGTACCTGACAGCCGTTTAAATCAATTGGCTGCCTTAGTGCAACCTCAAAAAATTATACCAACACAAATTGAAATTGTAGATATAGCAGGATTAGTTCGCGGAGCCAGCAAAGGGGAAGGTTTGGGAAATAAGTTTTTAGGCAACATTCGTGAAGTGGATGCCATTATACATGTAATACGCTGTTTTGAGGATGAGAATATTTTAAGAGATGAAGGAGCTATTGACCCCGCAGGTGATAAGGATATAATTGACATAGAATTACAATTAAAAGATCTGGAAAGTGTAGAGCAGAAGATTCAAAAAAGGGAAAAGTTAATACGGGTTGACCCAAAACTTAAGGGTGAACTAGATGTACTGCTATGTTGTAAAGATCAATTAGAGAAAGGAAAAAATATTAGGGGTCTTCAACTCAGTAAAGAAGAAAGAGCAGCTATTGCAGATCTATTTTTATTGACTGAAAAACCAGTTTTATATGTGGCAAATGTGGACGAGGCCTCGATGCATACTGGTAATCGATTTTCTAAGGCATTACAAGAAGCCATTCTACATGAGAATGCTGAGATGATTATTATGAATAACTCCATTGAAGCGCAGATTACTGAAATGGAAGAGCCTGCTGATAAGCAATTATTCATGGAGGAATATGCAATGAAAGAACCGGCACTGGACCGACTGATACATAGTGCCTACAAATTACTCAGCCTCTACACCTATTTTACAGCGGGAGTGCAAGAAGTCAGAGCGTGGACCATACAACAAGGCTGGAAGGCTCCACAAGCAGCCGGTGTGATTCATACTGACTTTGAAAAAGGCTTTATCAAAGCAGAGGTCATAGCCTTCCAAGATTATATCCAATATGGCTCAGAATCAGCCTGTCGAGAGGCAGGCAAACTCCGAATTGAAGGAAAGGAATATGTTGTAAAAGACGGAGATGTTATGCATTTCAGATTTAATGTTTAAAATAAAATAAATCATTGAATTAAATTGGTTATCAATGTTTTATTTATTTTCTGATAAGCCAGCCATCCTTACTCCCGATTCTACCGGACTATATTTTCGATAGAGATTCCCTTTGGACAAACAGCTTTACTGGCACCTGTGTTCGTACAGGCTCCAAACCCTTCTTTATCCATTTGTGCCACCATGTTTAAGGCTTGCTTTTTCTTTTCAGGGTGTACTTGTGGAAGCAAAACCAAATGAGAAACTTAGGTATGATTCGCTAAAAATTAGAATACAATTTATTGGAGCCTTTGGTCTTACCCCATCACTTTTTGTTTCCTTATCTTTTGTGAATTATCTTTGCCAAGATAGTATCTTCTTCTTTTTTAAAAGATAGCAAATGAGCTTGAACGATTGTCTTAATAAAAACAATGCCTTTTATGCCAGGAATGAATTTGGGAAAAACAATCCATCGTTTTGGTTACACCAGTCGCAAAGATGCGTGGTGGGTAAAACCGTTATTTACTTTTCTTGGCCTTTCCGCTTTTGTTATCTACACAACATTGGCCGCCTTTCAGGGTAATCATTATCATCATGGACCTTATCTTTCTCCACTTTATTCACCTGAATTATTTGGCGAATCTTCGCATAGCTGGTTTGGCTCTATACCTGGCTGGTGGCCAACCTGGTTGCCATGGTCACCGGCATTGTTGATTTTATGGGCTCCGGGATTGTTTCGTCTTACCTGTTATTATTATCGTGGCGCATATTATAAAGCATTCTGGGCCGACCCTCCTTCATGCACAGTTTCAGAACCCAGAAAAACCTATCGCGGCGAAGACTCTTTCCCACTTATCATGCAGAATATTCACCGTTACTTTATGTATATCGCATTGATGTTTATTGTTTTTCTTTCTATTGATGTATGGAAAGCATTATGGTTTGTCAATCCGGATACAGGTGTAAAATCTTTTGGATTAGGTGTGGGCACATTGGTATTAACCGTCAATGTTGTATTGCTGGGCGGCTATACATTGGGCTGCCATTCGCTTCGTCATGCGGTTGGAGGGTTTTTGGACCGGCTTTCCGGTAAACCGGTTCGTTTTAAAATGTATAAATGTGTGAGTTGTTTAAACCGCAAGCATATGTTGTGGGCATGGTTGAGTTTGTTCTGGGTTGGGTTTACTGATATTTATGTCAGGTTATGTTCGATGGGGGTTTGGTCTGATTGGAGAATTTTTTAAACGCCGCCCCTCCAAACCTCCCGCACATCGTTAGCTTGTTGAAAATGAATTTAAGATTGAAAATATGCTAAAGCTGAAAACAAAAACAATAAACTATAAACACAAACTTTTCATTGTCATCATACGATACATATAAGTACGATGTACTTGTCATCGGCGCCGGTGGCGCCGGTCTTCGTGCTGCTATCGAAGCATCATCACAAGGCGTTACTGTTGGTTTGATCTGTAAGTCATTATTGGGAAAAGCACATACGGTAATGGCAGAAGGCGGCATTGCAGCGGCCATGGCCAATGTGGACGACAGGGATAACTGGAAAGTACATTTCACAGATACATTGCGGGGAGGCCAATATCTCAATAACTGGCAGATGGCAGAGATCCATGCAAAGGAAGCTCCGGTTTGTGTAAGAGAACTGGAAGCATGGGGTGCATTGTTTGATCGCACCGAAGACGGAAAAATATTGCAAAGAAATTTTGGTGGACATAAATATCCAAGATTGGCACATGTCGGCGACAGAACAGGGCTGGAAATGATCCGCACATTACAGGACCATTGCATTTACCAGGGGGTAGAAGTACATATGGAATGCACCATCATTACGTTACTGAAAGATGGTGACCGTGTAGTTGGTGCATTCGGATATGAAAGAGAAAGAGGACGATTTAAAACATTTCATGCAAAAGCCGTGATACTGGCAACCGGTGGTGTCGGCCGTTCATTTAAGATTTCCAGCAACAGCTGGGAATATACCGGCGATGGCCATGCATTGGCATACGAAGCCGGGGCAGAATTAATTGACATGGAATTTTTACAGTTTCATCCGACCGGGATGATCTGGCCGCCAAGTGTCCGTGGCATATTGGTAACCGAGGGTGTTCGTGGCGAGGGTGGGATTTTACTTAACAAGAATGGAGAACGGTTCATGTTCAACAGTATACCCGATGCATATAAAAATCAAACATCAGATAATGAAGAAGAAGGCTGGCGATATATACAGGGGGACAAGGATGCAAAGCGTCCGCCGGAATTGCTTACCCGTGATCATGTGGCCCGTTGCATCGTTCGTGAAATAAAAGAAGGAAGAGGAAGTCCGCATGGCGGTGTTTACCTGGACATTTCCTGGATAAAGAAAAAAATTTCCAATTCGGAAGAACACATAAGGAAAAAATTGCCGGGCATGTTTCATATGTTTAAAAAACTGGCCGACATTGATATTACCAAAGTACCGATGGAGATCGGGCCCACCACACATTATATGATGGGGGGCATCCGTGTACATGCAGAAACACAAATGTCAACCCTGCCGGGGCTTTTTGCTGCCGGCGAATGTGGCGCAGGATTACATGGCGCCAATCGTCTTGGTGGTAACTCACTTTCTGATCTGTTGGTGTTTGGAAAAAGAGCCGGCGAGTACGCTGCAAAATTTGCCAAAGAAAATAAAGCAGGCGCCATTGATGAAAAACAAATTAATGAAACTGAAAAATATGCACTGCAGCCTTTCGAAAGGGAAAATGGAGACAGCCCATTCGATGTGCAGTTTGCCCTGCAGGATATGATGCAGCAGTGGGTGGGTATTGTGCGGAATGAAGAAGAAATGTTGCGGGCAAAAGAGCATTTACGGCTGCTGAGAAAAAGATCTGCAAACGTTTTTGTAAATGGCAACAGGGAATTTAATCCGGGCTGGCATACGGCGCTTGATCTTCGCAATATGCTGATCGCATCTGAAGCCATAACAATGGCAGCGCTGGAAAGAAAAGAAAGCCGCGGCGCACATTTTCGGGAAGACTATCCTGACAAAGATCCCAATTGCGGAAAGTATAATTTAGTGATAAAGCAAAATGCCAGTGGTGAAATGACTATCAGGCAAGAGCCTATTCCTGAAATTCGGGAAGACCTTAAAAAAATCATAGAAGAAATGAAGTAATGTGAACTATAAAAGTTTTTTTTAGTGAGAAAAAAAATAAATTTTTAAAAAAACCAGAACCCCATTTAGGGCAGGGATATGCCAACAGCAACATTTAAAATACAACGTGGTGATGCCGGCATCGGAACTTTCGAGGATTATTCACTTGAAATTTCCGAAGGCATGGTTGTGCTGGATGCCATCCTGCTGATACAGGCAAAATATGCAAATGACCTGGCGGTCCGCTGGAATTGCAAAGCCGGGCATTGCGGCTCTTGTTCGGCAGAAGTAAATGGAATTCCAAAACTCATGTGCATGTGCCGGATGAATGAGCTGCCAATTGATAAGCCTGTGCTGGTGCAACCGATAAAGGCATTCCCGTTAATTAAAGACCTGGTAACAGATGTTTCCTGGAATTTTGAGGTCAAGAAAAAAATAAAAAAATTCAAACCCCGCAAACCAGATGCAGCTGACGGTAGCTGGAGAATGGCGCAGGAAGATATTGACCGGGTGCAGGAATTCAGAAAATGCATCGAGTGTTTTCTCTGCCAGGATGTATGCCATGTATTGAGAGAACATCATCTGCACGAACGTTTTACAGGTCCGAGGTATTTTGTTCATGTGGCTTCATTGGAAATGCATCCGCTGGATGTGGAAGACCGCCGAGAAGACCTGAAGAAAACAGATGGCATTGGTTTTTGCAATATCACAAAATGCTGCACAAATGTTTGCCCGCAGGAAATCACCATTACTGACAATGCCATCATACCTTTAAAAGAAAGAATTGCGGATAAATATTATGACCCGTTAAAAAAATTATTTCGCCTGTTTCGATCCAGGAAACGAAACAGCTAAGATCAAACCATAGTAATCAGGTTGTTTAAACCATTTTCTATGTTTCAAATTAAGCCCCTCTCCAAAGAGAACATTCCGGCGGCGCTTGAAAAAGCGGAACGCTACCGCCTGTTGAATGAACCTATGCCGACTGAAAGTATTTGCCTTGATATACTGGAGGCGGATCCGGAAAATCAAAAGGCAATTGTTACGTTACTGCTGGCCCCAGATACAGGCGTTCAATCCTACGTGTACGATTAGGAACAGAATCAGAAAGATTCCTGTCAAACCCATAGTCCATTTCCTACCTACAGAGGAATTGAACAATGCAGACCATTTTATCGGCGAGAAATTTTAAGGTTAGCAATAGAAAACTCAAGCTATTCTTCAGGTTGCAAAATGAGCAAGCCACAGCTAAAAAATGGAAAAGAACCTTATCAATCGGAATGTAGAAGAAGCGAAGCTAAGACAAGACCTGTTTTTTTAAAAAGGTGAAAAGGCTTATAGATACGCCAATCGTCAAGGGCAAGTAAGGGTAAAAATCGATCAAGACGGGCCTTTTGAAATTCCAAGGAGCTGGAGATAGAAAGATTCAAACAGACTGCCCATCCTCCCTTTTCATCCAATTCTTCTTTCCATTCTTCATAATAGTCAGCGCCGTCGAAATGAAAGTTCAAAACATTTTCTCCGATCAAGATAAAGTAAACAATTCCCTGGTCCATAAACTTTTCAAGCACTTCCCTTTTGAGGAGCATGATGTCGTTTTCCAGCGCATCATTCCATTCACCCAGCAACTCTATTATCATGTAGTGCTCTTCATAATCCGCCATCAATACCTTCAGATAAAGGGTCCGGCTGCCAAACTCATCCCATTGCGGGTGAATATAGTAGTTGTATACGGTTTGTGAAAATTCAAACTCGGAATAAGATCTTCCGCAAAATGGAGAAAGCTGGTCCAATTCGCTACTGTAGATATGTTGCCAATTATAAAACGGCTCTACCGTGTGCATGCGAAAAAAAATTATAAAAGTGCTAACGCCTTTTTAACACTTCCGGCTTTGAGTAAAAGCTCCTTTGCTTCATCATAGGACCCAATCTTGGCTAATTCCATTAACACCTTGGTGCCCCGATCCACTAACTTATCATTCGTGAGTTGCATATTGACCATTTTGTTATCTTCTACCCTACCTAATTGAATCATTACAGCAGTAGAGATCATGTTCAGTACCAACTTTTGTGCAGTTCCGCTCTTCATACGCGTACTTCCCGTTACAAATTCAGGTCCTACCACTACTTCAATTGGATAATCAGCTTCCGCACTTAGTGGCGATTGAGGGTTGCAACAAATACTACCTGTTACAATGCCATTTTTACGGCACTGCCTTAAAGCACCAATCACATAAGGAGTTGTTCCACTTGCAGCAATGCCAATCACAACGTCCTGAGTCGTTACCTCATATGCCTTCAAATCCATCCATCCTTGCTCCCAATTGTCTTCCGCTTTTTCCACCGCTTTGGTGATGGCCTGTTCGCCTCCTGCTATGATGCCAATGACTAAACCCGGCGGAACACCATAGGTCGGCGGACATTCGCTAGCATCGACAATACCAAACCGACCGCTGGTGCCTGCCCCAATGTAAAATAAACGACCCCCCATCAGCATTTTATCAACAATCGCCTCAACTAACTGCTCAATTTGGGGAATAGCATAAGTGATAATAGCAGGGACTTTTTGATCTTCCTGATTAATAAGCGTCAGCAATTGATTAACAGACATCTTGTCCAAATGCCGATACAAACTGCTTTTCTCAGTTATTCGCTCAAAACTCATATTAGGGTGAATGAAAGGTTATCAACCCTTGCGTCGGGTTAGGAAGTATGCTGCCTAATTCGAATTCATAATGGTAGCATAATTGTTTTATTACATCTTTAAAGGCATAGGAAATTCCACCTGTAAAATGCAGGGGGAATTTCCAAACTTCCGGGTATCGACATAAGTGTTGGAAGAAAAAATCATTGAGCCCATCCTCGAGAATATTTTCGATCATATAATGTCCTCTGTTCTCCGCAAGAAAAGAAGTAAAAGAAGCCAAGTACCGATTAGGAAGTGATTTCTTGTAAACGTTTTCCAAGATTTCAGCAGGTGTTGTAGTGAATCTCAACTCGAATCGCCCCCTTAACTCTTCATCAAAAGTTCCATAGAGATAATACTGTATCACCCTTTTCCCCAAGTATGCACCACTTCCTTCATCACCCAACACATATCCCAAGCCAGGACTATTCCTGGTTATTTTTTTGCCATTGTAAAAACAAGAGTTTGAGCCAGTGCCTAAAATGCAAACAATTCCTTTTTCACTTCCACATAATGCGCGTGCAGCACCCATTAGATCATGCCTAACCTCAATCCTTGCTGCAGGGAAAAGGAGTGCAAGTGCTTTATATACAATTTTTGCATTAGCAGGGTTTGCACACCCAGTGCCATAATAAAAAATCTCCTGAATGGTTACCTTTTTCAATTTAGGCAACAACTCTTGCTGAAGTACAGTGACAATTTCGGCAGTATTTAAAAAATAAGGGCTTATACCCGCAGTTAGTATCTTCCGCTTCTTAGACCCCTCCAAGAGACACCACGCTGTTTTTGTAGCTCCGCTATCTGCGACCAATTTTACAGTAGCCATTGTTCAACCAATATAAAAAAGGTTCAAAACAAATAAGTTAACTTGCACAAGTTATGCAAAAATTAGGCCTAAATGGGAAATAATAAAAGGGATTTCGCTCTACCCATAATCGTTGCGTTAGTACTTATCCTATTACTTTTTGCCAGTCAATTACTATTTCCAGCATGTAAATTATTTGGGGATAACAATCAATCTACTTTTCAACAGGTTTTAACTTTAGTTAATAATAAATACGTTGATTCAATTGATCTGGAGGGTATGAAATCGACCAACGTAGAGGTATTGCTCAATAAATTAGACCCCCACTCCAGTTATTTAAACCCTGCAGAAGTAGCCGCATCAGCCGAACTTCTGAAAGGCCATTTTGAAGGGATTGGTGTGGAGTTTGGACTATTCCGTGACACAGCTACCATTACTTATGTTATTCCATCCGGTCCTGGTGAAAATGCAGGGTTAAAATTAGGAGATCAACTGTTAAGTGCTAACGGTCATCTTCTTTATGGAAAAAACATTTCAACAGATTCAATCCGTTCTCTTGTCAGAGGGAAAAGAAATTCTTGGGTAGAACTGACCGTGCACAGAAACCAGCAAACAGTACAAATACCTGTTCAACGAGATCTAATTCCACTACCAGCAATCAGTTCTTTCTATTTGATAGAGCCCCAAACAGGTTATATACGTCTGGAACGGTTTTCAGCAAGCAGCTACGAGGAATTCATGCAGGCTTTGGAGACGCTAAAAAAACAAGGAGCACTACACCTTGTGTTAGACTTAAGAGGCAATGGAGGTGGTTTATTGACTGAAGCGGTAGACATAGCAGATGAATTTCTTGACCAGGATAAGTTAATCGTATACACTGAAGGGCAAAAAATAGGCAAACAAGAATTTAGAGCTCGCAGACCCGGGCAATTTGAAAAAGGAAAAATAGTGTTACTCATCGATGAGTTTTCTGCCAGTGCCAGTGAAGTATTAGCGGGAGCCATCCAGGATTGGGGTAGAGGTAAAATAATCGGACAAAAATCATTTGGAAAGGGATTAGTTCAAGAAGAATATGCTCTCGCCACAGGCGCTGCATTACGTCTTACTGTAGCCAGATACTATACCCCCTTGGGCAGATGCATACAACTTCCTTATCAAGGGAATGACACCTTAAAAAACAATCGTTACTTCATCAACTCCTGCGGGGATACCTTACAAGAAGAAAATGGAATTACGCCCCAAATAAAAACTCCAAACAATAACGGCTCTACGATACTTAACTCAATAAATCTCATGCATGGGTTGGCTTCGATAAACCAATTTTCTTTTCCATTCTATTTGGAGCATATTTCCAGTATTGACAATAAAAACTCTCCGTTGTCATTGCTAACAGATACGTCATTGATCAATGCCATGTGGAATCAATGGGTTAGCGTTGAGAAAGAGGCAAGGCCTGCATTACCCAACTATTCAGCGCAAGAGAAAAAATTTTTATCCGAAAGAATCTTAGCCACTATTGCACGTTACAAGTGGAGAGATAATGGTTATTTCCAGATTTTGAACACGAAGGACAGTACTATCCGTTTAGCGCTAAAAACAATCAATAATTATGGATATTAAAAATAACATTCTAGAGACCATTGGCAACACGCCCCTTATCCGCCTAAATAAAATAACCAGTGAAATGCCCTGCGAAGTCCTGGCAAAAGTAGATTACTTCAATCCCGGAAATTCGATCAAAGACAGAATAGCTTTAAAAATGGTTGAGGTTGCAGAACAGGATGGACGTTTAAAGCCGGGTGGCACCATAATAGAGGGAACCAGTGGAAATACAGGTATGGGTTTAGCATTAGCTGCCGTTGTAAAAGGATATAAATGCATTTTTGTGACCACGGACAAACAGTCAAAGGAAAAAGTGGATATATTAAAGGCAGTGGGAGCAGAAGTTATTGTTTGCCCCACCAACGTGCTCCCCGAGGATCCCCGAAGTTATTATAGTGTTGCTGCCCGTTTAGCCAAAGAAGTTCCCAATTCCTGTCACATGAATCAATACGACAATCTAGCTAACAGACAGGCCCATTACGAAACAACCGGACCCGAGATATGGGAACAAACAGATGGCAAAATAACGCACCTGGTTTGTACTGCGGGAACCGGGGGAACCATTACCGGTACCGCACAATACCTTAAAGAAAAAAATCCCGCCATTCAAATATGGGCAATTGACGTTTATGGCTCTTTACTTACCAAGTACTTTAGGACTGGCCAAATTGATATGAACGAAGTAAAACCATATGTGAGTGAAGGATTCGGCGAAGATTTTGTCCCTAAAAATTATGCCATGCAATTCATAGACCATTTTGAACAAGTAACCGATAAAGATGGTGCTATAATGGCAAGGAGATTAGCCAAAGAAGAAGGCCTGTTTTGCGGTTATAGTGCAGGAAGTTGTTTACAAGGACTTTTCCAATTAAAAATTAAATTAAAAAAAGGCGATATGGTTGTTTGCATTTTACACGACCATGGCAGCCGTTATGTAGGCAAAATATACAATGATCAATGGATGATGGAACGTGGGTTTCTGGATGTAAAAACAATTCGGGAAATAATTCAGAGCCGAGGATCAAAAAAGTTAATTACCGTTACTCCACAACACACCGTGTCCGAAGCGGTAGAGCTCATGAAAAAGTATGATATTGAACAAATTCCGGTCATGGACCAGGAACAACCCATAGGAGCCATTAGTCAACATGGACTTTTTAAAAAAATATTTGCAGATCCAGATTTAAAAAACGCCTCCATACACGCCGTAATGGAAAATGGATTTCCTCTGGTAACCTTTGATAGCCCTGTAGAGAAACTCTCACAATATATAAGCAAGGAAAACGGAGCTGTATTAACTCGAGATGAGGCGGGAGCGTATCATATTATTACAAAATATGATGTTATTGCAGCCTTAGGCAACCCTTAAAAACACTACATTTGCATCAATTCAACTATCCTATCCTATCCTATGAAAAAATATCGTGCCGGAGTTTTGCATGGCGATGAATTAAAAGCACTTTATCAAGACGCTATTGAAAACAATTTTGCACTTCCGGCTGTTAATACTATTGGTACAAACTCGATTAATGCCACATTGGAAACTGCAGCCAAAGTAAACTCTCCCGTCATTATTCAATTTTCAAATGGAGGTGCCCAGTTTATTGCAGGAAAAGGAATGCCCAATGATCAATTACAGGGAAATATCCAAGGGGGGATCGCTGGAGCGCTACACGTTCATAATGTGGCTAAATATTATGGTGTTCCGGTTGTTTTACATACCGATCATGCTGCAAAAAAATGGCTCCCCTGGATCAGCGGATTATTAGATGCAGGTGAAACCTATTTTAAAGAAAAAGGTCAGCCTCTTTTCAGCTCGCATATGTTGGACCTTAGTGAGGAGCCCATTGAAGAAAATATTGCTACTTCCGTTAATTTTTTCAAGCGAATGCAACCCCTTAGCATGAGCATAGAGATCGAATTAGGTGTTACCGGAGGAGAGGAGGATGGCGTAGACAAATCAGATGTTGAAAATGCAAAACTGTATACCCAACCTTCCGAAGTTGCGTACGCTTACACTGAGTTGAGTAAAGTAAGCCCATTGTTTACCGTGGCTGCTGCATTTGGTAATGTTCATGGCGTTTATAAACCGGGGAATGTTGAATTACGACCTGTTATTCTTAAAAACAGCCAGGATTACATTCAACGACAATTCAAAACCAGCTCAAAACCGGTATACTTTGTTTTTCACGGAGGCAGCGGTTCTCCCCAAGAACAGATCCGGGAAGCAATCGCTTATGGCGCGATTAAAATGAATATTGACACAGACTTACAATGGGCTTTTTGGGATGGCATCCTAATGAATTACAAAAAGAATGAAGCCTATTTACAAGGGCAATTAGGCAACCCCGAGGGAGAAGATAAACCTAATAAAAAATACTACGACCCCAGAATTTGGCTACGTAAAGGTGAGGAAGCCTTCATCAAACGACTGGAAATTGCATTTGATGATTTGAACTGTATTAACAGAAATGCCTGATTAATTAAGCACGCTTAGCAGTAGTGGGCGATTCCCTTATCATGTCCTTCATTGTCTTAACCCCCTGCTCAATGTAGATGTCTTTGCCTAAGGATTTTAACCAGCGTTCAAACCGCTCTTGCTTTGGTTTGTCGTTCGACCACCGGTTTTCCTCCCCTTGCAATGCATTTACTTGCATTGGATTTCTATTTTGTTGCAAGGCCTCCAACTGCTTCACCGCATTTCTTATTTGCTCCTGCGCTTTTTTGTAAGCATCCAATTGAAGGCTTACGGTCTGTTCATTTTGTTTGGATAGGAACAAGGACGTGCTACTGATTAATTGAAAAAGGTCGTCACTGCTAATTCTTCTTCTTGCATAAGCTACTACAGAGTCTTTTTGGTAAGAAGGGGTCCAGGTGATAAAGGAGGTTTTTGAGATCTGGTCCCAGGGAAGAGATTCTTTGGTATCCTTCTCCCTGAACTTTAAATACTCCATATTATCAGGAATAACCACATCCGGAATAACACCCTTTAATTGCGTTGAACCTCCACTAACCCGGTAGAATTTTTGTAACGTAAGTTTCACTGTTCCCAGTTCAGCATTGGTAGAGGAAAATCCATACTGCGGATCCAAGCCTATGTTGCGCTGCACAGTTCCCTTGCCAAAGGTTGAGCTACTTCCCATTATTATACCTCTACCGTAATCTTGCATGGCTGCAGCAAATATTTCAGAGGCAGATGCACTGAGTTCATTCACTAACACAATCAACGGCCCATCATATTGCATTGCCCTATCCTTATCTTTTAAAATAGTGGCTGGACGATCCCTGTCTTTTACTTGAACAATAGGGCCTTCCCCAATAAATAAACCTGCCATTTGCACCACATCGTAAAGGGACCCCCCCCCATTGTTTCTAAGATCAAATACTAACCCGCTGATTCCCTCCGCCTTGAGCTTGACCAATTCATTCGCAACATCAGTGAAGCAGCGGGGCCGGTTAGGGTTTTCAAAGTCAGCATAAAAATCTGGCAGATATATATAACCGATTTTTTGCCCGTTATCCTGAATTACCGCGCTACGCGCATACCCCTCATCTTGGACAATTCGGTCCCTGATTAATGAAACTACTTTAATAGTGCCATCGATTTTTCGCAACGTAAGCCTGACCTCTGAGTCCTTCTTTCCCCGTATTAATTTTACCGCATCTGTAGTCATAAAACCCGATAGATCAACTGGCTCTTCCTCAGCCTGCCCCACTTTAAGTATGATGTCCCCGGATTGGATTTGACCAGACTTATAGGCGGGACTTCCTGCCACAACACTTGTAATTTTAATGCTGCCCTCATCGTATTGGAGTGTTGCCCCAATGCCATAAAATTGACCTGCCATCTCTTCATCAAAATAACGTTTGTCAACCGGTGGCATAAACTCCGTATGAGGATCCATGGTGGTAGTAATGGTGTTCACAAACAAATTGAACTTGTCGTCCTCATTGAATTTATTCCTGAATCGATCAAAAGTCCGTGCCATAATTTTTCCTACTTTATCACGGGCCTCTTTTTCCAACTCCACAACATGCTTACCGTTTTTACCATCTTTCTCGCCGGCTTTTTTATTAACTTCTATACCTTCCGCATATCTCTCCAGCGACATGTGCTTCAGTTTATTTTTCCAGCGCTGTTCTCTTTCTGCTTCATTTAACGGAAAATCCAACTTATCAGCATTTAACACTACTCCCTCCGCACTGGTAAAGACAAATGCATTGGACAATATTTTCTGACACAATAACTCCGACTCCTGTACGCGAGTGGTAAAAACGTGGCCAACTGCCTTGAAAAAAAGAATGGGTGCTCCAGTTAATTCGTCGTCAATTTTAGTTTCATAGACTCGTAATGACGCAATGTCACTCTTTAAAAAAATATTTTTCTCAGGGTCGAGTTCGGTCAGGTAACGATCAAAAACGCGCTTGGAGAAAGCGTTATCAATTTGTTGAGGACTATAATGCCCATCGGACAACATCTTACCAATCAGGAACATTATCTTTTCATACTTATCTGGAGGCAGGTTTGTTTTGCTTTTGCCTAATATTTGGGTAGTAAGCACCGATCCAATTAAGACCAACACCACTAGCAAGCTAATTCTCTTCATAGTCAACCAGTATTGTAAGTATGAAAACATGGAAATCAAAAATAACGTAAAATGAGATCCTATTTTTTTGAGAAGCTGGTTTTTACCTAATTTTGCAAGTCCTTAACCTCTTCACCAGTTGAAGATTAACAGGACACGTGGTGGCTATAGCTCAGTTGGTTAGAGCATCAGATTGTGGTTCTGAGGGTCGCCGGTTCGAGCCCGGTTAGCCACCCACCACCTCGTCTTCCCACGAGGTTTTTTTTAATAAAACACCCTAATACAAGTTTTGGGTTGAACAATCACCTCTCATATACCTTATCAACCGTTTAAATAATCGATGAAACCCATCCGCAAGCGTATTACAACTTACTCGTTTAATAATCAAAATAGTAGCATGCTAAGTCGTTTTTTCCTTTTATTAAGTTTTTTTGCTTTTGTAACGGCTGATGCACAACCACCTGTTTCTATAGCACGAGGTGGCGCAAATAATCGTCAGATCCCCAACGGAAGCTTTTACGGCAAGGTGCTGGAATCTTCAACCGGAAAGCCTATTGAACTAGCATCGGTTCTATTATTACAGAACAAGCTGGATACCCTATCCAAAAAGCGAAAAGATGTTGTTATAGCAGGCATGTTAACACGCGCCAACGGCGAGTTCCGACTTGAAAATATACCTGTTTTTGGGCAATTCAAGCTTCGCATCAATGTGGTGGGTTATAAGACCATCGAACAAACCATTGGCTTTGATCTTAAAATCCCCACAGCTGGAAATACTGATTTTACTGCCATGCTTGCTGCGCTTGATAAAGATCTTGGTAATATCAAAATAAATATTGCAGAAAAAACACTTGAAAACGTAACCGTCAGTGCCAGCACGGGTGGATTAAAACTTGGAATTGATCGAAAGGTTTTTAGTGTAGACCGAAATATAGTTTCCGCAGGTGGAACTGCTGTTGATGTGATGCGTAATGTTCCTTCTATTAATGTTGACCTGGATGGAAATGTTACCATGCGTAATAATGCCCCGCAATTATTTGTAGATGGACGACCCACCGTATTAAGTTTAGACCAAATACCAGCGGATGCGATTGAAAGCGTGGAAATTATCACCAACCCTTCAGCGAAATTTGATGCCTCAGGTGGTACCGCCGGCATCCTGAATATTATTCTCAAAAAAAATAAACGAGTAGGCTACAGCGGCAACATTCGTACCAATATTGATTCCCGAGCACGGGTGGGTGGCGGAGCAGACTTTAATGTTAGACAGAATAAACTCAATTTTTTTGGCCTCTTGAACTATAATATGCGTAAGTCGATCAGTGCAGGAAACACTGAACGAACTACGCTCATTGCAAACCCCAACACTTTTTTAAAACAAGAAGACAGTAGTATTTCTAAGGGCAACTTCCGATTTTTCAGGGGAGGTTTTGACTATTTCATAGATAATCGCAACACATTCTCTATTGCGGTAAATAAAGGAGGCGGTAAATTTACGCTCACCAACGATAGTTACAGTACAATAGACTCAATCTATACCCCTAGCATAAGATCATATAATGACCGTTTTTCTAATTCGCCCCTCGAATTTAATTTCGCAGGATCAAGTGCCAGTTTTAAGCATTTATTTCCACGAGCAGGTGAAGAATGGTCCATCGACTTTACACAATATGTAAGTAAGAGCGAAAATAGCAACGAGATTCGCACTGCTTATTACACCACCCCATTAAGCTCCTTTGTCAAAATTCAAGATCAACTTCAAGCAGGATCAGGTGACAACACTACTGTTGTAATTCAAACTGATTACACCCTCCCCTTATCCGATAAGGTTAAGATAGAAACGGGGTTACGTGGTCAATGGAGGACCGTTGATAATAAGAACAATTTTTTTATTAAAACTTCAACTGGCACCATTCAAATTCCAAGTTTGTCAGTGAACTACACAAGTGACGATAATGTATTTGCGGCGTATGCCACCCTTTCCAAACAGGTTAGCAATTTTGGCTATCAAATTGGACTACGCGCAGAACGATCGGATTACAATGGTTTCTTACCTGACAGAAATGAAGAATTTTCAATAGCATTTCCCGTAAGCCTTTTCCCCAGTCTTTTTATTAGCAACAAGCTAAAAAAGAATGCTGAACTGCAACTTAATTATACCCGAAAAATAAATCGTCCAAATTTTTTCCAGCTATATCCTTTCACCGATTATGCAGATTCGCTGAACCTTAGTAGAGGGAATCCTGGTTTAATTCCGGAATTCACCAATTCATTTGAACTCTCCTACCAAAAAACATATTCAAATAAAAATAATCTACTTGGTTCAATCTATTTCAAGCATACAGACAATTTGATTACTCGCTACCAAGATAATGAAACCAATCCCATCACTGGAAAAGAGGTGCTGATTAATACATTTATAAATGCAAATTCTAGCTATGTAACAGGAGCTGAATTAGTAGCAAAAACAAAAATTAATAACCAGTGGGATTTGACCAGCAATTTTAATTTATTTACTTCAGCTATTCGGCTGGCTTCTAATTTTGAAAACGCGATTGACCCTTTTGTGAGTTATCAGATTAAACTCAATAATATTTATAAACTTCCCAAAAACATCACGCTTCAGCTTTCCGGAGAATATCAATCCAAATCAGTGCTTCCCCCAGGGGGTAGCGGTAGTAGCGGCGGCGGTCGTTGGGCCGGTGGCGGAGGTGGCATGTGGGGAGGTGGCATGTGGGGCCAGGCCAGTGCAGCACAAGGGTATCAAAAAGCAAACTATTTTATAGATGCCGCCATACGCTTTGAGTTAGGAAAAAATAAACAGACCAGTATTTCGCTTAATATGAATGATGTATTACGAACAAGACGTCAACAGATTTACTCAGCATCCTCCTTGTTTGTACAAGATGTTTTCAGAAGAAGAGACCCACAATTACTCAGGCTAAATATTAATTGGCGATTTGGAAAGTTTGACCCTAATTTATTCAAACGAAAAAGCACCAAATTAATGGGAGAGGGTATGGAAAATATGAACCTATAAGAATAGGTATTTTACAGGTGAATAGAGGCTAGCTCCTCTACTCTACCCTGTCCAGTGCGTATCATTCTAGCTGGGAATTTTTGAACAACAATATAGTCATGGGTGGCCATGACAACAGCTGTATTGTAATCACGACTGATGTGAAACAACAGTTTCATAATCTCATCTGATGTTTCCGGATCCAGATTACCCGTTGGCTCATCTGCTAAAATCAGCTTGGGAGAGTTCAATAAAGCCCTTGCAATATCAATACGTTGCTGCTCACCACCGCTTAATTCAAATGGCATTTTAAACCCTTTAGACTTCAATCCTACTTTATCCAATACATCGGCAATCTTTTCATTCATCAAACGCTCATCAGTCCAACCGGTAGCCTTTAGCACAAACTTTAAATTCTCATTGACATTACGATCCGTCAATAGTTGGAAATCCTGAAATACCACCCCAAGTGTTCTTCGTAAAAAAGGGACGCGTTTCCAGTCTAATTCTTTTAGATCAAAACCCGCCACGGTGCCCGCCCCTTCCACCAGAGATAGTTCGCCGTAAAGCGTTTTTAAAAGGGAAGATTTACCAGTTCCGGTTTTACCAACCAGGTATACAAATTCACCTTTATTTACTGTCAAGTTCACATCCAGTAACACAAGGGATGAACCCTGATAGATATTCACGTTGTTCAACGTTATTATAGAATCGGCCATAGTTGGATTTATTACAAATTACTAAAAAGGAAAATGAGTGTCAAAATACCAGCAACTGGTTTTCATGTTGGATGTGCAATTCTTTTTTTAGCCCCTCTTCTACCCGACCAATGATTTGTGCGGCAACACCATAGGAAGCTGCAATATCAATAATGGTTTGTGCATGACGGGGGTTTGCGTAAATTTCAAGTCTGGTCCCCATATTGAATACTTGCATCATCTCTCGTAAATCAGACCCGCTAGATTCCTGGATCAATCTAAATATTACCGGGGGAGTGAAAAGATTGTCTTTAATGACCTTGAAATTTCCCGGCAAGTACTTTAAACATTTTGTTTGCCCACCACCACTGCAATGGATAAGCCCGTTTACCGCATCAGGAATTTGCGCAAGTATCTCTTTTAGCAGGGGAGCAAAGGTCCGGGTGGGGCTTAACAATAATTGCCCAAGGGTATACTGATATCCCTGGTCAACAATTTCACTGTTAAGCGTATAGGGGCCAGTGTAAGCTACATCGGTTTCCAATGAAGGATCCCATGATTCTGGGTAATTATCCCGGTAGGTATTATTCAATAAATCATGTCGGGCGCTGGTGAGACCATTACTGGCAATTCCGCTATTGTAGGCGCGCTCATAGGAGGCCTGACCAAAACCCGCTAACCCCACGATCACATTTCCTGGCTGAATTTTCTCGTTGGTGATCAAATTAGCTTTGGGCCATCGGGCTGCCATTGTTCCATTGATAGCGATAGTACGAACCAGATCACCTACATCTGCTGTTTCACCACCCATAAATTGGATGTTTACACCATGCAGTCTCATTTGATCAAAAAAAGAACGGGTACCGTCTATGATAGCAGTCAAAACTTCGCCGGGTATCAGCTTTTTATTTCGATCAATGGTAGAGGAGAAAAGAAGAGAAGAAGTAACACCCACACAAAGCAGGTCGTCCAGGTTCATCACAATGGCATCTTGTGCAACCCCCCCCCAAACAGAGAGATCCCCCGTTTCGCGCCAATACAAATAAGCTAAAATTGACTTTGTGCCTGCCCCGTCTGCGTGCATAATGGACACCCACTTATCATCATTGCACAGAAAATCCGGATATACTTTACAAAATGAATTCGGGTATAGCCCATGGCTCAGCTGTTTAACAGCAGCATGAACATCCTCTTTTTGAGCAGAGACACCTCTTTTAGCGTAACGTGACATGTGTCGCAAACTTACTGATTCCTTCTGGTTCGGTCAACTGAGTTGGTACCACTATCTTTGCAATCCAAATGCAAATACATACTTCATTAGATCAGCTTCCCGCTTTTAATAAGGCAGTGATAACCATTGGAACTTTCGATGGTGTTCACAATGGGCACAAAGAGGTTTTACATGCACTTAAGCGTACCGCAGCATCGGTAAAAGGCGAAATGGTATTAATTACCTTTGACCCACATCCCAGAAAAATAGTCAGCTCTGCCATACTGGGCATCCGATTATTAAATACACTCGAAGAGAGAAAACAATTACTGGAAAAGGAAGGGATTGATCATCTTGTGGTAGTGCCATTCACTGAAAAATTTGCCAATCTCTCTGCCACTGAGTACATAGAGGATTTTTTAGTCGCCTATTTTAAGCCCCACACAATTATTGTTGGTCATGACCATCAATTTGGCAGAAACAGACAAGGCAACTATGCCTTGCTAAGTTCTAAAGCAGCGCAGTTTGGTTATAACATAGAAGAAATTTCCAGAAAATTAGTGGAAGATATTACCATCAGCTCTTCGAAAATTCGCGAACATCTTTCCCATGCCAACATTACAGACGCCAATAAATTGTTAGGTTACCCCTTTTTCTTTAGCGGCACTGTTGTACACGGTAAAAAAATTGGAAGAACGCTTGGTTACCCTACCGCAAATCTAAAGATTGAAGATCCAGAGAAAATTATCCCAGGGAATGGAATCTATGCAGTATTTGCAAAACTAACCGGTGCTGATCACCTCTATAAAGGAATGATGAGCATAGGGTTTCGTCCTACATTAGACGGGAAAAGCAGGGTTATTGAAGTAAATATTTTTGATTTTGATCAAGAAATTTATGACCAAGTTCTGGAAGTACATATGATTGCTTACCTACGGGAAGAAGAGAAATATAATTCATTGGCAGATCTCATTGAGCAACTAGGCAAGGACAAACAACGGAGCTTACAAATTTTATAATATTCCCTGATTAGTAGTCATTTTAAAAACCAGCTCTTTCAACAACGCGGCATCTTCTGTTGCAGGAGCTCCTACGCCTACAGCTTTAAGATTATATTGATGTAATAATAAAAGCGTGAGCTCAGTACCTTGATATCCGTATAATCGAGCCGCCTCTTTATAATTGCGTATTGAAAAGGGGGGTATTCCCAGTTGGGCTGCTAATGAACGCTCATCGGCAGTATCAACACCAAATAGCATATATACTTTGGAAAAAAAACTATACAGAAGCGGCAGGACCAGTTGGAGGGGGGCAGCTTTTGGGTTTTGTTTGAAATACTGGATAATGCTAAACGCCTTTGAAAAATCTTTTTGAGCCACTGCTTGCTGTAATTCAAAAACATTGAAATCCTTGCTCACCCCAACAAATCGCTCAATAGCTTCTTCATCAATTACCACTCCCGTCCTACAATTCAATTGAAGTTTATCAATTTCCTGTTCAATCCTACAAAGATCACTCCCCAGATGGTCCACCATCAACAGCAGGGCCCTTGGCGTAATGATAAGTTGGTTCTTTGATAGCCGTTGTTCCACCCAACTTGCAATATCCTTTTCATTTAGTTTTTTGAATGAAATATACCTGCCCTTCTCCTTGATCAAGCGAGCCATTTTTTTCCTGTTATCCAACTTTTTTTCTTTGTACGCAACTATCAGGATAGTAGAGGAAAGAGGCTGTTCAAAATAGGATTCTAATTTTTCAATGTCTTTTAGCTGTTGTGCTTCTTTAAGCATTACCACCTGACGCTCTGCAAACATGGGATATCGCCGACATTGATTCATGACCTCGGCCCAGGATGTGTCCCGACCATAAAATATTGTACAATTAAAAGCGGACTCCTCTGGAGTTAAGATGCTTTTTTCTGCTGCATTACAGAGCTGATCAATAAAATAATTCTCCTCCCCTTCCAGCCAATAAAAAGGGCAGAATTGCTTCTTGGACCATTCCTTTAAAATACTGGCTACATCCACAGCGCTAAATTAAACGATTTGTGAGGCAACAAATAAAAAAAGTCCCGCCGTTTGGCGGGACCTGAATACATAAACCCAGTAATTAACTAACTGCTTTATAACAATTAGAACAAGTTATATCCATAACTAACATAATACAAGCCGCCAACATATGGGCTTCCAAAACCAGTGCGCTGATAGTTGTTGGCAATATTGGTTCCACCAACACGGAAAGTGCTCTTTGGATGCTGTGGAGGACGATAGGTAAACTGTGCATCCCACCATCCAAATGCAGGAAGTGTACCAGTAACAAAGGTTCCTTCGTAATAATTACGATCTTGCCATTTGTAGACTACATTGAAACCAACATTCTTGTATACATTCTCATTACGCATACCTATGTTCACACGGTATTTAGGCGCATTGAAGTAAGAAACAACACCGGCTTCAACATCCTGCAATTTGTCAGAGAATACGTTTCCGTAAACCACATATTTTCTTACCCACTGATACTCAAAACCAACACCCCAACCTGTAGAAGTAACCGGGTCAGTAGAGTTTTGAACGTAGGATAGGTTAGTACTTGTAAAAGGAGAATATAAATCTGAATTTGCACCAGTGCGAGATTGCGCAAGCGCAAAACCCGCTAAAAAGCCTTCGTAACGGCTAAAATAGTAGTAGGCATCAATCAACAATTTCTTGCCAATTACACCTTTATATCCCACTTCATAAGACTTAACTGTCTCAGGCTTTACAGGCTGGAATCGTCCACGAACCAAGCGGCTTGAATCACCCAAAGTACCCGATCGATAAGAGAGCACACTTGCAGCTGTATAACCTGGACGGGTAGAATTCAATTTATAGTAATCCTGGAACTGAGGCAAGCAACCCATCAAAACCCCAGAACCGGTCACTAAACTGATGTATTGGTTTTGATTGGTTGGGAAACGATAGGCAGTCTGGTAAGATAAGCGCAAGAAGTTCTCTTTCGCCAATTTGATTAAAGCAGAAAAACGTGGGGTAAACCGACCCTTAAAATTTGTTTGCTTATCAAAGCGTCCTGATGCAGTTAATGTTAATCCCCCATCGAGCAAGCTTTTCTTCATTTGCAAGTAGCCACCATATTCGTTTACACGAATCAATTGTGCGGTATCAGCAAAAAGTGTTCCTTGAGAATTTAAAACCCACTGTCTCCAGCTGGCTCCAGTTATGAGCTCTACTTTATCCGAGAAACCGCCCATGTCTGAAATATTCAACTGTGTTTCTGCCGAGTAGTAATCTGTTTTATCTAAAAATAAAGCCCCACCCTTGCTAATAGGTGTTGATAGGATACGGTTCTTTGCATCTTCGAATGCTTTTGTTCCTATCATCAAACGTCTAGCGTCAGCTGACGTCCTGGCAGTCTGGTGAAGTACAAAATCGCTTGCTACTGCCCCATTCAAACGACGACCCTCTGAGAACGTACCAATGTATAAAGGGAACCAACTGCTACTTGGACTTGCAGCCTCATTTAAGAAAGCACCCAATGCAGTTGCGTTATAAGATTTGCCGGCATTCTCTTGTGAAGTATATCCACGAATAAACCAGTTTTTGTGACGCAGCTCTAATTTATGCTGGCCCATACTGAAGTTCTTCAGTGAATAACGATCAGAACCTGTGTAAACAGTTGTACCAGTACCGATATAACTATTCAAAGAGAATTCAAGTTTGTCGGTGAATTTATAATGAATGCCCCCATTGAAGCGAACATTCAAAGTATTGTAATCTACTAATGCTTGCTCCTCATAACCGGTACGAGAAACAGTGGCTCCTCCAAAATAATTATTCTTCAGTCCATTATAGAAAGGGTACATCTGATCAATCAAAGGCCTTAATTGAGGGCTGTTAATTGCACCTAAAACAGCAGGCGGGAAAAAAGGGAATGCATAAAAACCTTGGCGTTGCAACTCCGTAGGATAACGAGGGTTGCCAATAGCACCATAGTAAGCATTGAGTAGAGTTACTACATCAAGCGCTCCACCAGTAGCTCCCAGAATACCCCCGCGAATTGACCCTTGGACAAAACTGGCAAAGGCATTCATGTTGGCAGCTGTCTCATCACCATACATGTTGATGCCATTGAAGTCGGGATGGCTGGTGCGATTACCGGGTACAACGGCACTCAAAATACCAATCTGGGTTTTATTGCGATAATCTTCTGCTTCCCAATCAGATGCTTTGACCATTGAAGCGGCTAATTTTATGGCCAATTTATTTTTATAGGCCTTAGCCCAGCGAAAAGACCAGTCATAGAATGGTGCTGCAGCACGTTGCTTCTGATCAACATGCATTATGCCCTGCTTGATATTATAACTAAATCCTTGGTACTTAAATGGATTCTTAGTGTTGATGAGAACTGTTCCGTTCATACCACCCGAACCATACAGTGCAGAAGAAGCTCCGGAGAGTACCTCTACGCTTTCTACATCTAAATCAGCGGGTCCTACCAAGCTACCCGCGGAAAAGTTCAAACCGGGAGCTTGGTTATCCATACCGTCCATCAGTTGATTCAGACGCGTATTACCGCTGCTCACAAATCCTCGAGTTGTAATGGTACGGAAAGTTAAACTAGCAGTGTGTACGTCAACACCTTTCAGATTACCAATTGCTTCGTAATAATTTGGTGCAGCAACGTTGCGCAGAGCAGTTGAACTTAAACGCTCCACTGTAACTGGCGACTCCAATAAACGGGTAGGCGTTCTGGTAGCGGATACCACCACTTCCTGCCCAAGCGATTCATTTACTTGCAGCGAAATTGACAAATCAGCTGTAGAGCTTACTTTCACTTCCTGGTCGGAAAATCCAATAGAACTAAAAACGAGTGTTACGGGAAGTTTGGAAACCGTTATGGTAAATCGACCATCACTATTCGTGTATGTTCCTTGAGCTGTACCCTTAACTAATACAGAAACAGCTGGAATAGCCTCTTTAGATGCTTGGTTTATCACCGAACCCTTGACTGATACTTGTTGAGCAAAAGCAGAAAAGGAAATGAATAATACCGCAAATGAAGAAGCTAAGAAGTTTAGGCTTTTTCGCATAAATCGGGATTTTGGTTTAGAATATAACGGAAAAGTACGCATTGTGGGGGGACTACAAAAATTTAATTTTAAAGGCCTAAGGATAAGTTGTTGAAATTTCAAACTCACTGGTTTTCCGTACTTTACGGCAGCCAACTTACTTTCGATTTATGTCCAATCTTAAATTTAAAAATCAGACTGGTTTTTATCGGGGAAAGGTAAGAGATGTATACAGCATTGGAGAGGATTTACTGGTCATGATTGCCTCAGACCGCATCTCCGCCTTTGATGTAATTCTACCCCGCCCCATTCCATTTAAAGGCCAGGTCCTCAACCAAATTGCCAGTCATATGCTAGAGGCAACCCGGGACATTGGCTCAAACTGGCTGCTAGCAACTCCGGCCCCGACGGTATCAATTGGCAAGAAATGTGTGCCTTTTAAAATTGAGATGGTGGTAAGAGGCTATTTGTCTGGGCATGCATGGAGAACCTACAAATCAGGTGAAAGATTACTTTGTGGTGTTGAAATGGCAGATAGAATGAATGAAAACGATCAATTTGTTACCCCCATTATTACTCCATCCACCAAGGCTGCCAAAGGACATGACGAAGATATTGATGCCAAAACCATTGTGGAAAGCGGATTAGCCTCAAAAGATGAGTGGACAAAGCTCTGTATGCTGGCATTACAACTCTTTGAAAGAGGAACACAAATAGCAGCGGAAAGAGGACTGATTCTGGTTGACACTAAATATGAATTTGGAAAAATTGGAAATGAGATTTATCTCATGGATGAAGTTCATACCCCTGACAGTTCTCGTTACTTTTTTTCAGCGGGTTACAATGAAAGACAATTGAGGGGCGAACGACAACCGCAACTCAGCAAGGAATTTGTTCGCGAATGGCTAATTGAAAATAACTACATGGGTAAAGAGGGACAAGGGGTTCCTGCAATGAGCGATCATTGGGTAGAGACCATTTCTAAACGATACATAGAACTATACGAAAAAGTAATTGGTAGAACTTTTAAACCCGAAGCATTAAGTCAAGAAGAGCTATTCAATAGAACCGCAGTAGCGTTACAGCAAATTCAGTAATGCTCACTACCCCTCGCTGATCGAACTGCTTTCAATCTGTCTTTTGACTTATTAAATATTTGCTGGCCCTTATCCTTCCCTTTTCTCATTTTTTTTCTCTCTTCCTCCGATAACTGTAGCATATCTCGACAGGTAGTTGAGCAACAACCCTCCATTAAAGCGGCACAAGACGCGCATTGAATAAAAAGCAGATGACAATCCTCGTTCTTACAGTTTGTATGGGTATCCGCAACGCTTCCACATTGATGACAATGCGCAATCACGTCCTTCGTAATTCTTTCACCCAGCCGTTCATCGAAAACAAAATTTTTACCAATAAACAGGCTGGACATTTTGTTCTCTTTTACTTGTCTGGCATAATTTATTACACCGCCCTCTAAGTGAAAAACATTTGAAAATCCCTGATGCACCAAATAAGCAGAAGCCTTCTCACAACGTATACCACCCGTACAATACATCAAAATAGTAGCCTCTTTTTTGTCCTTTAAAAGGGCAGCTGCCATGGGAAGTTGCTCCCGAAAGGTATTGGATGGAATTTCAATTGCATTTTTAAAGTGTCCCACTTCATACTCGTAGTAGTTGCGCATATCCACAATGATAGTATTTGGATTCTGGGCCAGTTGATTAAACTGCTCGGGCGTGGCATACTTTCCTTTTCGCTGCATATTGAAGGTGGGATCATCAATACCATCTGCTACAATTTTATCACGTACTTTGATATCCAATACAAAAAAAGATTTTCCCTCATCATGTACGGCTACATTCAATCGTACTCCTTGTAAGGGCGGATACGTGTCTAAGCTATTACGCAATGCGACTAATTGATGCGTGGGTACGCTAATCTGCGCGTTGACCCCTTCTGAGGCAACATAGATCCTACCCAAGACTCCAATTACATGTAGGGCTTGATAAAATTGATCTCTGAATGAATCAGGATGCTCAATATGAAAATACTGGTAAAAGGAAATAGTCGTGCGCGGCGTAGGGTCGTTGCCAATTTTCTCTTTTAATGCTCGCCGGGATATTCGGTTGTGCAATACTGCCATAAAAGAATTTTAGTTCGATTAGAACCCCAATTGCAGGTTGGGCAAAATCCTAAATCAGGACAAAGATAAGTACTTTATAAAAACTAGAACCCCTTTACCCCTATGCGAATACCAGTTAATTGAATACCCGATGGCTGATAGCCCACTACATAGTCAATACGAATCTGTTTCAACAAATTATCTACTCCCACAAACCACTCCCCATATTTTTGCAAAGGACTGCTATAACAAGCATTGACACCTACTACAAGGTAGGGTTTGAGCTTATTCACTATTGGAATTTTATTAGTTAAGAATCCTTTCAAGTTATATTCAACATGCACCAGTGAATAAAAGGGGTTGATATGACTTAGTTTATACAGAGAAAGTAGTTGAAAACTGTTCAAATATTCATTGGCAAGTTGTGCGGCATTTCCATTGAAGTGGATATGATCAGCCAAGGGGACAACTTTAGTATTCAAAAAGCCCCCCATGGCAAATCGATAACGGAGTATCCCCTTGAGTTTTAAATTGAAATTGTCTGTTACCCCCAAACGCCATTTTGTATAATTCGCATCATTACCCAACAGCTTACCAAGTGTTTGACTCAGCTGAAAACTAAATACGGGCTTATCACTACCAATATTAATTATTCGCTCCGGTAGCTTTATATATCGTGACCCGGGCTGCCAGCGTACTACCACTGTAAAATCAGCTACCTGGTGTCTGGTGATATTTTGATTAACCAATTCAATTGGATAATTAGGGGTATAGGCGCGATGGGGTTTATCTATCCACGTATAGCCAGTTTGATTTTCGATTGGAGTGCGGTCTTCAAAACGAAAACCCCATTGCATAGATAATCCTGCACCTAAGCCTTTAACATGGGTAAGCCTAACCACACGCGCCTCGTAGGATTTAATTCGATTTTCCTCATAAAGAAGTGAGGAAAAGGTATTCCCTCTATCAGTAATAGGGCTTTGTCCATTAAACTGTAAAACTTGGCGACCAAATCCAACTATGAATGAACTACTTAATTGGGTCCCTAATACATATGAGAAAGTTGCATAAGGATTGAAATGCTGATTGCCAAAACTGGTGCGTAATACTAAATTACCATTGAGTTGTTTTCTGGAACCCGAACTATCCCATTTGTATTGCCAGCGCAATTGTGGCTGTAGGACAAGCCCCTCTGCAGGATTAAATGCAAGTTGCTCCAGTAGGGGATTAACTGACAAATCGAACTTATTTCTCTTTGTATAAAGCGGTTGACCAGTCAATAACAAGCGAGCGAGGTTAAATTTATTTCTCACGCGGTTTAACGAATCCAAATAGGCCGGATCTCGACGCTTTTGTTCCAGGCTATCTTTTTTAGCGTAATCAAGCAGTTCCTCTGCTGTTAAGGGAACAGGTCTTACCTGATCCCAATAAGCTACCGATCGACGATTAGCACTATCTGCATACCGAAGCAGAAAACGATCAAAGTATTTTTTAGTCCAGCTTGGTTTCAGGGCATACTCCGCATACACATTTAAAAAACTGCCATAGGCATCAAATCCAAATTTTTTTGCAGCTGGATACAACACCTGACTGGCAATACGCCACTCCCCCCTTCCCTCTTCCCGATACAACTGAACTAACTGTAATGTATCAATAAACTCGAGTTGCTGAGAGCGAGATAATGTAAGATCAACAGAATGTAGCTGCCAGTCTTCTTGCACAAGGGTGATCTCGCCAGCAAAAACAGGATCAGTTTTTCTTTTTGGAATTACTTGTATTCGACTAAACAGCTTATTATTCTCCACAAAAGATCCAAGCAATTTAAATCGATAATATAAAAAAGTGGAAGTCGATAGTGGTGAAATAAACCCTCTAGGGTTAAGACGTGTGCCAGGGAGCACCATGTTTTCATAAAAAGAATACTGATCAGGTACTGCCAAGCCAAAACCATCACTGTCTCCACTTACTTTAGAGGATACTACTTCGATCTTTTTCTCTTGGCCACTCCTTTGCGCATAACGTGAGATGGTTTCAGATAAATAAATGAACTTTTTTTTACTGGAATCGCCATCTTCAAAGTCAACTTTCTGTGACAAAAAACGAGTTGGATAATCACGTAATCGTAATTGCCCCTTAGAGTAAACCATACATGAAAACTCTTGCAAGCGCTCTTGGTTTGCTTTTTGCTGCTTTAGCATTTCACGAATTAGCCGATAGGCAGGATCTTCTTTATTTGAAATAACAACAGCTGGGAGCATTAACTCCTGTTTCTGCAATACAAAATCCAATTGTACCACCGTATTGGTCACCGTTATAAATTTCTCCTGCTTGGCAAATCCAACATACTGACATGTAATTTTATATTTTCCAGGCGATAAGGTTAACTCAAATAAACCCTCGCCATTGGCAGCAATACCTTGTTTTGTTTCCTGTATCCAAATAGAGGCAAATGGAAGCGGATGGCCATCCGTGTCTACTACCCTGCCCTTAACTAGCGCAGCATACGTCTCCGTAAGACCAAAAAAAATAAAAAGCAATAAGAGTTGTCGGCCAATCACTCCACTTTAGATTTAGCACTGCGAAGATAGCATCCTGCTAATGCAGCTATCCCTCCCAAAAGGCCTCCCAAAATTCCTGTAAGTAGAATCAAGGCAGCGGAGGATCCTTGTAGTGGAAACAATACGGCTACTTGTTTAGATAAGAGGCTGGTGTTTTGCCAATCTATCCACCAGGATAACCCACCCCAGGCAAGAAGCATCCCCAGGAAGCCGGCAGCAAAGGCCTTGGGGGGTGCCTGATGTATTGCTACCGCCAATATAAATGCCACTGGTACAAACCCCCACCAAGGAGACTGAGCCCACAGCGAGATACCAATTCCTCCAAGCAGGGTAAGTAAAACTGATAAAAAAAACTTCATATAAATAATTACAATTGATTAAACTTCAACACCCACTTTACTTGTTCATGCTTACGATCATCGTCCCGCATGTACCAACATCGGTTGTATTCCCCTTTTTCCCAAACTGCAATATTATTGTCATAAAACCGGCTACCAGGATTACCGCTTTGACCCCCCGGAAAAACCCCATAAACTTCCATACCATCTACCAAATGAACAATCATTCGCCAACTTGGGCCGTGACTATGTTTGATGGCATTTACAATATTACCATAGCCGCCTACCGCTAAACCTTTTCTGGAAAAAGCAGGTAGCGCGTCTTTCAACAAGTGATATATACTGGGATTCAGGTATCGGCTCCAAACTAATTTTCCCTCCGCTTCCTTTGATGCTAAAACCAAAGCTGCTTTTTTAAAAGCACTGGTAACAGTCATGGGCAGGGTTTCCCGTTGCGGTGTATTAATGTTATCGGCAAAAGTATGCAGGGTATCGCGAAGCAACCATTCAATTGTTGTTTGCTCGGTCGGCCAGGTAGCCATTGGATTGATGCGCGAAAGTTCGTCTTTCCAAATTGAGGCTTGAACGGTATCCCAAAAACACTGGAAAATGGTTTGACCCTTTGAATCAGGCGAGGCCATTAAATCCCAATTACGAAAAATCTCTAAGTATTCTAGTTCTTTCCCTTGCAACTGATCCACTTGAATAGCGGAAAGCAATACAGGACGAACATCCTCTGCTGATACGTTGAAATAATCAGTTTGCAATTCCATCATGTCTTTAGGAGTTATATTGGACATAGTGGACAATTTATTATCAATGCGGATTCCACGAGCAGTATTGTAGCTTCCCGGAATAAAATATGGATAAGTGCCATCAACCGCTCGTTGATTAGCACTTTGCAAGTAACCCCGGACCGGATTTATTGCATGTGGATTTTCTTGCTGCGGGATATACCCCTGCCATAGATAACTACTATCTTCGCCAGGCATTACATATAGCCCCTGCCCCTCCCAGCGGGCAGGAAAACGCCCCTGTTGCCATATTGCAATATCCCCAGTTCTGGATGCAAAAATAAAATTCTGCCCGGGGCAGGTAAATGATCGTATGGCATCTTCATAGTCCGCATAGTTATGCGCCTTATTCAATTTATAAAAGGTCAAGCCCTCATTACTGGAATCATGAGCCGCCCAACGTACAGCAAGATTTCGATCAGTTGCAGCAGCATTGGAGAAACTATTATCAAACTGCACTGGGCCAAAAATGGTGTACGCCACTGTATCAAACACAGATAGGCTGTCTTTAACTTTTATCTCTTCGATACGTATTTTAGTAGGCACCCATTGGTTATTGTACCAATAAGAAGAACGCGACTGATCTTTAAACTTGATCTCATAGTAATCCTTCACGTCTCGTTGAGAGTTGGTCACTCCCCAGGCAATGCTATCGTTAAAACCAATAGCTACAAAGGGAGCGCCTGGTAGCGATACTCCATATGAATTATGGGTAGGCGTTTTCAACTGAATTTCAAACCAGATAGAAGGCAATGATAGCTCCAAATGGGGATCGTTTGCCAAAATGGGAAATCCGCTTTTTGTTTTACTCCCGGCTACTGTCCAATTATTACTTCCATTATCCGGTGCCGGAGGATCAAGTGATTGTGCCTGCACGGTTGCCTTGTTATTAAAATAGAAGGAGTCGGCATGGGCTGGTTTTATTGGTACTACAGCAGGGTTAGGGAATTTAGTCCCGATAGGAATAATGGGAAGCAAGGAATCTGGGACCTGAGGATACAACTGCTGTAACTCATCCGGCATAAAAATGGATTTTGCATTTGTGTTGGCCAAATCATTTTCAGTTCCAGAAGATAACATTTTTGACATCATCTTTAACAAAAGTGCCGTTTTCAAATTGCTCCATTTCTCTGGTTTATTTTGCAACAACTTGTATTCAATAGGCAAAGCCGCTTCCGTTAGTTGATCCATATAAGAATTTACTCCAGCCGTATAGGCGTCCAGTAATGTCCGAAACTTCACATCAGCATTAATTGCTTTGAGTGCATTTTCTGCGGCAAAAACCATCCCTAATCGACGCTGCTCTCTATCAAAATTGATTGCTTTGCCTCCTGCCAGTTCACTGGCGCGCCCTGCAGCAGCCCTGGTTTGTAAATCGATCTGAAAAAGACGAAATCGGGCATGCAAGTAGCCCTGTACAAAATATAAATCTTCCTCGTTGGACGCAAAAACATGTGGGACCAGGCGATCATCGAAGTAAACTTCAACAGGACCCTGTAATCCATTACAAGTAAGCGTACCGCTATAATCCTGATCGATTGGTTCTGCGTTTTGCCAAAACCCATATTGTGGGCTAAAAAAAGGACCCGGGGGTGGAACTTTGCCTAAGGGATTATCTAACAAAGCCACCAAAGCTATGGTAACTGCAGTACTACTTAAAAAGGGAACAAAACGCATTACAGGTGTTTGGATTTGTAAGGTAGCAATATTTCAGCTCTCTTTTCCTGTAAGCATTGGCACAAAAGAGAATTGCTCAAATCGCTCAATACGTAGGTTGCCTTTTTCTTCGTGGGTAACACGGCACATCTGTTGCATCTCGCCCTCTCCCACTGGCAATACCATTACCCCACCGGGCTTTAACTGTGCTACCAGCTTAGGCGGAATATGAGGTGTCGCCGCAGTAATTAAAATTTTATCAAAAGGTGCAAAAGTGGGAAGGCCCTCAAACCCATCCCCATAAAAAAACTTAATGCCGGGTTGAGATTGCAGCCATTTGAATTGTTTAGTTGATTCGAAGAGTTTTCGCTGTCTTTCAATCGTGTAAACTTGCACACCCAATAAAGCCAGGACAACTGCCTGATAGGCACTACCCGTCCCTACCTCAAGCACTTTGTCAAATCGTTTAACTTCTAATAGTTGCGTTTGGTAAGCAACCGTATAAGGTTGTGAAATTGTCTGCCCTTCCCCAATGGGAAAAGCACGATTTTCGTAAGCAATATCATCAAAGGCGGAGTCGAGAAAAAAATGACGTGGTATTTGTGCAATGGCCGCCAATACTTGTTCACTTGCAATTCCATTGGAACGAAGCTGATCCACCAGTTTTTTTCTTAAGCCCTGGTGTCGGTGTTTGTCCTCCGTTGGTCTCATAGGTTCATTGCTGTTCTAAAACTATTGATGCGAAGTTGCAATTGCTTTTTTACTTCTTCATAAGTTCCAGCCCCACTTATCTTTCCCTGAACGCTGAAGTAAAACTTTATTTTAGGCTCCGTGCCACTTGGTCTTGCCGAGATAACTGAACCGTCCGCCAAAATAAATTGTAACACGTTTGAACGAGGTAAGGTTAATGTCCAGGTTTGACCACGGCTAAGATCCTTCCCGGTTTGTGCTTCGTAATCCAGTAATTGGACTACGGAACAGCCGGCGAGGGAGGCAGGTGGATCGTTTCTGAATCCATTCATCATTGCAGCAATTTCTTGTTGCCCCTCTTTTCCTTTTCGTGTAATAGAGAGCAACTCCTCAAGATAGAGGCCGTGTTGAACTGATAAATCAATTAACTTTTCATATAAACTCCTGCCTTTAGACTTTTCATAAGCTGCCATTTCGCAAAGAAGCGCAACAGCGCTAACTCCATCTTTGTCACGAATTTTATTGCCGATCATTAAACCAAAACTCTCCTCTCCCCCAATTATGTAATTTTCAGTGGCTTCTTTTTCCCTTATCAAATCGGCAATCCACTTGAAGCCTGTTAACACCCGGTAGCAGGATACTTCATTTGCTTTAGCTATGGCATCAATTAAAGGTGTTGTTACAATGGTAGTAATAACCATATCATTCGGCTTGGCAATTCCTTTTTCCTTTCGTGCTTCTAACATATAGTTAAAGGCCAGCGCAGCTGTCTGGTTTCCATTCAGCAATACCCAGTTCCCGGTTAAATCCTTTACTCCAATGGCTAATCGATCTGCATCAGGGTCTGTGCCACAAAGGATATCTGCATCTAATTGTTGGGCTAAGTTCAGTCCCAGTTGCATAGCTTCACTCTCTTCAGGATTTGGGTAGACCACTGTTGGAAAGTTACCATTGGGCTCCTCTTGCTCTTTTACAAGATTAACATTGTTAAACCCCAATGCCTTAAGTACTAAGGGAACTAACCGAATTCCAGATCCATGAATAGGAGTATATACAATGTTTAGATCCTTGAAACGAACTACTATTTCTGGATAAACACTCAACGATTTAACCATTTCGATATATCGCTGATCCATTTCTTTTCCAATTGAAGTGATGAGCTGTTCTCCTCCCGACCACTTAACCTGTCCAATTTCCTCAATTTTCTCAATCTCTTTTATCACATTTTTATCGTGCGGAGCCACCAATTGAGCACCATCATCCCAATAGGCTTTGTAGCCATTGTATTCTTTTGGATTATGGGAGGCCGTGCAAACTACCCCTCCCTGACATCCCAGTTCCCGGATAGTAAATGACAACTCAGCCGTAGGGCGTAAATCCTCAAACAAGAAAACATGGATTCCATTAGCCGCAAAAACCTGAGCAGTTGTTTCAGCAAAAAAACGACTATTATTTCGGCTATCGTATGCTATGGCAACGCGAATAGTTTCATTAAATATTTGCTTCAGGTAATTGGCAAAACCCTGAGTGGCTATGCCTACTGTATACTTATTCATTCGGTTTGTCCCCACGCCCATTAACCCTCTCAATCCACCCGTGCCAAATGCTAAATTTCGATAAAATGAATCTTCCAATTCCTTAGGATGATCAAGAGACAGCTGACTAATGGTGTCTTTAGTTGCTTGATCGTATTCTCCCTGTAACCACTGATTGACCTTTTCCTGTGCAATCGGATCCATAGCCTTGATTTTGAAAGGATAAAGTTACCGAAATTTGATTTCTAAACTGTCAACACTGCATACACCAGATCATATAACTGTTTCTTTTAAAACGCGGTTGATCTTCTTTTCTTTTATTATTTCAACTATTGTAAATGGTCAAAGCACATCGATAGACACGCTAGCCCCATTCCAGCAGAAACAACTCAATAAGGATAGAATAAAGTGGGTGGCAGCTGCAAACCTAAGTGGTTATGGAGGAACCATGGCTGGGCTTTACTCTGCCTGGTACCGTAATTACCCCCAAAGTAAATTTCATACCATAAATGATTGGAGAGAGTGGAAGCAAATGGATAAAGTCGGCCATTTATATGGAGCATATATTGAAAGTGTAGGGAGTATGGAGCTTTGGAAATGGGCCGGTATGGAAAGGAAAAAAAGAATTTGGATTGGTGGAATGAGTGGAGCCGCCTATCAAACGGTCATTGAGGTTTTAGATGGATTTAGCAAGGACTGGGGATGGAGCTGGGGCGATATTGCCGCCAATATGATTGGAAGTGGTTTGCTGATCGGACAAGAATTAGCTTGGGGCGAACAGCGGTTACAAATTAAATTTTCCTATCATCCCCGGCACTACCAAGACCCAATCCTACAAGAGAGAAGCAATCAGTTGTTTGGCCGCAATCAATCAAGTCGGTTTCTTAAAGATTATAATGGCCAAACCTACTGGGCCAGCATAGCTATAGCCCCATTCATCAAAAAAGGCAACTGGCCAAAATGGCTAAACATGGCAATTGGATATGGAGCTGATGGTCTTTTTGGCGGCCACGATAATTTTGCCAGTACACCTGGCAATGGTATTGTGTTTAACAGAAGAGATATACCCCGATTTAGACAGTGGTATCTTTCCCCTGATATTGACTGGAAAAAAATCCCCACCAATCGAGCGGGCATACGTTTGCTATTTACGTTCTTAAATGCATTTAAATTTCCTGCACCTACACTTGAGTTGTCCAATGGTAAGGTTTTCCTTCATCCATTTTATTTCTGAAATGTTTTATGCTAATTTAGCGGGCCTATGACAATTCTTTCATTGGTAGAACCACTGCTTTTCACGGCCCTCACTATTCTGGCTGTAAGTTTAGTGGCTAAACGAGGAAAGCTTATCCTCAAAACAATCAAACTTGGACGAAACGAAAAACTAAATGGCCAAAAAATTGAGCGATGGAAAAATGTATTACTACTGGCACTTGGACAACGGAAAATGTTCAGAAAGCCAGGAGTAGCATTATTGCATTTGATTGTTTATGCTGGATTTATCATTATCAATATTGAAATCATTGAAATAATCCTTGACGGAATACTCGGACAGCACCGCTTGTTTGTGCCAGTACTTGGATCGGTTTATCCCATATTAATTAATGCTTTTGAATCGCTGGCCGTTTTAGTCTTGTTGGCTTGTCTTGTTTTTATAATTCGTCGAAATCTAAGGGCCATCACACGCTTACAAAGCACAGACTTGGATGGTTGGCCTAGAAAAGACGCATTCATTATTTTAGGAGCTGAGCTCCTATTGATGTCTCTTTTCCTGGTCATGAACGCCAGCGATACGCTGTTACAAGAACGAGGTCAGCTTGCCTATAGCCAGCATATTACTGGAAATTTCTGGATCTCCTCTATGCTTCATCCGCTATTTTCCACCTGGAGCAATGAAGCACTATCGGTTTTAGAAAGAACTACTTGGTGGTTTCATATAGTAGGTATTTATGCCTTTTTGAATTATCTCCCTTATTCCAAGCATCTACACATAATCCTTGCCTTCCCCAATGCGTATTTTGCAAAGTTGGAACCATCAGGGAAAATGGAAAATATGCCTGCGATACAGCAAGAGGTGATCTATGCCATGCAACCCGAATTAGCCCCCCCCGATGGTAATATACATGCCCCCCGTTTTGGTGCGCGCGATGTAATGGATCTAAGTTGGAAAAATCTATTAGACGCTTACAGTTGTACAGAATGTGGCAGATGCAGCAGTGCCTGCCCAGCCAATCAAACCGGAAAGCTACTCTCGCCTCGTAAAATAATGATGGCCACCAGAGACAGGCTGGAAGAAGTTGGAAGAGCTGTTGCGGCTAATAGAACTTGGCAGGATGATGGCCGTTCCTTATTACACGACTTTATTTGTGTGGAAGAAATCAATGCCTGTACTACTTGCAATGCTTGTGTACAAGAGTGCCCGATTAGCCTCAATCCTCTTGATATTATTCTTCAGCTGCGCAGGAACTTAGTGATGGAAGAGAGTAACACGCCAGCCGAGTGGGCAACTCTTTTCGGGAACATAGAGAACAACTTTGCACCTTGGAAATTTAATCCTGAGGATAGGGAGAAATGGATTCAACCCACCTGATGCTATTTTTTTTTAACATCAACCGCCCAGCGGTCTAATTGTTGCCCTGCCTGATCTGCTTCTATATCCAGCTGATTGATGCGGTGTGCAGCGTCCTTATTTCGAAATAACTTATACAACTGTAAGCCAGCCGTTATTAAAAATATTGACCCTATCACCGCACTAACAATTGATTGATTATTATTGATGGTGGTAGCCACTAATTGCCCACCAAAAATAAATATACTGTTGCCCAATAAAGTTCCCAGGCCTATTCCGATAATGTAAGCATTATATTGAGCAGGCTTTGCCACTAATAATCCCCTGGAAAATAGAACAGTACTCCAACCAAACCAAAATGGAATTTGAACAGGATTAATGGCACTCATCAGAAATCCCAATAGTATTTTAGGAAGCGCATTGTCTATAATTGGATTTCTATGTTGACTATTTTCAGCAAATGCCATCTGAAAATTAGAAATCGCCAACACGATCAATAATATAATAGTAAGAAAATCGAAAACACGCAATAGGTTGGTTCGCTTTCGAAACCAATCTATGGCAACAAGGGATAATCGTACATAGATCATCTCGGCAAGTAGAGCGCCCAAGGAAAATAAAAGTGCCGCCTGGACACCACTGATAATTGAAATTTGCATGGCAGCTACATTTAAGGTGCCAAGCGGCAAGGAACCAACAAAACTCACCAGGAGCCCAATCAATAGAACCTGCATCAATTTAATCATAGTGGCAAAATAGTTTATAAACCGGAAACATCAAGTTGTTCGAGTTTTTTAAAATGGCTTTGTGCCTGTTTCAAAAAGTTCCACCCACGCATAAAGGACCAATACCTAACTCCATGCCGATGATTGTAAGCACTGATCGTAAATAGCGCACGCCAATGTTGCAAAAGTGCTCGATAAGCCTGCAGGAGCGATAATCCACAATCATAAATATGATTTGGTTCTGCGCCACATCCGTTGAATTCTATTATAGAGAAAGAATGGCCTGCTTTCAAATCCATGACTGAATTGGCCTTAAGATCATATCGACCATAGTAAAAATTAGTAGCGGCACTAAGCGCATCAAATTTTTCAAGTAATTGTTCGTCTATTTCATCAGCCAGATTAATGAACTGGGCCCCTCTGTTATGGTTCCCTGCATAAGAAAGGTAATAAGGCCGATTTTTTTCTATGACGGTTTGCCAATTGGCAGCATGTTTTGCTTTTAGTTCCATGACACGGGAAACAGCCTTTGGATGTAATTGGATTAATTCCGCAAGGGTAGCAGCACCATTTCCCACCACCTGTAATAACTCTTTTTGAATAAACCCACTGATCACCCCCTTCCTTTCTGCAGGGTGCCTATAATAGAAAATACTATATTCTTTTGGATACTTTATCCAGTCCTGAACAATGTAGTGGATCGGAATGGTTTGATGGTAACGCTCCCATTGTTCCCAAGATTCAATACGACGAAACAATATTCCCTTCATCCCCACATCTGGCTTGGCAGTAAAGGGCAATGTAAATCCAGCATCCCTGATCTGCTGCGCTGCTTCAGCAACTGACAGCGCAGGGTCAATGCATATGGTTTTAGGGTATAGATGCGATGGGAGCTGTTGGTACATTTCGCATTTCCCCTCCCCTTCGAATCCTCCAAAAGTAAGGGTTGGATTGGAGGAACTAAAAAACCAAAATGAACCGCTACGTAAACAATACCAAAGCCAACAAGGAAATAGAGGCAGGTAAAGAATAAAAAAATTCCATTCCTCCCATCGATAGAAACGGTTGACAAAATTGCGCATAAATCAGTGTTCAAAAATACAGCAAACAGTCCACCCCCTTTCGTTGCAACTGCACAAATTCTGTACTTTTGCCGAACAATTTCCACTACATGAATATCCCCACCCTCGCTTCTTGTGTTGCCGCAGGAAAATTCCCCGAAGTATTATTCTGGGTAGGCTGTGCAGGTAGTTTGGATCAACGCGCACAGCGCATCAGTAAAGCATTTGCATTCATTCTGCAGAAGGCGGGAATTGATTTTGCCATTTTGGGAAAAGAAGAATGCTGCACGGGCGATCCTGCCAGAAGAGCGGGGAATGAATTTCTTTTTCAAATGATGGCTTACCAGAACATTCAAACGCTGAATGGCTATGGTGTCAAAAAAATTGTGACTACTTGTCCGCATTGCTTCAATACGTTGAAAAATGAATATCCAGAATTAGGCGGTAACTACGAGGTGATACACCATACAATTCTACTACAACAACTGATTGATCAAGGAAAAATCAGGATAAAAGAGGGCGGAGTTTTCAAAGGGAAACGAATTGTATACCATGATAGCTGCTATTTAGGAAGGGCCAATGGCATATACGAAGCTCCCAGAAAAGTACTTGAATTGTTAGACAGTGAATTGGTGGAGATGCAACGATGTCGATCTGCCGGGCTATGTTGTGGTGCCGGCGGTGCTCAAATGTTCAAAGAGGAGGAAAAAGGAAACTTACGCATAAACAAAGCAAGAACCGATGAAGCCTTAGCAACTTCTGCCTCCGTTGTTGTGTCCGCTTGTCCTTTTTGTAATACCATGCTAACTGATGGGATTAAAGAAGCCGAAAAGGGGGATTCAGTAAAAGTGCTCGATATTGCGGAGATAATTGAAAAAGAAATGATCACGGAGTAACACGTTTATGGAACTACACTACCAGACACTGCTGCCACAACAGTATTCAAAATTTGCCCGCGTTTGGGTTTACCAGGCAGCTAGAATCTTTTCCATACAAGAAGCGCTGGAAATCGAGTCCCGATTAGACCAATTTGCAGGCAATTGGGAATCGCATGGCGATCCTGTACAAGCCACCGGATTATTGCTCTTCGGACGGTTTATTATTTTTATCGCTGACGAAAGTAAGGTTGTGGTAAGTGGCTGCAGCACTGATGCATCAGTCCGAGAAATAAAGAACATAGAAAAAGAATTCAGGGTGGGTCTTTTTGACAGAACCCAGCTAGCCTTTTATATAAAAGATAAAATTGAATTAGTGCCCCTGGCACAAATCAATGATGCGCTTGAAAAAAAATTTCTCACAAAAGACACCCTCTATTTCAACAACATGGTACACACGCTGGAGGAGCTGAAAACAAACTGGATCATTCCTATTGAGAAAAGCTGGCTACAACAAAAAATAGTCAACGTCTAACTATCATTGAAGCTATTTTTCATACAAATGAAGCTGACACTGTTGTTTAGTTTCCACTATTAGCAACAGGATACCCATTCCAGGATTTATTCAACTAAAAAGGGGGGACTAAATAAGATTTTTTTTCAAAAATCGTTTCAAACCAATGTCTTAGACATCAAACACTCCACTTTTTCATTAGCTGAAAACGTTAAAGAATAGTGACAACCTGTCAGATTCAAGTAGCACTTGGTATATTTGCAGCACCAAAATTTGTAAATGGAAGAGCTGAGACTAAATAATACGCTGGTAGAGGACCAACAGGGGGAGATATATGCACCAGCTGAACAATCAAAAAAAATATTCAAGCAGCATTTTTATATAGAAAGCTACGGCTGCCAGATGAATTTTGCGGACAGTGAGGTAGTAGCCTCCATTTTACAAGGAGCTGGATTTGGTCCAACCATTAATCAAGAAGAAGCCGATCTTATTTTGATCAACACTTGTTCAATCCGCGAAAAAGCCGAACAAACTGTTCGAAAAAGGCTCACCACTTTTAAAAGCCTAAAACGAAGAAAAAAGTCTCTTTTAATAGGCGTGTTGGGATGTATGGCCGAACGATTGAAATTAAAATTCCTGGAAGAGGAAAAGTTGGTGGATCTTGTTGTAGGGCCTGACGCTTACCGTTCACTTCCTTCATTGATTGAAGAAGCGGCAGGAGGTCAAAAAGCAGTGAATGTTTTATTAAGCCGAGAGGAAACTTACGCAGATATCGCTCCCGTTCGGTTGGATAGTAATGGCATAAGCGCTTTTGTAAGTATCATGAGAGGTTGCAACAATATGTGTTCGTTTTGCGTAGTACCTTTTACTCGTGGACGAGAAAGAAGCAGAGACCCCTTCAGCATTCTTCAAGAATGCAGGGAGCTGTATGAAAATGGATACAGGGAAATCACTTTGCTGGGACAAAATGTAGACTCCTATTATTTTGCAACCTCACAGGAAACTTCTACTTCCTTTACGTTTGCAGGTTTATTAGAACAGGTTGCAAAAATTGCTCCAGATTTACTCGTACGGTTTTCCACCTCACATCCTAAGGATATCACGGATGAGGTACTTTTTACGATGGCCAGCTATGAGAATATTTGCAAATACATCCATCTTCCTGTACAGAGTGGTTCCAGCCGGATTCTACAGTTGATGAACAGAACATACACCCGCGAATGGTATATGGCCAAAGTTGATCGTATACGTGCCCTTTTACCCGATTGCGGAATTAGCGCTGACATCATTGCTGGATTTTGTACAGAGGAAGAAATAGACCACCAGGACACGCTCTCCATTATGGAAAATTGCAAATATGACTTTTCCTATATGTTCTTCTATAGTGAGCGTCCTGGCACTTTGGCCGCTAGACGTTACACAGACGATGTGCCTGAAGGCATCAAAAAAAGAAGACTGGAAGAAATTGTTTCCTTACAAAACAGGTTGTCGCTGGAAAGCAATAAACGAGACATTGGAAAAACTTTCAAGGTGCTGATCGAAGGGGATAGTAAAAAAGATTCAGCGGCATGGAAGGCAAGAAACTCACAAAATAAGGTAGTGGTGTTTCCAAAGGAAAATCATGCGTACAAAAAAGGAGATTTTGCAAATGTGACAATTATGGACTGCACCCAAGGAACCTTGAAAGGAAAGATCATTGTTCACTAACTCATTCAGCCTTGATAATGGAAATACAAAGTATTAAAAATCGATTTGGGATCATAGGTAACGCTCCTGCATTGAATTATGCGATTGAAGTGGCCGGGCAGGTAGCGGCTACAGATTTAACGGTTTTGATCAATGGAGAAAGTGGCGTAGGTAAAGAAGTATTTTCTCAGATCATACATTCCCTTTCTGCCAGAAAACACAATGCTTTTATCGCAGTTAACTGTGGCGCCATTCCAGAAGGCACCATTGACTCAGAACTATTTGGTCATGAAAAGGGCTCTTTCACAGGTGCCACAGAAGCCCGTAAAGGCTATTTTGAAACGGTCAATGGAGGAACTATTTTCCTTGACGAAATTGGCGAATTGCCATTAGGTACACAGGCTAGGCTGTTGAGGGTATTGGAAACGGGCGAATATATACGAGTGGGTTCTTCGAAAGTTCAAAAGACTGATGTGCGTGTGGTAGCTGCCACGAACAGAGAACTGTTACAATTGGTTCAAAATGGAAAATTTAGAGAAGATCTTTATTATCGATTGAGCACTGTGCCGATTCGGGTGCCTTCATTGCATGATCGGCCAGAGGATATTCATTTATTGTTTAGAAAATTCGCTGCAGATTTTGCCACTAAATATAAAACAGCTTCTGTACAGTTGGACCAGGAGGCCAAACAAGTGCTGTTGAATTACCCCTGGCCTGGCAATGTTCGTGAATTAAAAAATATTGCCGAACAAATATCAGTGCTTGCGCAAGAAAAATTAATCACCGCTGAACATTTAAAAAAATACTTGCAACCATTTTCGGCTAATCGATTGCCGATCTGGTCTGGGAAAAGCGGTAATCAACCGGAGTTTGCCAATGAAAGAGAAATCCTGTACAAACTATTTTTTGACATGAAAAAAGATGTCAATGAGCTGAAGAGAATGTTCGTTGAGTTAGTAAGCAATCCGGATATTGCCAAATCCTACCCTCAATTAGCAGGCAAGTTGCATGAATTAAATGTAAATGCTGCCGACTTAGCACCCCCCCTTTCCCGGGCTGACTCCACTCCTATCACTACCGCTGTTCATCCCCTTTCCGTTCCACTTTTACCAGCTGGATTCTCGCATACTGCCACAACCATACAAGAACATGTAGAAGTAGATGAGAGTCTAAACATTATGGAAAAGGAAAAAGAGTTAATTATGAAAGCCCTTAAAAAACATAAAGGCAAACGAAAAGACGCTGCCCTTGATCTGGGAATAAGCGAAAGAACTTTATATCGAAAACTCAAAGAATACGACATTGAAGAACAATAACATTAAAAGCGCTCCTCTTTTTGTGATACTCCTGGCGGCAATTAGTAGTGTAGCGCAGCTGGGATTAAGCGGTTGTGGCATTTATCGATTTACAGATGCCGCTGTTCCGGATAGCATAAAAACGGTCAAGGTTAATTTCATAGAAAATAAAGCGTCATATATTAATCCCCAATTAAGCCCCCGGCTAACGGATAAAGTACGTCAAAAAATCTTAGCCCAAACAAGACTGACACAAACCAATAATGAGGCAGATTGGGAAATCAGTGGCGCCATTACGCAATACAGCTTTTCCACTTCGGCAATTGCAGGACAGCAATCAGCCAACAATCGTTTAAGTGTAAGCTTACAGTTAAGCGTTTACGATCGTAAAGCAAATGAAACCCGCAAAGTGGATGTGAGCAGAAGTTTTGAATTCAAAGGGAGTTTGTCTGTACAAGCCGCTGAAGACGCGTTGGGAGAAGAGATGATCAGGACCTTGGCAGATGATATTTTCAATAAAGTATTTTCGAATTGGTAACGCATGCAACAACCACTCGCTAACATAGCTACGGTTCTTCTGGGTAAATCCTCCATCGAAGAGTGTTCACTGGCTGAGATAAAAAAACTATGTGCCGACTATCCCTGGCTGTCAACAGCCCGTTTATTGCTAGTGCATAAGTTAAAGACTGCTCAAGACCCAGCATGGGTAAGCGCCTATGAACAAGCGCAGCTGTTTTTCCCCATGATAAATTGGCTGAATTTATTGCTTGAATCTGGCTCGCAAAATACAATATCAAAACCGGCCACCCCCATTGCAAACAATACCACACAGGAATTGCCAGCCTTTGAACCCTATCACACTATCGACTATTTTGCTTCACAAGGAATTCAATACAAACCGGAAGAGTTTCCCGAAGACAAATTTGGACAACAACTCAAAAGCTTCACCGAATGGATAAAAGCCATGAAGCGACTCCCTTTGACAGATGTGGGGAAAACAATTGACCCCATGGAGGAGAAAAAAATAGAGCTGTTGGCGGGTAACTCACTACAGCAAAACCAAGTAATCACCGAAGCCATGGCAGAAATATGGATCAAGCAGGGCAACACCGCAAAAGCCAGAGAAGTTTATGGTAAATTAAGTTTGCTGGAGCCCTCAAAAAGCGCTTACTTTGCAAGCCGCATCAATCAATTAAACACAACGTTATGATGATATTATTTGTAATCTTAATTGTAGTTGCCGCCTTATTCCTTGGCTTCTTTGTTTTGGTGCAGAATCCAAAAGGTGGTGGTCTTTCCGGCAATATCGCAGGATTCAGTACGCAATTCATGGGCGTAAAGCAGACTACTGATGTATTAGAAAGAGGAACCTGGATCTTTGGCACTGTGGTTGCCTTATTATGTTTGTTCTCCGTCCTCTTTATACAAGGAGGTGGAAACAATCAAAATGATAGAGCTAAAGAAGCAAGTGGATTAGCTGTTCCTGCACAGGCTTCTCCTACACCCCCCCCAACATTGCCGGTATCGGCACCTGCTCAACCTATTAAGTAAAAAAACATTTTTAGCAAACCCCACGCTAGCGTGGGGTTTTTTTTTCTTAATTTGAATTTGTGCGAATCAAACTTTTTTTATTACTGCTGCTTGGAAGCAGCAGTATCCTATTGGCCTGGGTTGGTTGGGGACTTTTTGGCCCCACCCTTTCAAACCATAAAAAGTTTCTTTATGTAGCCGCGCCAACTCCTCGTTTGCCATTGCTGGCGCTGGCCCAAAAGAATGATGAATTGCAAACAACTTTCTGGCTAAATCATCTTTTAAAATGGTGGCATGTAGATACTATTCGGGCAGGACGGTACAGACTGTCTGCCAGCACGAGCGTCTTTCAATTAGCCAGAAATCTTAAAAATGGAAACCAGTCGTATGTAAAACTCAGTATCAATAAAATACGTACCCTGGAGGAGTTAGCAGGCCGAATAGGAAATGGAATTGACTCAAAAACTGACTCTTTACAATTGCTGCATTACTTTAAAAGTAATGACTCCATCCAACTATTTGGAGTAAATACCCAGACGCTATTGGCACTGGCATTACCCTACACCTATGAAATAGGATGGGCAGATGACCCGGCAACAATAACCGGGCGATTCTACAAACGTTGGAAACAATATTGGGTTGCCGAGAAAATTCAGCAGGCCAGGGAGAAGGGCCTCACACCCCTTGAAGTTTCTATATTGGCCTCCATAGTAGAAGAAGAGACAAACAACAAGGAAGATCGCTTTTTAATTGCAAGCACCTATTTAAACCGACTTCGAATAGGCATGAAGCTTCAAGCGGATCCAACTGCAAAATATGCCAGTCGTGATTATACGCTTAATCGAATTCTTTATCAGCATTTAGCGGTCAATTCGCCATATAACACTTACCTACATACAGGTCTTCCTCCCGGCCCCATTTGTACACCTTCTTTACAGGCAATAGACGCAGTGCTAGATGCCCCAACCACTAATTACCTTTTCTTTGTGGCCAGCTGGAAATTTGATGGGAAAACATTATTCTCTTCTACCTATAAAGAGCACCAAACTTATGTCAACTTATTCCATGCAGCACAACGTAAAAGACTCGAATGAACAGCAGTAATAAAATAATTGACTTCCTGCTAGCCCTACCATTGATAAAATGGCTTGTTCAAAGAAGTAAAACCACTACATTGCCCGGATTTGCCGGCGTCCCCATCTATCATGTGGTTACATTTTTTATTCGACAAGTACAAACAATAGGAATGACGGAACGTGCATCCGCCATTGCTTTTAATTTTGTAATGGCAATACCCCCTGCCATTATTTTTCTATTCACACTCATCCCCTATCTGCCTATCACACTGTCACTGCAACAAGAATTATATAAACTGATCAAAGACATAATACCCGGAGAGAGAAACCACGCAGTTCTTATCAATTTCTTACAGGATTTCATTAACAATCCCAGAAATGGATTACTATCCTTAGGTTTTGTTCTTTCGCTGTATTTCTCCTCGAATGCGATGATGGGTATCATGCGATCCTTTGATAAAAACTATGCCGGATTTAAAAAGAGAACTAATTGGCAACGAAGAAAAGCAGCACTTCGATTGACCGTTTTGCTCTATTTATTTGTAATGGCATCATTGGTTGCCTTGATTGCGCGTGACGTGGTGCTGGCTTGGTTTGGCATTGCAAATGAATCGCTCAGGACTATACTTTCCAACCTTCGTTGGGTAGTTATTTTTCTATTATTTTTCTCCTGTATTTCATTTATCTACAAGCTTGGCCCTTCCGTATATAAGAAATGGAAACTAATAAACCCCGGCTCAATCGTTGCCACTAGCTTGATGCTGGTTACTTCAGGTGCACTTTCCTGGTGGATAGCCAATTTTTCTCAATACAATCAATTATATGGGTCCATTAGCATTGTCCTAATTATTATGATCCTGATATTTATCAACTCACTAATTCTATTAATTGGATTTGAACTGAACGTGAGCATTTATTCGCTACAGGCAGTTGGCACAACCTCAAACATAGATCCTGAGCCTTAACCTACTCTAACTCCCAATCTTTATATAATTGAAGCCGCGGCCCCACTTGCTGTGGAGGACTATTATAGTGCCCTGCTCTTTCTTTTTGTCTAAATGCCTCGTACAAAGTAACAGCACAAGCCACACTGATGTTTAAAGACTGAATAATCCCAACTTGAGGAATTAAAAAATTACCATCCGCTTTGGCTCTTACTTCCTCGCTCACTCCGTTATGCTCATTGCCAAACACTAAGGCAAGTGGGGCCGTAAGCTCCATAGCATATAAGGGAACAGCGTCTGCATCCAAGTGTGTGGTTATAATACTCAGTCCTTGTTTTCGAAGTTTTTCAAAACATTGATCGGTATTGTCAAATTGATGGATGGTCAACCACTTGGCAGCACTAGAAGAGCTTCTTGCCCCCCATTTTTTATGACGCGGTATCTTGGTGTTCAAAATATAGAGTTCTTGCACACCAACTGCATCACAGGTACGCATTACCGCGGAAATATTGTGTGGATCAAATACGTTCTCCAACACAACGGTCAAATCAAATTGTCTACGTTGTAAGACAGCTGACAACTTTTCAAAGCGGGCTGGCGTCATGTTAATTTATTATTTCAAAACGCTGCTCTTTTTGCATAAGCGGTATGCAAGTGTTTTCAGCTCCCACTGAAAATGAGCTAAGTCGATCCATTTTAAATGCTCGTGCAGGATTTGATACGCATAGTAAAACGGATTCTTGTACAGTGAGGCCGACCTTAAAAATAAGATTGTTGAATGCATCCAGCATAGTTAAAGCCGAGCCACTCAAAACCCCATTGGCTACATAATGATCATTGTAAAGTGAATGCCGGTAGGGCGCCTTGTCACAAGCTGTAACTGCATCCGTAATGACAAACAAACGATTATTCATTACTTGTTTAGAGAGTTTAATTACTGACCAGTCAACGTGATAGCCATCAGGAATAATACTTGCCATTACGTGCTCGTGCATGAAAGCGGCTCCAACCAAGCCCGGCGATCTATGTTGCAAAGGGGACATGGCATTAAAAAGGTGAGTGACTAAAGATACCCCGGTTGAAAACGCTTGAATCCCTTGTTCAAATGTTGCCGTTGAATGTCCTGCAGATAGCAAGATCCCTGAAGTAGATAAATACGCTAAGACCTCTTTATTACAAACTTCTGGTGCCAAAGTAATCATTTTTATTACCCCCTCCCCTTCAACTAACAGCTGTTTAACCTCTGTAATAGCTGGAACCCTAATATATCGCTTATCATGTGCCCCTCGCTTCTCGGGGCTTATCCAGGGGCCCTCCAAATGCAGGCCTAAGCATCCCATCCCCCCGTTTTTCCAATACTCCTTTATGGCTAAAATTCCGCTTTGAATAGTCACAAAATCATTGGTAGCAATTGTCGGCAAAAAATAGTGAGTGCCTGATTTAGTAAATTCTTGATGCATCAAATCAAGTGTTTGCCACGATGGAAAAGCAGAGAATAGCTTCCCTGCTGCACCATATACCTGCAGGTCAATAAAAGAAGGGATTAACAAATCGATTTCAGGGTATTCATGCTGAATTGGCCCTTGGTAAACAAGCCTATTGCCATCAAGAATTACTTCTTGATGGCTAAGCCACTCCTTACCTGTAAACAAGGATTTAACGATAAATCTTTTTTCCACTGACATAGTCTAATCAGAAAAGGAAGTGTCTTGCTATTTCGACTTGCTCAAAGGACGGCGAAAGATAAAGCGAGTAATAAAAATACCTTCCCCATCATCCTTACCAGCGTTGCTCTCAACTGCAGAAGTTACATAAGCAAGCTCCCATCCCTGCTGAGTAAGCCAGTTCAATTTAGAGGCAATCACCGCATCATTGGATGCAATGTTTCTAAAATTGATCCCCCCCAAACTGAACAAGTTTACCAGTTTGGTTTCGTTTAGCTCATCAATTTTTACATCAGAGCGCTTAACAGCTCCTTGTTGAGAATCATTACCCTCTTTCCTTTCTGTGGTCAGCTCATCAGCATTTGCAGCACCATTATTTTCAATGATACGAGAACGGCCCAGCCCCATCGGAACTATTGACTCAACACTAGTAACAATTTTAAATGCATATTGCGCGCTGGCTTCCGAAACCAGCGTAACCAAGGCAAACAGCAGAAGAAATTTAGTGATTTTCATTAATGGTATTTTAAAGTTTATGGAATCAACGACAAATCTCGGAACTATTCTTCATTAACTGAAATACTACCCCTGCAGCAACAAGTTGTACAACCCCCATTATAGTAAAAAGTAAATCGAAGGAATAATAGTAAGCTAATAGACCCCCCACAGCAAACGCAATACCAGAAACAATTTGCGACTGTCCTGTAGACAAGCCCCAGGCATAGGTATCGTGCTCCCTGTGTAAACTGGACGCAAACAAGGCATCCCATACCGGCGTGCCAATAGCCTCTGCTACACCTAACCCAATTTGCACTAAAAAAAGTTCGAAGGGTGCATCAACCAGTAAGTAACAAAATGTGAATAGCGCATTAAGCAGATACCCTATGAAAAGCAATTTTGCCTTATACTTTTTCCGATTAACCAGCTTTCCCACAAGTATGTAAAATAAGCCCGTAGCAACCAGATAAGCTGACCAAGCCCAAGTAATATCCAAAATATCCCCTCCAATTTTTTCCGTAAAGATTGCATATAGCGGCCCCAGCATCCCCTCGCCAAAATACCAGATATTAGCACCCCATAATAAGATTTTTGTTGTATCGCTTAGTTTCATTAGTTAGGGGTTCTGCTTCCCGTACTGAGACCTCGGAAGTAAAGGGTTGTTTAATGACCGATCGTCTCATAAGGTATATTAACATTCAGCCCTGACTAAAAAGTCAGGGCTGAATGTTTTATCCGGAAAACAGCTAGCGGAGAACCAACGACCCCTTACATCCCACGCAAGGCGGCTTTCACTGCATAGTTTATTTACTATGCTGAAACAACAATTGGATTATTCTCTATCTGTTTCTAAGCGAAATAGGGATAGAAGGTGAAAGAATCCAATTCAATAGATTGGTTGTCATTTTGTATAAGAACCCATAGATAGCAAGGCTAACATAAACAAGTGCAAGACCAATAATTACATTAACATAAGAATAAAGTACACCAACAAAATCCTCGATATTCCATTTAAAATCATTGTTATAAATTCCACTTGATTCTGTTAAACCCCATGTTGCAGACTTTAGGAAATCCAGATTCATATCAATATTAAACCAATTCAATAACCCATCTAAAAGTTCAATTGGGACTGTTGAAACAGCACGTAATGTGTCGAGCGCACCTGTACTTGTAGCGGTGAAAAGTGAATTGTCCAACAAGAAGGAAAGTGTTTGATTAAAAGCCGCGAACAGTGCTGTAATAGCGGCGATTTCGCCTACTAATAGGATGTTCGTTTTAATAAAGTCCCCAAAAATGAAACTAGTCATCCCCTGATGACCGGTACCAAGGGATTCCCCTCTGGATCGAATTTGATGAGCAATTGGAAACGCAGAAGCTAATAATAATACAGTTGTTAAGGCACTGCCAAGTAGCGCTAAGCCACCGGCTGTTCCCCCGGTGAAGTAATCATAAGCTGCTTTTAAAATGGCGTATTCCATTGCAACCCATCCAAGGAATGCGGCCCATTGGTAAATAAGGCTTGTGTAATACCTAACCCCACTGTTTGAGTCAAACGTGTTAACAGAATTGTTAACAGAACTTGTTTTAATCATCCCGTTTACCATACCAGGTAAGCTGAGCAATTGTTGGATTTTAGCGTCCATAGTTTGTACGGTTTTAGTTTAATGCAGAATTTATTTCGTAAACCTTCGTGAAAGTTAGGATAGTACAAAAACACAAAAAATATTTATTCTGCCATGTTAGTTCCCTGGTTTTCAACTTAATAAGGGAGGCGAATTATCCTTAATGCGTGTAAATCAAAAAGTTGCACGAGTAGCAAAATGTGGATAAATAATATTTATTTTTACTCCTTTGATTTTCAATAAGGTGCGTGCCTTAGCCCAGTTAATATCAGACAATTACAGACTAAATGAGTCAGCAAGATGGTAAAATTGTTGAAAAGTGGCTAGCATATGATCAATCTAAAATTGAAAGTCTTTTGAATTAATTTTAGCACAAATACAGGCATATTTCTATCATTAAAGTTCTTCACAAATAAACAGAGGATAAGTATCCGTAAAAAGCAGACGGTTTAACACTTGAGTATTAATCCCACAGCTAAACAACGAAACCCGCTACAACTAAACCGTCCACTTGCTTTGACGACATACGAAAAGAAAGCAATTTCGGAGGTCCTATGTTTTTACACTGCTTGAAGAACATACGCGACGAGAGCTATGAAGATTATTGGTGATGCAGACCAGATAATAAAAGTGACGGGGCTTTTATTAAAGAGAGTGTTTGCGAGATATGTAGGAGTGAAATAAAACAGCCTGAATAAGATGCAAAACAATGGAATGATAATTCCTTAAGAGAGCTCTCCAACGAAGAGTATGAAAAACTTACAAAAAAAAATACAACTTCTTTTAGATAGAAAAGTTAATGGAGAAATAAATGAGAAAGACTTTAATTTGAAAATGAAGTTTTTATTGAGGTAAACTTTAAGTCAAAGAGCGTAATAAGCTGTTTTAAAAATATAAAACTCAGCAGCGGCACAGTTGCAATATTTAGGGGATTTAAATCTAACATCCGCTTAAAATCAACATGTAATGCTTTTACAACTCTGATATGCTGCTGCTTACTCAGAAAAAAGAGCACCGATTTCTCGATGCTCTTTGCTTGGTCGGGACGACTAGATTCGAACTAGCGACCCCTTGCACCCCATGCAAGTGCGCTACCGGGCTGCGCTACGTCCCGTTCCAATGGAGAATTTCTCCGGGGGAGGCAAAATTAGCGCTATTTTTCGGATTTTTTGGAACGGAGACTAAGCTTTACCTTTGATCCTTAATGAAGCTCCTCATTAAGCAAGCCCTTGTTGTTGACCCCTCCTCTTCTTTCAACAACAAAAAGGTTGATCTCCTTATCGAAAATGGTATCCTTACAAAGATTGGGAAAATAGACAAGTCTGACGTTGATAAAACAGTCACCAGTCCAGGCCTTTGCATTTCTCCAGGATGGGTTGACTCTTTTTCACATTTTGCAGATCCCGGGTTTGAGCATAAAGAGACCCTGGATTCTGGTGCTGCTGCAGCTGCACGGGGAGGATTTACGGACGTATTAATTGTTCCCAATACAAATCCGGTATTGCACAACAAAGCAGGGGTTGAATACATATTACATAAAAGTCAATCTCTACCAATCACAATTCATCCAATTGGAGCTATAACTTGGCAAGCAGAGGGCAAAGAACTTGCTGAAATGTATGATATGTTTGAAAATGGAGCTGTTGCATTCTCTGATGGACAGCACTGCATTCAGTCAGGGGGCTTACTTATCAAAGCACTACAGTATGTGAAAGCGATCGATGCGGTAATTATTCAAGTACCTGATGATTACAGTATCAATCCAAGTGGCCTTATAAACGAAGGCATCACCTCCACGCAATTGGGTTTACCTGGAAAGCCCGCAATCGCAGAGGAGTTAATGGTAGCCCGTGACCTTGCACTTTGTGGTTATGCAGAGTCAACACTACATCTTACAGGTATTAGCACCGCTAACTCTATACAACTGATACAGCATGCAAAAAAAGAATCAGTAGCGGTAAGCTGTTCAGTTACTCCATATCATCTCTTTTTCTCAGACGAAGACCTTGCCAACTACAATACCAATCTCAAAGTAAACCCACCCCTACGAAGCAAAGCGGACAGAGATGCCTTGAGAATTGCCGTGAAAGAGGGACAAGTAGATTGTATTGCCAGTCATCATTTTCCCCATGAAACTGATAGCAAAATGGTAGAGTTCGAACACGCACAATATGGAATGGTTGGCCTTGAAACAGCCTATGCAGTAACTAACACTGCTGTACAAGGCTTGACCCCCTTACGAACAGTGGAAATCTTTTCACTCAGCCCTCGAAAGATATTTGGATTAAAAACGCCCACCATCGCTATTAATCAACAATGTCGCTTCACGCTATTTGATCCAACCATAGAATGGACACCAACCACAGAAGAATTAAAGTCTCGTTCTTCCAATACCCCATTCATTGGAAAGACACTTCTAGGAAAAGTTATTGGAACACTTCATTCCAATGCTATTAGTCTTTTTGTATGAATCTGAACCGTCTAACCTGGAGTATCCTTACCGCCTTGTTGATGATGGCAATAAGTTGGCTGGGCTTGTTGAACTACCTGGAAGACCCAACCATCACTCAACTAATTATCTATGGTTTCTACGGACTGAGTACTGGGTTCTTACTTTTTTTTAATAGAAAAGGATTACAGCCATTCAGCGATTTTTTTCAGATAGGATTCAAGCATTCTATTGTAGTTACCCTATTAATGACCTTGTTCAGTTATGTTTTTATCCAGCTACACCCCGATCTGATCGAAGCTTCAGCAATGCAGTTCAGCTCTGCACTTCAACAAACCAATAGCCGAACACCAACCGAAATCGAAAGAGAGGTTAAGCTATACACAGAAGGATATCCCACTATGCTGGTTTCCCGAACAATTTTCGGATATTTGATCGTGGGGAGTTTGGTGACAGCCATTAGCTCCTTCCTGCTTACGTTACAAAAGAATTAATGGATTTATCTTTAGTCATACCCTTATTGAATGAAGCTGAGTCACTCCCCGAACTTACCCGTTGGATTGAAGAAGTGATGAACGAACATGGGTATTCTTATGAGGTTATCTATATTGACGATGGAAGTGAGGACAATTCCTGGCAAGTGATTCAAACGCTGCAAAGGAACAATTCAAATGTTAAAGGCATTAAGTTTCAGCGTAACTACGGAAAGTCAGCTGCTTTGCAAGTGGGATTCCATGCCGCATCAGGCGACATAGTAGTTACCATGGATGCTGATTTGCAGGATTCCCCAGCCGAAATACCTGGCCTTCGCAACATGATCCTGGAAAAAGATTATGATCTGGTAAGCGGATGGAAAAAGGTGCGTTATGACAATACCTTAACCAAAAACATCCCCTCTCGCTTCTTTAATGCAGTAACGCGAAGCATGTCGGGTATTCAATTGCATGATTTTAACTGCGGATTAAAGGCTTATCGAAGAAAGGTAGTGAAGAGCATTGAAGTGTATGGTGAAATGCATCGTTATATACCCGTTTTGGCAAAATGGTCAGGATTTAAAAAAATGGGAGAAAAAGCAGTTGAACATCGAAAGCGGAAACATGGGGTTTCCAAATTTGGATGGGATCGCTTCATCAATGGATTTTTAGATCTTTTATCGATCTCCTTTGTTGGGAAATTTGCCAAACGCCCTATGCATTTTTTTGGACTGTGGGGGTCGTTATGTTTCCTGGCAGGATCTTTTGTGACAGGATTCTTGATCCTTTCTAAAATAGCAGATACAAATTTTGCACTAACTAACAAACCAGGCTTCTATATTGCACTCACTTTATTGATTATCGGCATACAATTGTTTTTAGCCGGTTATTTGGGCGAACTCATTGCCCGAAACTCCCCCACCCGTAATCAATACCTGGTAGAAACTCAAATTGGTTTTTAATGCCTGGTATTGTAATCATAGGTCCGGCGCATCCGCTTCGGGGTGGTGGTATTGTGAGTTTTAACCAACGCCTCGCCTTTGCCTTTCAGGAAGCTGGGCATACCTGTGAAATTTGGTCTTTTTCACTACAATATCCTGGCTTTCTGTTCCCCGGAAAATCACAGTTTGTAAATACTCCCCCTCCTGCAGGGTTAACAATCCGTACGTTGATCAATTCCATCAATCCCTTGAACTGGCTAAAAGTGGGTTGGCAGCTTAGAAAAAAAAATCCGGAACTGGTCATAGTAAGATTTTGGATTCCCTTCATGGGACCTTGCCTAGGCACAATATTACGCTTGATTAATAAAAAGAAGACCAAGGTGATTTGCATTGCCGATAATGTGATCCCGCACGAAAAAAGACCAGGTGATCGACTTTTTACCAACTATTTTGTAAAAAGTTGTGATGGGTTTGTGACCATGAGTAAATCAGTGTTGAAGGACTTACAACTAATTGCACCCACTCAACCTGCAAAGCTCACCGTTCACCCGCTTTATGATCAATTTGGTCCTCAGCATTCGCAAGATTTAGCACGTGAGCAATTAGGATTGAATAGCCTGGATAAGATCATTTTATTTTTTGGAATTATCAGACCCTATAAAGGACTAGATCTCTTGCTTGCAGCCATGCAAGTGCAGCGAATCCGATCGCTGAATATTAAATTGCTTATTGCAGGAGAGTTTTATGAGAACGAAGTTCGTTATCAACAATTGATTCAAGAATACCAATTACAAAACCAAGTTATACTGCATACGCATTTTATTCCTGACGAACAGGTTGGTTTGTACTTATCCGCAGCCGATGTGATTGTACAGCCGTATAAAACAGCTACGCAAAGTGGTGTAACCCCGCTTGCTTATTATTTTGAAAAACCAATGATCGTTACCAATGTGGGAGGGCTTCCAGAAATGGTTCCGCATGAAAAAGCAGGTTTAGTGTGTGAGCCAAATCCGGAAGCAATTGCCAATAGCATTGAGTCCTTTTACAAAAAGGGAGCCGCTTATTTTGCGGCAGGTATTAGTAATGAGAGAAAGAAATATGAATGGTCCACAATGATTGAAACGCTGTTTACGTTACATAAAGAGATCAACTAATCTATAGCATGTACCGCTTTCTACCTCTTTTTCTTGTTTTCGCTGTAAGCGGAATTTACAGAATTGCTGCGCAAGCACTTCCTACTCTTATTTCTCCTAACGCCGTAAAACAGTTACAATACAAAGAAGATACCTTAAAAGATTTTGCGTTCTATCTACTTACGGACAGTTTGCCGGAAGAAAGAATGGTCGCAGACAGTGTTTTTACTCGGACCCTGGTTCGTGCTTTGCAGATACCATTTTCATTCTATTATCCCTTCGATTCCGTTTTAGGAATTTCAAAAATGTATGCCCCCGATTCCAGCTTTAGAATTATAACCTGGAATCTCCAATACAATGACTACTATAATCGTCAGCGAGGCGCCATTCAAATCAACACAAAAGATGGCAAGCTCAAACTTTTTCCATTACGAGATGCCTCAGAATTCACAGATCGGCCAGCAGATTCAGTGCGATCAGCAAAAAATTGGATAGGCGCTCTTTATTATAATATCATCAAAAAAGAAGAACAAGGGAAAGCCTTTTATACACTCTTTGGACTTGATCCAAATAATGCAAAAAGCACAGTCAAGTGGATGGAAGTTCTTCATTTTTCTCACCAGGGAGAACCCCTATTTGGTGGACCCTTTTTCAGTTATGAAAGGGATAGTATTCCTAAAGAAACCCAGATGCGTGTTAGTCTTGAGTATAAAAAAAATGCCCGCGTACTCATGGACTACATCCCCGAATTAGACATGATCCTGATGGATCGCCTTATCTCAGAAAATGACGATGCGGAAAGTCCTTGGACCTTTGTTCCCGATGGTGACCAGGAAGGTTTCAACTGGAAAAAGGGGAAATGGTTGCACATCAACAAAGTATTCAACCATAAATTGAAAGACGGAAAAGCGCCTCGGGAATTACCCATTTTTGAAATTCCCAGCCAACAAAAATTACCGGCTGTAAAAAAAGGAGATTAAATAACTATTCATCAAGCTTGAGTACGGCAAGAAACGCTTCCTGCGGAACTTCGACGTTTCCAATTTGTCGCATACGTTTTTTACCTTCCTTCTGCTTTTCCAATAGCTTACGTTTGCGACTGATATCACCCCCATAGCACTTGGCCGTCACATCCTTTCGCATAGCAGAGATGTTTTCACGTGCCACCACTTTAGCACCAATTGCGGCTTGTATGGCGATTTGAAATTGCTGACGCGGCAATAATTCTTTTAATTTCTCACAAAGTTTACGCCCAAACTCCTGTGCTCTGCTTCGGTGAATCAATGCCGACAAGGCATCGACCTTGTCCCCATTTAGCAGAATGTCCATTTTGCAAATATCACTTTCGCGATAACCAATAGGATGGTAATCAAACGAGGCGTATCCTCTGGTTTGTGATTTGAGTTTATCATAAAAATCAAATACAATCTCTGTGAGCGGCATTTCAAAAATTAACTCTGCACGGGTAGGCGTCAGGTAACTCTGATTAATCAGCATTCCTCGCTTTCCCAAACAAAGCGTCATGATGTTTCCAATATACTCCGGCTTGGTAATGATTTGCGCTTTAATAAAGGGTTCGTCAATATGTTCCGTTTTTACCGGATCAGGAAACTCGGTAGGATTATTCACTATAACAGTTTCGCCCTTAGTGGTGGTTGCAATAAAGCCTACGTTAGGAACGGTGGTGATCACTGTTTGGTTGAACTCCCGCTCCAAGCGCTCCTGGATAATCTCCATGTGAAGCATCCCCAAAAAACCGCAGCGAAATCCAAAACCTAGTGCTTGAGAGGTTTCTAGTTCAAACGTGAGGGAAGCATCATTGAGATGGAGTTTATCCATGCAATCCCTGAGTGCTTCAAACTCATCCGTGTTGACCGGGAAAATCCCAGCAAATACCATCGGTTTTACTTCTTCAAAACCCTTTATCTGCTCTGGAGTTGGATTGGAAGCCAGGGTGATCGTATCTCCTACTTTTACCTCCTTTGCATTCTTGATTCCAGTGATGATATAGCCAACATCTCCCGTGCAAACTTCTTTCTTCTCAGTCATCTTAAGCTTAAGAATGCCCACTTCGTCGGCCTCGTATTCTTGATCGGTAGAAACAAATTTGACACGATCACCTTTTTTTAGAGCACCGTTCAAAATCCTATAGTAAACAATAATACCCCTGAATGAATTGAATACGGAGTCAAAGATCAAGGCTTGTAATGGGGCCTCAGGCTTACCCTTTGGCGCGGGAATTTTCTCGACAATTGAAGCCAATACATTTTCAACCCCAAGACCAGTTCGTCCACTGGCATGCAAAATTTCTTCTCTTTTGCACCCAATCAAATCAACTATCTGATCCTCTACTTCTTCGATCATTGCCCCTTCCATGTCGATCTTATTGACCACAGGGATGATCTCAAGATTATTTTCAATAGCAAGATATAAGTTACTGATTGTCTGCGCTTGAATGCCTTGAGTTGCATCTACTAAAAGCAAACAACCCTCACAGGCGGCCAAGGCCCTGCTCACCTCATAACTGAAGTCCACGTGACCAGGTGTGTCTATCAAGTTTAGGATATACTCCTGCCCATCGGTATGCTTATAATTAATTTGAATGGCATGGCTTTTAATGGTGATACCCTTCTCCCGCTCCAAATCCATGTCATCCAGTACCTGGTCCATCATATCCCGCTCAGCAATAGTATTGGTAACCTGCAAGAGACGATCAGCCAGGGTTGATTTACCGTGGTCAATATGTGCGATAATGCAAAAATTCCGGATATGCTTCATGAATCTAAGGCCGCTTTTAGCGGTGCAAAGGTAGCCCTTTTCAGAAGATCATTTAGAGGAAAGATGTTTGATCTTATTCCAAATTGCGTCCATCTCCTCCAGCGTCATTTCACTGAGGGCCTTATCGCCCTGATGAGCCTCAGCTTCCATTAATTGGAATCGTCTAACAAACTTTTTATTGGTTAATTCTAATGCAATTTCCGGATCCACATGTAAAAATCGAGCATAATTAACCAAGGAGAATAATAGATCACCAAATTCCTCCTCGATACGCTCTTGCCGTTTAAGCTCCTGAGCGGAAGCGATTGTAACTTCTTGCTCTAATTCCATCATTTCTTCCTTCACCTTATCCCATACCTGACCTGCATGCTCCCACTCAAATCCTACTTGTTTTGACTTTTCTTGCAGTCGCATAGCCTTCACCAAGGCAGGTAAACTCACGGGGACCCCACTTAACACGGAGCTTTTCCCTTCCTTCATCTTTAGTTTTTCCCAATTCATTTTCACCTCCAGTTCGTCCTTTACTTTTACCTCCCCGTAAATGTGCGGATGACGATCTATTAATTTTTTACAAATCCCTTCCACTACTTCATTGAAGGTGAAAGCATTTTGCTCTGAAGCAATTTTTGCATAGAAAACCAGGTGTAATAGCAGATCGCCTAACTCCTCTTTAATGGCTGGCAGATCTTGGTTGGTAATTGCATCCGCCAATTCGTAGGTTTCCTCAATGGTAAGTTGACGTAAGGAGGAAAGCGTTTGTTTGCGGTCCCAAGGACAGTTCTCGCGCAGATCGTCCATTATTGATAACAAGCGGCTCATAGCCAGATCAGCACTTGATGGGGTGGATTTCACAGACCAAATGTAAGAAAAGGTCATGCAGATTATACTGTATTAGCGCTACCCCTCCTGCTAACAGTTGTGTATGCAACTACTGCCCGCATATGAAGCGAAATACACTGGAAAAAATTTATCTCTGCCGGAAACTACTATCAAAACCAAACGAAATGCTTGTTTACAATGGCGGACTATTTAAAAGTTAAAAAATCGTAACAATACGGGGTTTTTTTAAATGTTTCCCCCTTACCTTTGCGGCCACGAAATCGACTTGTTTGCTATGGCAGATTTAAAAATTAAAAAAGGATTAAACATCAACCTGCCCGGCGAAGCCGCTAAGAAACTTTTGAATATACCCACACCGGAAATAGTTTCAGTAAAGCCACCAGACTTTCCCGGCCTGATCCCCAGATTATTGGTGAAAGAAGGAGATGAAGTTCTGGCGGGAACGAATTTGTTTTATGATAAGAATAATGAGGCGATAAAATTCTGTTCACCTGTTAGTGGCGAGGTAGCGGAAATAAAGCGGGGAGAAAAAAGAAAAATACTGGAGATTAAAATTCTTGCAGACAAGGAAATAAAATACATTTCATTTCAAAAAGCCAATCCCGAAAATTTAACAAGGCAGGAAATAACAGCATTATTGCTGAACAGCGGCATTTGGCCATTTATCCGCCAGAGGCCATTTGGCATTATCGCCAATCCCGGAGAAAATCCAAAATCTATTTTCATTTCAGCATTTGACAGCAATCCGCTGGCTCCGGAT